>Ga0190286_1000061_pt1 | contig 58509 bp, 53 predicted proteins | sample 48691834_MG_FD_183241 | JGI IMG/M metagenome (GOLD analysis project Ga0190286, IMG submission 183241) | Hydrothermal vent microbial mat bacterial communities from Southern Trench, Guaymas Basin, Mexico - 4869-18-3-4_MG | ecosystem: Environmental > Aquatic > Marine > Hydrothermal vents >... | reverse complement strand
GTACTACTTAGACCCTCCTTCCCCTTCTTCCATGAGGACGCCTGGTTCCATCATGAGGAATTGGAGTAACATCCTCCACTCTTAAAATAAGTAGACCAGCCCTAGATAGTCCTCTTATCGCTGCTGTTGCTCCTGGCCCAGGAATTCTACTTCTAATGCCTCCAGGAGCTCTGACCTTCGCTATTACTTGAGTAATGCCCTTTCTCTTGGCATCTCTAGCTGCAGCCATCGCAGCTTTCAGGGCTGCATAGGGGGAACCTTCAAGCCTGTCAGCATCGACGAACATTCCTCCACTATATATGGCAATGGTTTCAGCGCCGGTAATATCGGTGATGTGAACTATAGTATCGTTAAAAGATGAATAAACGTGAGCAATTCCTATCCTTTCCTTACTACTCCTTCTAGGAGACATATCAACACCTCATGCAGCTTCATTGACTGCTTGAGACTCAGAAGTCTCAGAAGATTTCTCTGGCTGTGGAACTTCAATTAAACACTCAATGAGGCCTTCCTCTTCAACTGGTACAAGATAACCAGGTTGCCTTATCCTCCTGCCAGCTACCCTTACTTTTCCGTGAACGATCAATTGTCTTGCCATATAGGGCGATTTGGCAAAACCTTTCCTCCACACTAGTGTTTGTAACCTCCTTTCTAACACGCTCTCTGTGGAAAGATCTAAGACATCATCCAACATAGCGCCTTCTCCCAGCACCCCCATTCTCTGAAGCTTTCCTATTATGATGCTCTCAGCTTTGGCTCTCTGCTCTTTAGGAAGCTCGAGCAATTTTCTAGCTATTCTTCTGTATTTCCTTGCTATGTATGCTGCTCTCCAAAGCTCTCTTTTGTTCCTTAATCCATACAATCCAGCAAGCCTAGCTGATTCCTCTAGTACACGTCTATCCCAAGGCTTTCGAGGGCGTTCATATTTCTTCCTAGGTTTTTTAGGATCTCCCATCTCTATTACCTCTTCTTCCTCTTATAGCCTATTGTTCTACCTGTCCTTCCAGTAGTTTTTGTCCTTTGACCCCTAACCTTAAGCCCCAGATGGTGTCTTATGCCCTTCCAGCTTCTAATTGCTTTCATTCTCTTTATGTCCTTCTCAACAACAAGTCTAATTTCATCTCCTAGGAAGTGAAGGCTCTCACCGGTCTCGTAGTCTCTTTGCCTGTTTAGCATCCACCAAGAGATCCCGTACCTTGCAGGATTCATTAAAATATCCTCTATTTGTGAAAGCTTCTCATCCTCTATTTCTCCTATTCTTCTAAAAGGATCTATTCCTGCTATCCTTAACACTGCATGGACAAGGGATAGGCCAACACCCCTTATATCCAGAAGGGCGGCTAGTGCTGGCTTAGTTCCGTCTAGCGAAGTTCTAGCCAACCTTACGATTCTCTTGACCTCCTGCTCCAAAGTATTCCTCCACCTACCTACTTCACCTTTCCATCATAAGTGTAATTTAATTATTATGGCGCCGGGGGTGGGATTCGAACCCACGCGGCCCGAATGGGCCACGGGCTTTCTGCCGACCACAGACTCCAGGCCCGCCCCCTACCGGACTAGGGCACCCCGGCAAAGGATATACTAGCTCATCTAACCTTCCAGAATGATTGTGGGATTGGAAATTAAAACTTTGTTGACTAATTTACACATAGGGCTGAACTGAATCCTAGAATAGGTCACGGATCAATTCCATAAAGTTCGGCAAGGTCTCTCAGAAGCTTCCCATAACCCCGATAATTAAGTAAGATAGAAATGCGCCCATATTCGTCCAATCTGGCAAGCAAACCCCCTTCATTCATTAATTCAAAAGCCCCTCTCTCAACAGGATAAATCCTCAGACAGTGCTTGGAGGCTATTTTCTCAAGCCTTGAGCGGTTTCTATCGTCCCATCTTATTATCTTAAGTTCCTTCCATTCTTCCCTTAGGGGAGGAGATGTTAGGAGCCACCCCACCAATGCCAGAGCATCTGGTTTGAACTTTAACTTCAGATAACCACTATCTAAGCCCTCTATTCTCACATCACTCGTGCTTATCTTGCAGAGCTTCTCTTCGATGATTTCTTCAGGTAAACCCCTTTCTATAATCCCTTCAAGCTCTTTTAACAGGATCTCTATCCCTTCCATCTCATGAATATATGCTTGGGATTAAATTTAATGCGTAAACCAATTTATGATAAGAAGCTTTACCTCATATCTTCCAAGATCTTAGAGATATTCTCCTTAAGCTTGGGCAAATCCTTCTTCACAACGGCCCAAACCCTTTTCAAGTCTACTCCGAAGTAAGCGTGGATGAGCACATTTCTCATCCAGCAACCTCCCTCCAAGGGATGTTTTGATGCTTCCTCCTGAAGCCCTCAGGTATGCCCTTAACATATTCTCCAATTATCTCAAGCCTCCTAATTACCGCGTCTTGGGTTTTGCTGCCTCCAGAAATTGTTCCTTGCCATTTCATGGACATATTGCTCTATCTTTTCTATGCTCTGCTTTACAAAGGTTTTCGTTTACCCAGCCCATATACCTAAGGATTTGACCTATTACTCTATATCAGACTCACGACCCTTCTTCAATTCTATGACTACGTAGGAGTTTGTGCTTGCCTTGCCAAAATATCTATATTTCCTACTTAGCGCGCGCTCCTGTCCTTTTGGTTACTGACAATTTAGATTCAGTTCCAGGAGCGTTATCTTATCTAGAAGAAGATGAAAGGGAAAGAGTGAAAGGTGTAATACTAAACAAATTTAGGATTGATGATTTTTTAGCTATGGGAATAAAGGAAAAATACATAAAACTTGGAATAAAGAGGATCAAATCAGTTTATCAAGAAAAGATTGGAAAGGATATTTTGGGAGTTATTCCCTATCTTTCAAAGTTAGCAGAACTTCCAGACTTAGACCCTCTTATACCTTCACCAAAAGTTCCTTTTGATATTTGGAAAAAACAATAAGAGATGTTTCAAAAAAGGCAAGAGAGTATATAGACCTGGATAAAATTTATAGGATTATGTATTAAGATTATTTTTTCGGCCGATGTCTATTGTTCCATTCCTTAAATCATATTCCCAAACCTTTTCGAATATCTCAGTCTTAGTAGAATCGTAGGCCGCTATAACCCAATATCTCTTCATCTTCATTCTCCCCCTAAACATCTTAGACTCCTGAGCTATAAGCTTTCGCCACTAAGATTAACTATAAAGAAATCTAACGCTACAGCAGGTAGTTAGAGCAACTCGCTTAACTTATCAACTATATTCAAAAGCTAGTGTTATTTCTATGATAAATGTAAGAATTCTAACCTTTTCTATGGGGATCTAATGCAAGAGATTCCTCATCATGGGTTCAACCTTCTTGAATTCATTCAATGATGAGGTTCATAACTAGGATTAGTCAAAAGATATAGGCTTCTCCTCCTAAAGTTTTTTGGATTTTCACAATCTAAATTTATCGGAAGAATCGGAAATTTATGCGCTCGTGAAGCTGAGAAAGTTAAACAAAAATTATTGAAAACGGTATAAGGGGGGAGTGAGGGTTTTGGAGGTTTGAGTTAAACAATTTACGCGGTACGCGGATGCTTAAGAGATTTGTTTAATAAACCAGATTTAAGTACAGAAGATATTAGGCCGTCCATGTGAATCGAAGATAGTAAGGGTGGAGGCCATAGGGAATTAATCGCAGGATTTCCTGTAGTATGCGCTGCGGACAAGTTGGGTGCCCATTATTATGCATTAGTACACAACAGGCATAAAGATAGGGATGAAGTTGGTTTGATCATCTCATTTGAAAGCGTAGTGGATGATGTATATGTAGATGGAAGAGATTTTCTTTGCACGTGTTTTCAGTTGTGGGGTATAGGACATCAGACTGTTATACTAAACAGAAGGAACTGTTAGCTATGGGTTTTCAGGCATACCCCGGCAGGCTGAACTTAGTCGGATCCTATTTTTAAACTCTTTATTATCCTTTTAGGCGAGAATACCCCAAACGAACTTTCACTCAGGAAGGGCCCCAATTCAGGAATTAGACCCAGAGCCATGGTATCTTCCTTACAAATTAATCTATGGCATAAAAAAGAGAGCCTTTCCATTTTCATAACGTCTATCATATGACCTGATCTCGTTAACGCTTCCTCTATCTCTTCCCTCACTGCTCCAGATACGATTAGGACATCTAACCCCTTTCTCATTAATTCCATGAAATCCTCCACCTGAGATGGAGATAAGACTCCTTCTATCTTTTGATCTTCTATCTTACGGACTGTGAACTCTAATGGCATATTTTCCACTATTCCAAAGTATTTTACGATAGTTCTTAAGGGCAGCTTCTTACCAGCTACCAAAGAACTTCTTAATGAGTAAAGCGGGATCAATGCATCCTTTTCCTCAACAAAAGCATCTATGTATAGCCCATAACCAACTTTCCCGACATCTTTGGCGAATCCTTTAAGAACACCCCCAAGAGAGACTTCATAAAGACTCTTCACCTCTCCATACACCCTCTTAATGAAATTTGCTGCAGCAACCTCGTCTTGTCCACTAATTGCGGTCTTTACCCATCCATTAGAGATTTCAAAATCTACAACATCTATATCTAGATCCTGGATATGCCTCATAACCTCGCGGCCAAAAAGCTCGAGTTTTTGCATAGGATTTCTTCCATAAATTTTCTCAGCCAAAATAAGCTCAAGCATGCTTAATCTCCTTCAATAATCCATCAATTAATCGAATTGCCTCCTTTATCTTTTCTAATGCTTTTTCTCTGTCAAGGGGAACCAGAGATGCCCCGCAGACTGGACATAGGAAATCAGTTTCTGATCTAAAAGCAACTTCTTCAAAGGATATTTTGATATGAGATGGATCAGCAGCACAAACATAGTATTCTCCTCCCTCCTCAACTCTAATTTCCTCTTCTAGGATCTTTTTAGTCCTTTCTAGCCTCTTTTCAACGAAAGAAGGTGCAATTTTCTCGTTTAGAACCCAGAAAACCAATCTTTCCCCTTCTTTCCCCTTCCTAACTATCTGAAAAGCCAAGTTGAGATCGTGAAGTCTGTATAGTATCCTCCTGACGTCTGCGGGGTTCATCTCTAGCAATTCTATGAGCTCCGTGGTTTCTACTTCTCCCTTACTAAATGCCTTGATCAAAGCTTCTGCTATCTCTGGATCTCCGAGCGCTATTGTAAGTGCCACCAGCAAAAGATCATGTTTTTTCATAAGTCTCATGATACTACACACGGAAAATTTATAGAGGCATCGACTCCAATTAAGAAAGCAAGATAGGTGCCCCGGTAGCTCAGTTGGCAGAGCGGCCGCCTCGTACGCTATTGCCTAGAGAGCGGCAGGTCGCGGGTTCGAGTCCCGCCCGGGGCTTTTGTGATCTTCTATGGAGATAGATTAAGTTGTTATGATGAGGGAGGGGATAGCTGACCCGGTGATGAACCACCCCTCTGCTGATTACCCATAGTTACCCTAACATTACTTATTAGCAAGGACGAGAAGCATTGCATGATGATAAAGGTCGGGTGCTGTGGATGGTCTTACTTCAATCCTAATAGAGCTCTGAACCTATCTGATTGGAAGGAGAAATACAAGCACAAAGTACAGGCATATGCCAGCCTTTTTGAGCTTGTCGAAGTTAACAGCACATTCTACAAGATTCCTAGAGTAAAAACAGTCGAAAATTGGAGAGCTCTGGTCGATGAGATCAACCCCTCTTTTGAATTCACGGTAAAAACCCCTAGAGTGATCACCCATGAAGACCAGTTTTCGAGCGACGCTTCCATAAAAGCATATGAGAGGATAAAGGAAGTTGCAAAAGCCCTAAGATCCAAAATACTCCTGTTTCAAACCCCTGCATCTTTCAGAAACGTTCAGGAGAGCATAAGCAGGCTGAGAAAGTTCTTCTCCAGCATAGAGAGAGATGACTTCGTAATGGTGTGGGAGCCAAGGGGAAGCAGCTGGTTGAAGGAACCGGAAACAATCAAAAGGATCTGCGAAGAATTGGATCTCTCCCACTGCGTTGATCTATTTAGCTCTTTTCCCTCTGCTCTATCGAGTTACAAGATAGGCTACATAAGGTTGCATGGAAAGCCCCCGGGGAAGGAGATGTACAAATATAAGTACAAAGATGAGGATTTGGAGAAGCTCCTAAGCCTCATCAAGGGCATTGAAGGGGCTAAGGATTTGTACATCCTCTTCAACAACATATACATGTACGAGGACGCGGTAAGATTCATGAATTACCTGAAATCGGAGTAAATCCCACTATTTAACATAGGGTCTCTCTATGAGCATAAGTAGGAGAACGATGGGGGCGCCGGGATTTGAACCCGGGTTTCCCCCGCCTCTACGGCGTCAAGGGCTCCCGAAGCCCTCAGGCTGGACCAAACTACCCCACGCCCCCGCGGAAAATTATTATTTTTGTATTTTAAGCGTTCTCCTCTCGAATTCTCGTGATGACCCCCTTAAGTTCTCTGTATACAGACTCTAGTGACTCGCTTATTACCTTTGTTTCTGCAACTACCGGCATGAAGTTCGTGTCGCCGTTCCATCTAGGGACGATGTGCACGTGAACGTGTCCTTCGAAACCAGCTCCAGCCACCCTTCCTACGTTGATCCCTATGTTGAACCCATCTGGAGACATCGTTTCCTTAAGGGCTTTTATGGACAACTTTAGGATCTCCCAGATGTCGAGCACCTCCTCCTGTGTCAGATCCTCAATATCGCCTAAATGCCTGTAAGGCGCGATCATCAGGTGTCCAGGGTTGTAAGGAAACCTGTTAAGCATGAGGAAGGCATGTTCAGACCTCAGCAATATCAGATTCTCATCGTCCTTCTTGCTTGCAGGGAGCTCGCAGAAGATGCACCCCTCTTGCTTACCGGCGATCTTGATATAGGCTACTCGCCATATTGCCCACAATCTCTCCATATCCACTCTATGAAAGGATGATATTCCAATTATAAAGTCCCATGGAAATGATGTAGCCGAAAAGTACAAAAAGCCCTGGCGAGAGAAAACACAGGTCAGCGTTGGTCAAAAAACAAGTCTATGTTTGCGAGGTATGCGGGAGAACCCTGTTCGGAGTACCTATAATGGTAGAAATAGCAGGTCATCAAGCTACCACCTGCCCAGCTTGTGCTCGAAGGATCAGGGGAGAACAACTGAGGCTGATCCAAAAGACAAAAACTCAGGCACCCTTAACTAAACCACTATCCCTAAGGACCGAGAAAACGAGAAAAAAGGTGAGAACCAAGCCTCAACCAATTGAGAAATCGGCTAAGGAGTATGAACTCGTCGATGATTTCGGAACTAGGATCAAAAAGGCAAGGGAGGAGTTAGGACTTAAGATAGAGCATATTGCAAAGGCAATCAACATAAAAACGTCAACTCTATCAAAAATCGAAGCTGGAAAGATTGTTCCGAGTTATGAGGTAGCTAGAGCCCTTGAAAAGACCCTAGACGTAAAAATAATAATCAGAGGAACCTCCGAAATATCCATAGGGGGGATCGAACAATTAGGACCTCCCCCATCAATCACTCTGGGTGAGCTTGCGAACTTAAAGGAGAAAAAGAGGAGGAGGTAAGGTGCCCACAAACCTCCCTCCCCAAGCTAGATTGAAGTTTGAGGAATATACTCAGGCCAAAACCCCTGAAGAGAAGATAAAGAAGCTAAGAGAGTTTTATTCGCTCATCCCTAAGCATAAGGGCACCGAGAAGCTGGAGAAGTTCATAAGAAGAAGGATAGCCGAGCTTAAGAGGGAGATTGAAAAGAAGAAGCCTGAAAAAAGGGCTAGAAGGGTTGGTCCATTCATAAAGAAGAAAGGAGCTGCGCAGATAGTTCTACTTGGATATACGAATTCAGGTAGGAGCACAATCCTTAAGTTGCTTACGAATGCAAGGGTAAGGATATCCCCAAATCCATTTACAACCTCCGATCCATTTGAGGGGGCTATGAGGATAAAGGGAACTTTCATCCAGTTTGTAGAAACTCCCCCTTTGATTCCTCAGGATTACGATGCAAAGCCAACGAAAATTGCCCTTGCACTAGCTAGAAATGCCGACGCCATTGCATTGGTTGTCGATGGGACGGATAATCCTGTTGAATCAGTTTCTGACATGATTTCCCTCTTAGAAGCAAACGGAATAACGATAGGGGGAAGCCCTGGGAGCGTGACTATTAGGAAAAGCAGAGGCGTATCATCCATCATAATCTCGATGAAAGGGCGCGTAATCGATGGAACTGAAGCGGATATAAGGATGTTGTTGGAGTCATACGGGATAAAGCAGGCGATCGTAGACATTGAGGGAACTGTTTCGATGGAAGATGTGGAGGAAGCCGTCTTCGGAGATAAGATAAGGAAACCGACCTTCGTCTTCGTCACGAGGACGGACTTGGAAGAGGGTAGAGAGGGATTTCTAAAGGTTAAGGATGCTTTTCCTGAACTCAAAGTCTATCCATTTTCACCAACTAACCCTCTGAATACGGAAGAATTGGGTACGGAGCTCCTTGAATTGCTAGGAATCATTAGGGTATTCACCAAACCTTTTGGAAGAAAAGAACCGGATGAAAAGGCCCTGATATTGGAAAGGGGATCTACGGTCATTGATGCAGCTGCTAAAATACACAAATCCTTCGTAAAAACGTTCAAATACGCGAAAATATGGAGTGAAAGGCTTCCTTACTCCCCAATGAGGGTAGGAAAGGATTTCCTCTTAGAGGATGGCGATATATTAGAGATCAAGGCATAATGTAGAGGTTCTCTTCATGAGAAAGGAGATTAGAGTTTTTCTAGTCCTTTTAGCAGCTCTAGTTGTAATGGCTTCATTCGCAGCTTACTCCTTGCTCAAATCACCTGATAAAGAGTACTTTAAACTGGCTCAGGATCAGCTGGAGGTAGTTCTAGAGGAGGTAGGGGAAGTCAGGGGTCTTAGCCCCAAAACTGATATCAGCATAGAGATCGTCACGACATCCTGGATAGAAGAGAATTGGGCCCTTCCATATGCAGAATCTCAAAGAGAAGAGATCTCTTACGAAGAAATAATCTATAAGGCTCTATTCCTCCTCCCTTCTGAGGCTAACCTTACTGAGATAAGGATAAACCAGTTTAAAGCGACCATGGCAGCAGCTGTCGGGGATAAGGTATACCTTACGAAGGAGTTCTTTGACCCAGGCGACGAGCTCAAGGCCCTTGAGATATTGGCCCACGAAATTACTCACATAATACAGCGTCACCACTTTAATCCCCCTGAAAGGTCGACCCACGATGGAAGACAGGCCAGATCCGCTTTGATAGAAGGTGATGCATTGATAACTGCAGAGAAGTTCGTTCTCTACCACTTTGGGATCCAATTAGGAGATCTATCCAACATGTCATACTCCCCGATAGAGGAGGTCTGGCTTTTTCCCTACAAATACGGAAGATCGTTCGTAAGAGGCTTGTTTGAAGCTGGTGGGTGGGATATGGTGAACTCCGCCCTGAAAAACCCACCTAATACGACAGAACAGATACTACATCCTGAGAAATACTTTGCATATGAGGGATTCGTGGTTCCAGATGCTCCTCCCTTAGAGGAGAGAGGGTGGAAAAGGGCAAAGTCCGATAGGATGGGAGAACACTTTATTCTCACGATCCTTTCAACCTCTCTTTCCGAGGAGAGGGCTGCAGAAGCAGCAAAAGGGTGGAACGGTGACAACTTGACGCTTTACATGAATGAAGACGCATTTATGGTAGAATGGGTCATAGTTTGGGATTCTGAGCAAGATGCCACCCAGTTCGCAGGATCTTTTCAGGAACTCCTGGAGAAAAGAGGGGATAGGCTACCATCCGGAGTGTGGTACTGCATCGATAGATATGTTTTCCTTCACGTCAGTGAAGCAAGTACGATGATCTTGATATCGAATGATCTTGAGGCGATAAATGCATCTTTACCCCTTATCAAAAGAGATTCATAAGGAGAAAGATCCACGCGGTTTGAGGGGCGATCAAGTGCAAAGGTCTTTGCGTTATAATCCTATCCTTCCCAACCCTTGGGGCCCCAGGGGTTAACTACATTCAAATGATCCTTGGCATAATCTGAACACATTAAGGTTTTAAGGCCCTTCCTCCCGCGTGGATCAAGTGAATTTCATACAAACCCATACTTAAACTTTATGGTACTTGATAAGCTAATCTTCACTGAAAAGCGACATAATGTCCAGATTAGCGATTTTTACATACCCATCAACGCTTTTAATTAGGTTTTTTAGGCTTATTCTTTCATTTGGACAATGTGCTAGTTCCTGATTCCCAGGTCCGTATCCTATCGTCCTGAGCCCAGCCTCTCCAGCGGTATAGGCTCCATCTGTGCTAAACCTCCACACGGTGATTTCAGTACCCAATAGCTTAGCTACTCTCCTTGCAAAGGGTCCATTCATGTACCAGGCTGGAAAATAACCCTCAACTTCCTGCTTGTATCCCGTATAACACTTAACGAGCTTCCTCCTGACCTGAATCTCCCCTTTCTGGACGAAACCCTTCAGCCAGCTGATGATATCCTCTTTGGATTCACCAGGGATGGTTCTCCTATCCAGAAGAATCTCACAACAATCAGGGATCACAGGAATCTCACCAGGAGAGCATTTCATGGCAACGGGAGCTATGCTAGCCCTTCCAAGGACTGGGTGGCTCGGAAGAGTGTATTGATTTTCTCTTATCTTCAAGAGAACCCTGCAACCTTCCAAAAGGGCATTTTCACCAAGATCTGGCATGCTAGAGTGGGATGCACGACCGTATATCTTAAGGAGCAATTCAACCCTCCCTCTGTGACCTACCGCCACTTTAAGTCCTGTAGCTTCCCCTAATACCACAAGATCAGGCTTTATTTTCCTCTCCTCTAGGAAATACTTTATGCCAAAGCCTTCTTGGTCCTCTTCATGCACCACAAAAACATAATACAGGTTATTTCTCACTTCTTTAAGCTTTGATGCGGAATAGATCATTGCAGCAATGGAACCCTTCATGTCAACGGCTCCTCTGCCCACGATCCAATCATCAATTATCTCAGCAGAAAAAGGATCCACTTGCCACGAATCTAGATTACCTGGCCCTACCGTGTCCATATGACCGTCAAAAACTATTGTGGAATCAGAATATCCTTCAATGATGCCTATAACATTTCCGACGCCATCGATCTCGACTCTATCGAATCCTAGCTTATTCATCTCATCTGCAATGATCTTTGCAACCTCTCCTTCCTCTCCAGAAGGACTTTCAGTGCCTATTAAAGCCCTGCAGAAGGAAGTCAAGTCTTTCTCGTCCATCTAGATGTAACTCCATTCTTAAATCAAAAACCCTATTCTCCTAACTTTTTATGATCGAGATCCTCCATAAAATCTAAAAGCTCGATATAGGGTTCTTCAATCTTGCTCTTAGAGGCTCTTAGCTTCAGCCATGTAAATATTAGATAAGAGCCAATGGAAAAGTATCCAATTCTCTAACCATCATCTCAATTCATCGACTGAAATAGTCTGAATGTAATTTTTGGCAACTTGAGAGAGCGTTTTATCGTCTGTAACAAGAGCAAAACCCCCTTCGATAGCAGCCACTAGGTAAGAAGCGTCATAGTACGTTATTCCTTCATTGACAGCGATTTTAAGGATACTAATCTTGTCCTCGATTTTCCAAATCCGCATTTCATTTATAAGATCTAGGATGCCCTTTAGCGCTCTCGATCCCTCATCTAAGTTTAGCTCTCTCCTAAGGAATATTTGCTTCCATATGGCATTTCCCACTTCATATATAGCTAGTTCTATGGTCCATCCATCCAACAGCTCGTCGAATTTTCTTTTCATACACATTGAAATTATGGCTGAGGCGTCGAAGAGCATTACCTCTCCTCCCTGGCCTCCCTGATGGCCTTGATCCACTCCTCCCTTTCAACTTTTGAAAGAATAGAACTCACTTCCTCTAACCTCTTCTTAAGTAATTCCCTTCTTTTTCTCCTCACTTCCTCCTCTAGGGCTCTTCTTATGACTTCTGAAGGGCTTATCCCAAGCTCATCAATCTTTCTCTTAAGATCCTCGCTTATCTTGGCGGAAACCGTTATCATCTTACCCATTTGTCATACCAATTAGTAATACCATTAAGTAGTATATAAAAGTCGGTTGCCTAATTTAGAACTCCTATATGGGCACTTCTCCTTTATTATTTCACTATTTTAGCGCTTATTTATATCCAAAAATCTGATAAATTAGTTCTATAAATTGGGTTACAGTAATAGGAATGCAATACCCATTGCGATGGCCCTTATAAGACGGGACCAGTGTAAATCTTATATCTGTTTAAACACTCGTCTTATGGATCAGTGCGCGCCATATTCCTTTATCATCCTGTAATAGACCTTGTAGCTGTCGTATTTTCTTACCTCCTTTATCAGGGACTAATGGGATTTTCATTTTGCCATATTGCCTTATTTCTATCAACCCATCCCTCTCTAGCTCTGCCAGCCACTCCCCCCATGGTCGTAGAGGAGACATCAAAGTATTTAGCAAGCCCCCCTTGCAGAGAGGAAGCCTAATATCATTCCCGCTTTAAAGGTCGTCTTACATTTGTATAATTTTTGTCTGCTTCACGCTACGCTGCGCATTTTGCTGTTCCTCCAATTTATCTTCAGTTTGACACTTCTCATAATATTATGAGAAGTAAGAAAGTTTATAGCGCGCGCTAGGGCTTAGAAGGAGGGGCTTCGTTGGGACCGAGCCGGAGGAGGCGAACTTGGTCCTTCTAAAGCCATACGGTGAGCTGGACGGCATCGCAAGGGTCCACCTCGACTGCCTGGCCAGGGGAGGGAGGAGCGTCCTAGACGCCATAGCCATAGAGCTCCTGTACCCGGAGGAGGTGAGGGTTCGCGGCCTTTACGAGGCAAGAACCGTTAGGAAGGTTCTGGAGGACATGAGGGGGATGGGGCTTGTCCGCTCTACTTAGGAATGAGGTTGAGATGGTGGCTAAGCTGCTCGGGGGCAGGGTAGTCTTTGTCGGGGCTATAGCGGTCTTGGGCTACCTCGGGTGGAAGTATAGGAGCACCAGGGACATAGACATGGCTCTGACCTCTGGCACCACCCTTGAGTACCTGGAGAGGAGGGGCTTCAGGCTCGTTAAGGAAACGTTGTACTCCCCCGGAGGGTTTAAGGTCGACGTATACACCGAAGACGTTAATGGAGTTCCGCGCGCGCTAAGTGCTATTAAGAACTGCTCTCCTCTTTACTCTTCTACTAAATCATCAAGAAGGAGATCAGAAACGGTAAAACGTCCATATTTACTCAGGAGATGGTCTGAGGCTATAGGTACCATCAGGATTTCGGAGAGCCGTAAGTCGTTTCACATTCCTTAATCCTATAGATTCTAAGACATTTTTTGTGGGCGTGTATTCCCCTATAGGTCTAAATCTAATATGAAAAAGGTACAATCGCGATTCTATAGTAATAAGATCTCTTAGAACGTCCTTTACAACTTCTCCAGGGTTGCCGAATATTTCAATAAGATAATACAGTGAGAAATCACGTTTATCCTCTACAGAGGTTACTACCACAGTAACCTTTCCGTGTTCGGGATGTTCAGCAGAGTAACAATCTACTGAGATAACTGCTTTGCCCGATGGGAAATTTCCTAGGGAGAACTGTAAACCAGTCTTCCCGTCAGGTGTTTGGTATTTACACGCTCCGAATAAACTCATTTTATCCCCTCATATCGCACCTGTTTAGGGTACCTGAAACTGAACTGAAACTGGTCTCATTAAACGTCCTTCAGGCTTAAAGAACTTCGTGAGAAACTCATAAAGTGTCAGCCTAGTTGCCTGTATGAATGCTATTATACCCTCTAACCCCATTGCTAACATGTTCATTAAGAACATAACCATTATGAAGCTAGGGGAAATCCCAGACTCCTCTCCGACTATAGCGCTAACCATCATACCAAACGCAGCGTGTGAGATTGCGAAACCAGCAAGCCTAAGGTATGACAGGGTATTGGCCAGGAGACCTATTACTGCTTCAATAACACCTTCTATAACTTCCATGAATCCTTCCATGGTCCCATGTCCCCTTAGCTTCGCTACAAGCAATATTGCAATCGTAGATGCAAAGAATATGATGGACGCAACCATAAACAAAGGATCGGAAAAAGTCGCTATGACATCTCCTCCGTTCTTGTAGGCTGCTAATGCAGCAAAATCGTACATCATTAGGGTCAGTATCCCACCATAGCTGAGAATCGACAAATACTCCCCCCCAAGGACTTTGTTAGTGATATTTGCAGCAAAAGCTACATTTAGATGTATTAGGCCGAATAAAACAGCCAAAGCCATTATCTTAATTGGTTCATGGATTGGAGAGAAGAGAATTGGATCATATATCTCTTTGAGAAACATCTCACCATATAGGAATCCAACGACTGTAGAGCAAACTCCCATTGGTACCAGAATTTGCCCAATATCCTTGAGGCGGCCACCTCTCCTCTTGAGAATAAGTCCAAAGACCAATAATGTCAGTCCCTGACCTATATCGCCGAACATAATTCCGAACATTATTGGGAAGAAAATGGATACTAGGAAGGTGGGATCCAGCTGCCCTCCTTTAGGATATCCCATCATTTTGTGTGTAAGCAAGCTAAAGGGGCGTATCATGGAAGGTAACTCTATGTACGAAGGCCCTTCTTCTTCGGTTACCCTGAAATCGACCATCTCACCCAATCTAGACTTTAGGTGCCTTTCAAGGCTATCTACTAAAGTCTCTGGTACCCACCCAGATACTGCAATTTTGTTATCACTTTCATATATGAACCGAGAGAGCTCACCTCTGCATGGAATCATAGAGTTAGCTACTAACCTTTTTACCAGATCCCAAAACTCTCGTTCTAGCCTTCTAGCTTCCTCTTCATTTGTTTTAAACTTCTCAAAGAACGAAATCTCTTCCTCTAGCTTCCTCTTCTTCTCTAGAAGAGGCTTTGCCTCCTCTACATATTTTGAAACGACTTCCTCCAAAGGATGAAGTACATCCTTAGTAAGAAGGCTGTTTCCCGTATCTGCTAGTAGTTCTCTCAACTCTTGAATAGAAACTAAGAGGCATTCCAATTCTTCCCCCAGCAAGGAGCTTTCCTTCTCTTTCTCGCTCTGGACCAGCTTTTGGAGTTTTTTAAGGCAATCCAATATCTCATTTAGCTTTAATTCAACATGATTGAGGATAGTCTTTTCGATATCTAGATCCTCTAATTTCATTTTGGCAGACTCAGCAATTTTGGTTGCCTTTTCTAAGATTCTTTGAACGCGAATTGGGTCTGCTTTTGCCCTTTTAGCCGCAAAAGCTAGCTCAAAAAGCTGTCTGAAATGGATATCTAACTTACAGAGGACTCTGAAGATCTTAGTGTATGACTTTTCACCTGATTTACCCTTAAGATCGGAGCGGGAACTGAGAGAGGAAAATATCCTGTCTTCAAGTTTAAGGAGCTCAGCCTTCAAGTTCTCAAGCTCCTTCAACTTCTTTTCAGCCAATTTTTTGTCTTTTAACATGAGAAGAAATTCTGCCCTTCTTCTTGTCTCCCTCAGTATTTCCCTCAGTTCCTCATTGCTGTAAACAGGTATCTTTGAGTTCTCTTCAAAATTCACTTGAGGCAAGGATCCAAAGAGTTTCTCGATTTTTCTAAGTTCTGCTAGAACTTCCCTACGAGTTCTTGGATCTATGCAATCCCGAGATATTTTTCTCCTTTTGAAACCAGGTTCATTCATTTCCGAGAGTTCTACTTCACCAAAATCGAGGATAGCGTCTAAAAGTCTTTCTCTATTCCATTTAGCCGTATAAACCCGAAATCTCTTAGTAGGAATTGCTTCTAGGGTTTTAGTTAGCTGTAGTTTCATCCTCAATCTGATCTCCAAGAAACGAAGACGGTCTTTCACGTATATATTCTCTCGTAATATTATATATACCAAACATACAGTATTATGCAATATCATACAATATCTTAAAATCCAAAGAGATAGCCAGGGATAATGTCCCATAATTCTTGTATATTTCGCCTTTTTTGTATATAGCTTATCATAGCGTATATATAACATTACGACACTATATATATACAATTCAAAAGCATGTTATCTTGAAATGAAAAACTTTAGCGCTGCTCCAGAGAGCTTTAAGATAGGCTTCCTAATCCTAGATAAGAGATTAGATCCCATAGACATTTTTAAGCCCCTCAAAGACAAGAAATTGAGGGTTTTAATCATTGATAAAGGCTTCAAAAACCCCATAATTTCTGAGCAGACCCAAGGAGAGGCCTTTGGGGACTCTAATTCACTGGAAACTCTTTCAGAACTTGAAAATTTGATTTTCAACTTGGCCAAAAGGTTCAAACCGGACTTCGCAACCGAGGACATTGGGACGAGAACAGAGGAAGAATTCTTTGATAAGAATGTCTTTAGCAAATTGTTCTTAGAACTGGGTGTGCCCTTTATCCCGAGAAGAGGATCAACTCTAGATTATGCTTGTTCTGTCAAAAAAGACGAGGTTAAATGCATGTATTTATGTGATACGGAGTTCGTTGAGGATCTCGCAATCCTCTTTGACTCTCTAGGTGCCGATGTATCAATTGCCAGGCTACAAAAAAGGCCTGCTAGCTCACAAAGCCAAATGATCATTCGCTCGAAGACCTTGAGGAAGAACATCTGTGCCATAATTAAGGGCATGGCTGGGAATACTCCTTACACCTTGTCTTTCCTCAAGCCACCTTACATATTACTCATCCTTGGAGCAGATGGGGTTGAAGAACCCATAACTCGCTTGGGATACGAGGCTGGATTCGATATAGTTTTCTCTTACAATAACCTAACGCCTAAAGATATCGAGCAAGTGATTGCGAGGGTAACATCGGATGGATCCAATGGATCTGAGCGCACTTGTATATTGGTGTGCGCCCGCAATATGATGGAAGCCAGCAAATTCCTAAAGGTCTTAAATCAGACACTCAATCAAGTTCCAATTGTACTGGATCCTGGAGGAAAATATACAACAGCAGTCTCAATGGTGGCAAAAGTTAAGGATTTTCTGAGTGAAAGGAGGTTTAATAAATTAATAGGAAGAAGATGTGCTGTTTTCGGGAATGATATTACAGCAAAGATCGTTGCAATCATCTTGTATAAACTGGGGTGTCAAGTAACGTTGGTTAACCCATGTCCTAACGTTGATCCTGAAGCAGAGGAGCCCTCTCATTTGACTGAGTATATGACTTCCATTGAGAGTATCTTGGCTCCTACAACCGAGGACCAGTTGGAGGTTCTCAGAAAATCTAATATAGTCTTCATAACGGTTCCTCTAGAGAATAGGATAACCCTAGGGATGTTGCGAAGACTCAGATTCTTTACCATCATAGTTGATGTGTCTACTAGTTCGCCCACCAATGTGGAGGGGCTAGAAGCTGATGATGACATGAAAGAAATTATACCAGGGGTCTATGGACTAGGAGGTCTCGCGCTAAGAAGGGCAAGAGATAGTACATTAGTGGAATTACTCCGCAGCGTAAGGCTAAACAGAAGGAGTATTTTAGATTACCCTTTGATGTCAGAGATGGCTGAGAGTGCCATTAAGAAGGTTAAGATTTCCCCTTCAAGAAGGGATGATTGAAAAAACCATTATTTTTCAAACTCTTTCTCCATTGCAAGGCAACTCCTATTTATGACTAGCTTGGCGATATCGACCGAATATCTCGCCATGCTTTCGATCTTTTCCCTCATGTAACAGAACGCACAGACAACGGCAGAATTAGTCTCCTTTACCAGCGCCTCCGAAGCTTTCTGGCTTAGTTTTTCCACTTCAGCTATAGAGTCTATGGCTTTATTGGCTAGCTCTATATCAAGTGAGAAATATGCCTTCATTGTTTCATCGTAAAGTTTACAAGCCAATTCATGCATCTCAAGAAGAGGCTCCAGAAGATAGGGCGGAAGCTTTTGGCCTAGCTTGTTCAACAGCAATACACGCTGAGCTATGTCAGCTAAGCAATGAGCGATGCGCTCAAGCTTATAAGCTAACATTGTAAGGTCCAAACAATCTTTAGGCTCAAGACCGACCTCAATAGTCAACATGGGATCTTCTATACCCTTTTTAGACAATCTAAGGAGTAGCAGGGTGAATTGATCCACCTCATCATATAGGCTATAGAAGGATTTGGCAAGCTCAATGTTCCAATCTCTTAGGACATCTGTGATGCCTTGGCACATCGAAATAATTATCATGTGGATCCTTCTTAACGTTCTGGAAACGGAAACTTTCGATTCATCAAGTAGGCTCTCTAAATAAATTCTCCTAGGGCTTGTTTCCATAATACTCATTTTCAGGCTTGATATCACCTTTTTTATGACTCTTTGCTGTTTAGCTAAGAAGAATTTCGGTGATATAAGTTCGATAGCACTGTATCCGTTCAGGTAACAAGCTATGATTTTCCTTGCAATGAAGCGTTCATCATCGTCTTGCTTGATTACAAGACTGATCTTCTTAACGGGTATCTCTTTTCTGATTCCAGGTAAAATTAACAAGGAACCGTCTCTCTGTACTGCCATCGATACGATATCTCCTTTCTTAAGTTTGTTCATATTAATCCAACTTCTTGGGAGCGATATCACTATAGACGATCTTCCAAGCCTCATTAGCTTCCTCGTTTCCATGTCAGCTCACACACATACTAAACAATGTAAGTATATATTATATTACACTTGATAATATGGTGCATAACAAAACCTCTTCCCTTCACCTCTCTATCAAATTAGCTAAATAAGGCAAATCTGCTTCAAATAGGCTTTCTGATATGATTTAATCTTATAAGAGGCTCATCCTTGAGTTTTGAGAAGATATCACGCCCAACATCTGTCTAGAAGGTTCTGCAGCTCTTCCAAGCCAAGAAGCGTACTTGTCAGCTGAGTAGCAATAGGTCCAAAGTCGACAGGATATGATATCCGAGACCACATATCTTACCTTCTCCAGCGCTGAACCGAGCTTTTTGGCCGCTAACACATGTGATGTCCTTCTGTTGTATTTTCCAATAGGCTTAGAAATCTTAAAACGATTATTATGGAGTGGGCTGAGATCTGCGAAAATGAGGGAGTGGAGATATTCAGCCCCGTAGCCTCAGGACAACTATACTTACTACTACTCAATGAAGAGGCGTTTAAGTGGGCAAACGAGTTGCTACCTGAAGTTAGGAAAGTATACTCAGGACTACTTGTTCAAAAGATAGACCTTAATCCCTGGACCCAACAGCTACATCATGCTGGGCTTACAAAAGAAGTTTATGACTTCGAGGGATGGGACTATGTGTCAACAGACGTTTTCGGTTCTTGCGATATGAATGGAGAACTTGTTCGAATGTATGACGATTGGCGCAACTACATACGTGACCTGTTGAATTTTTCTTTATCTTTGAACGAGAAATACAAAGCCAAAGGCGTCATTTTTGGTCCAGAAATAATGGTACCAGAGAGCAGTCAGTCTACGCTGATGGCGGGCACTGATTTCTGGGGGCACGGTGAGTTATCGGAAGAAGAGCTGGAGGCGGGTAAGATTAAGCTCTTCAAGATCTTATTCGAGGAGACCTATGGAAAGGTAAAGGGCTATTCGTTTTGGTCATGGATGCCGGGCTTTGAGATAACGTATTTTGAAGTTGAAGTTGAGAGAGGTGGCCAGAAATACAAGGATAGGATAGTCCCTGGATATCAGGGCGAAGGGCCCTTGAATGTGATAAAGTGCTATTATCTCGAAGACTGTTATTACAGAAATAAAGCTGAAGAGGATCTTGCCAAATTCATGCGCACCTTTAAGGACGATGCCTTACAGGCTATAGAGGACGCCAAGGGTGTTATAAATCAGATACGTGATTTTTCGCAGTTGCTTGCCGAAGAAGCAGAAGATATCCTGTCAAAAGCTGAGGAGGCATATAAATCGGGAGACTATCTGATCGCAAAACGTCTTGCTCATGAAGTTTGCGATATGCGTAATGAAATCAACCCTGCAGGTATATTCATTGACGGCTTCGCCGATGACTGGGTGCGCAGATACGAACCGTTGGCCGTAGACGACGTGGGCGATGTCTCCAACGAGGAAGATGACTTAAAATCGGTCTACGTGACGAACGACGAGAACTTCCTGTATTTAATGATTGAATATGCTGGCGAGCCCGGGCCCGATGGCGTAGTCATATTTCTGGACGCTGATATGGACGGGCTCTTCGACCACCACATAAGGATTTGTTCATCTGAGGCATTTCTCGCTAAGGCGATCCAGCCGAGCTACCCTCCTCCAAGTGAGTGGGAGCGAGTTGCTTCCCTGAAATATGCTTATGGGCAGGTCGTCGAACTCAAGGTGCAATTGGATGTGATGGGGCGACCAAACGCCGTCAAGATGCAGATCGCCTCATGGAGCGAGGAAATGCAAGATATATCGGATAGAATGGCGGACTTCAGCTTGATAACCTATGACGTAAAAGGATGATGGACTTCATTTACATAATTTCCGTTAAAATTAGGTATTTTTTGGATGAATTAGGTGCTCATGAAGAGAATCATTGATGATTAAGTGAAGGTTCTTTCCTTCCCAAGCGATGCTAGATCCTTAATCTAAAGTTTATAAGCAAATGTTAACCCTTTAGGGTATACAATGCAACTCGCATTATTGGCCGTAGCAAGGAGACCCGTATATCTTAGGATACTCCGCCTTCTAGCTATGAAGGAGTTGTACACGAGGGAATTGATGTCCAAGATGCCTAACTGGGAAAGGATATCCAGAAGACTGAGGGAACTTGAGGAAATGGGTTTAATCAAAAGGGAAAGAAGGGGAAGAAGGGTTTATAACATCATTACAAAGAAGGGATTGAGTCTCCTGAGGAGAATAGATAAAATAGACCTGAAGGAAGCAGAGGAACTTGGAATAAAGATAGAGTATTTAGGAGAACTCAAAGAAGATGAAGGAATCAAAGAAGGCGTGCTTGACGTACTCTTAAGGAGGGTAGAGGAGATCTAGATCTATTCTCGATCCAAATAGCTGGTCTATTATGATGTTATCTGAAGCTTACCCTCCTATGTCTCACGTCTAAAAGGTAAACCTCCTTTCTTGCAGCTTCTATTATGTAGAATACCCTGTAGCTTCTCCTGGGTCCAACCTTCAACTCCCATAATCTGTATTCCTTCACCCTTCCATCTATCTTCACTCTAACGACATCCTTGAGAGGCTTCCCGGAGGTGGGGTTCTCTTCTAAAGGTGTTTCTCTTACATCCTTTAGGATTCTATCAGCTACGGGCTTGTCTAGCTTTGATAAGCTCCTTATGAACCTCCTTGTCTTAAGAACTCTGTATCTCAAGCTAGCCACCAGTCATGGAGCGCACCATGCTCTTCAGAAGTGTAGCGATCTCCACTACTTTATGATAGGATTCAGGAGCCTTAGCGATCTCCTTTACCTCCTTTCCCACTGAGAGAAGTCCAATTCCAAGGCCTTCTCCAAAGAATGATTTTGATCCTATTTTCATGGCATATTCCTCTGGAAGAGCTAGATACACGTAATCAACTATCATCCTAAGAACCGCACATCTTCCTATTCCGTCGAAAAGATATGTTGGGCTTGACTTTACTTCTACGGCAACTATCTTATCCTTCTCCCTGCTGTAACCAATCAGATCCAACTCTAAATGCCTCACGCCTAGAAAAGGATGCATAGGAAGTCGTATTTTTGGCTCTACAACAACTTTCCAACCATTTCCTTCCTAAGCCCGTCTATATCAAGGACAATATCTTCGAACTCGAAATCTCCGTCCAGAAACTCAGTCAAGGTCTTTTTCATCTCTTTAGCGGAGTATCCGAGGGAGATGCACTCCCTGACCTTCATTATCACCTCCTCAAGCTTAGTTTCGGGCCAGGGATCTATCCACTCAAGGAAGCGCTTCCACCAGGCTTTCTTGTAGACGGCGAACTGGACTTGGGCCGAAGAGGTTCCGTTTCTCTTATCCCTTGCAACTGCCTTTATCGACTTGTTCCCCTCCTCAACCGCAACTATCAAGTACCTTCTCGTAACATTTCCCTCGCTTGAGTTAAAGCAAAAGCTGGCTGAGATCTCCCCTAAAATTTCGACAAAAACAATTTGGTCTGGATCCGGATCCCAACTCCTTACCTCTACGAGTATGACATCGCCTATAACGGCCTTCCCCTTGCTCAGGTTCACAGTTATCTCTACGAAGGGATCGTGGTTCCTCTGAAGGACCGAAAAGCTTGCTCTTGCCTCTGAAATCCCCCCGCTCCCGTCATCGACCCTCACAAGAATGGAGTGATTTCCGGGGCCCGGCATAACTACGTAGGATCTCTCGACCAGCTGGCCAGATTCAGCGATGAAAAACTCTTCTACAGCCCCAGTAACGTTGATAAACAGATTTTGGCCAGGATCTGGGTCTAAAACCCTAACTATGATCTCTATAGATTGTCCAACCACTACTTGAGTTGAGTTCAGCCATATCTCTATCGAGGGATCTGAGTTCTCCCCTAAGCCCTCGCTCTTCACCCTAACCAAAAAGAACTTATTCGTCCAGTTTCCAGAGTCGTCTAAGGCCCTTGAAACTATTTTATAGGCTCCTGGGGAGCTTGGAAACCAGCTTCCATTCCATTTCGAGGCTGGACCATCGTAAAGCACCTCTTCACCTGCTTGGACGATCAGGCGAACTACAAAGCCATCTGAATCGTTTGCAAGAACAGAGATCTCTACCTCTTCCCCCAAGTAAACTTCCCTGGGTCTTACTTCCATGTAAAGAAGAGGAGGTTGGTTCTTCTCTTCCCCCGAGGAAGGTTCTGAAGTAGTGGACGATGAGGATGGAGGGGAAGGAGTTGGAGAAGGTGTAGAGGATGGAATAGGTGAGGGCGTCTGTTCTTCCTTTTTCTTCACCTGAACAAGCTTCGATGTGCTAGAACATGCACCGTTGTTATCTCTGGCCATTGCGACGATGGTGTAATTTCCTGGAGAGCTAGTACACCAGCTCCCAGACCAATTAGGTTCAGGTCCCTGATAGAGGGTTTCATCTCCAATTTTCACCGTTAGCTCGGTTATTGAACCGTCGGAGTCCTCAGAGTGAACTTGAATTGAAACATAATCCCCTTCGTAAACGACTTCCGGCTCAGCAATCAGAGAAACGGAAGGAGGGGCATTAACCCTGACACTAACAAGGGATTTGTCTGAGCAGACCACCCTTCCCTTATCATCAACTCCAGTTACACTAACATAAGCGGTGTAGGTACCAGGCCTCCTTGGAGGATGCCATAGCCCGCTCCAAGAAGTGCTCATTCCCCCTACGTTGTTTCTATAGACCAGCCAGCCTTCTCCATCTCCATATACTCCGAAAAAGCCTATCTTGCAGTCCCTTGCCCTTGCGCTTGCAGACAAGCTGACTGATTGCCCTGGATTTATGACTTTTCTGGAAGAGGAGATGCTCGAGCTAACGGAAGGTCCTGCAGAAACTCCAATTTGAGGAACCAGAATTAGAAGTAAGAGCAAGAGTGAAAGGATCTTCTTAAACCAGATCCTCTTCATTACAGAAACCCATCGAATTAATTTAATACAATAACTCCAGAATTCCTAAAAAATGTAGAGACATATAAGGGGCGAACTCGTGAATCATTGGAAAAATCTTTGACATTATGGAAAGATTGGTTTTCTTACATTAATTGTTTTTGACATTGAACGCTGGTATTGCTGTTTGTGAGATTGTTTGCCTCCCGTTCTTTCGACTTGTATTTGATAAAAGCCTGAAAGAATGGGCGATAGTACCTTAAAGTCTAAACCTCAGACTTTCTATTCTAATGATAAAAAGTTGTAAAGTTAAGGATGCCTGACAATCCGTTCGATTTGCATTAAATAAGATGGGAAAGAAGTCGGTCTACTCGAAAATTTGTAGCTGAAACGCAAAAAATATAAGTTTAGGTATCAGAATAATATTATCGCAGCCGGGGTAGCTCAGGCTGGTTAGAGCGCCGGACTCATAATCCTTCGGCATCTGCGGGCTCGAAATGGGTGGATTCCGGAGGTCGCGGGTTCGAGTCCCGCCCCCGGCACTCTCCTTCCTTTTTTCATGATTTAGAGCAGTATTTTGCGTTTTTTACTACTCTCAATGATTCTTAGTAGATCGAGTTTTTTGGATCATTATTTTCGAATGAAAGCCCTGTAAAGGTGGATTTATATCACTTATATTGTGTTGGAGAAATAATTCAATTGGGTGGACAGGACCTCTTTTCTCTTTTGCAAAAATTTATAAGTCCGCGAGCAGCTTCACAATAATCCCTTAGTCTGAGGAGATTTTTTTGGCAAAAAATACTCCTTCTTTATCTAAGGGCCGCGTAAAGGCGAATAGGAAAAAAGTTCAGGCTGCGTTACTCTTATTCCTTCTATTTTTGTTTTTTCAGCCATTAGTTCAAGGCTTTGTCTTAGCTTCTGGAGATCCGATATACTATGACTTCATAGATCAGGCATCTGAGGCGTCATGGAGCAGTGGAACCGGAAACCTGCCCTTTCCAGGGAGTGATACGGATGAAAGGGGCTTCGTTCTCTATCGATATAACGCAAGACTTGAAGATGGAAGCATCTGGGGAAGGGTCTTAGAAACACACCCTGAGTGGGTTAACAACGGTTGGATCTTGGGCAGATACCCCGAGATAACGGTGCCTCAAAACGCTCATCTTAGGGTCAATATAGGATTTCTTTTAGGCGCAACTGGAACTGATGGGGCCACTTTTGAGGTCTACTTTGAAGAATTTAGAGGGGCGCTAGCCCCTCCTGTCAAATATACCATCTTCAGCCATAAAGCAACCTATGATGGTAAGCTTGATTCAATAACAGTAGATCTTGGTTATTTAGCTGGTAAAAAAGGAAACTTCGTCCTGTATGTCAATGCTGGACAGAGTTCAGGTCAGGACTGGGCAGCATGGGCTGAAGCTCAGATAGTTATAGAAAGGAAGCTCCCTGACTTAGTAGTAGAAGATCTATGGCAGGAAGGGGATAAGATCTGCTTTAGAATTAGGAACTCAGGAGAGGCTAGCTTACCTGCAACTGCCTTTTATAATGCCCTATACGTTGACGGGATAAAGGTAGCTGAGAATCAGATCAGCCTCACTGGGGAGATGCCTCCAGGGCAAGTGATCAATGGATGTTTTGAATACACGTTGGAACCCAGTCCACCTCAACACGAGGTGAAAGTTTGTACTGATTCCAAGTTAGATGTTGAGGAAACGGATGAGGAAAACAATTGCTTGGAGAAGATCTTGACAGCCAAACCTGAAGCATCTCCAATTCCTCCAAGTCCATCTGCAGTTGAACCCGGCAACGGGGCCATCGTCTTCTCCTCCTATAACAAGACAGCTCGCCCTGAAGGTCCATTGTCGGAGCCCAACGCTCTTTACCTTTCTAGTGAGGATGGAGAGGCCATTGTTCGTATTGTTCCAGCTAGCTTGGAGGATGATAGGAAGATCGGTGCGATCATGCCATATTACACCCCAGATGGGACTTACTTGGCCTTTGTAAAGTGGGAAGGGAGCATTGAAAGCACTGAGATATATTTACGAGGTCCTGAAGGGGAGGTAAGGCTCACCAATAACAACCGTCCTGACATATGCCCCGCTGTGTCTTTAAGTGGCGGTCCTTTCGAGGAACCGTATGTTGTGTACTCGTCCGGTACAGGAGATACCTTTAATTTATTCGTTCAAGGATTAGAAAGCGGCAGAGGGACGAGGATCACGGATGGCGAATTTGTTGACATAGACCCATGTCCTTCTCCAGACGGATCGAAGGTAGTCTTTTCCTCCAACAGGATGGGGGATGGAAAGTTCTACCTTTGGATTATCGACTTAGATAGCTCCACAATCTCTCCAATAATAGAAGCAAGAGAAGGAACCCCAGTTGAGGGGATTCATCCTTCATGGTCCTCAGATGGGACGTGGATCGCCTTTTCAAAACCCGTCTACGTAGGAGCGGAGCTTGGATATAGGTACAAGCTTGCAGTTGTGAGGCCAGACGGATCAGAGATCAGGATTCTGAAGGAAAGCTCAGACTACTCATACATGAATCCTTCTTGGGCTCCAGATAGACCTCTCATAGTTTTTGAGAGCGCATGCCAAGGCCCTGATGTTTACGATTTTGAGCTCGAAGTGGTAGACCTCTATGGTCGCGGATGGAGCCTAGGGAAAGTCACCACCTTCAGCATGGAAAGCCATCCAGCTCCTGGGCTGACCTTCATAGATTCGCCCAGGCCAGTCTGGTTTAGTCCCTCTAAACCTGAGATAATTCCTGCTGAGATAACAGCCAAGGCTGAAGAGCACTTCGAAGCTGGCTTACACGTTTATGGAGGAGTTCCTCCTTATACTTGGGCGAACAAAACGTCACTTCCAGAAGGCTTGGCGCTCTCAAGGGAAGGGATAATATCCGGAACTCCTACCACACCCGAACTCAGCAGGGAAGTGGTGGTTGCAGTTGAGGATTCTAAAGGCATGTGGGATACGGAAACGATTGGCATAACGGTCCTCCCAAAGGTAGAGCTAAGCCTCTTGTTCGGCAACTTGGCGTTCTTTTCCAAGAGCTTGAGCTGGGATAACTGGACTAGGCATGTGAGGGGCTATTACCCTCTCTATTGTTCCCCTCAACACGGTTATATCGAGATAATAGGCGGAGTTCCTCCCTACACAGTTAGCCTTGACCTTGTTCCACCGCTCAGGTGGAGCCTCGATGGCTCTCGTATTATAATCGAATCTATTGATGAAAACTCGAATTTGGAAGAAGCAATTAGGGCTGCTACGACTGGTAGCTTCCAATATGTTAATATTCATGTTAAAGATTCAATTGGCTCTGAAACTGGTATGAGAAATGTAGGAGTCTACTGCTACCCAATATCATATGGCGCAAATAGAAACTGGTCACATATCATGCTTAACTTCAAGGTAACGAGGGAGGAGATAGAAGATCTAGATAGAATTCAGTCTCGATTTGATGTTAGTGGAGATGCAAGGGATTTAAGAGTACTGAGGAAAAGGCGCATTCACGCTGCAGTAGGTGACACGCTGTGGCTATACCTTGAAATGCCAGACGATTCCTCCTACTCTTTCCCTGAAGGAGTCTCTACGCTTATCGGAACGCTTACTATACGCCTTCCGATCAAAATGGGAGCAAGGCCTGGAGAGGACGTGGAACTAGTGCGAAAGGTTTGGATTCCAGTTCATAGATATAGGTTCAGGTACGATTTTGGCTTGCCCATGGTAAACAAAGGATGGCGCCCAATCTCCTGGGACGAGTGGTGCTACTTCTTCGACGAGAGTGATTGCTGCTTTTTGGGAACGTTGGCGGAATGTCCTGAGTGCGCCCCGCAGGCAATAGCTTTTACCGCTTGGCTAGCGCTATCGGGAGTTACTAGGAATGGTGTCTGCTTTGGCATGTGTAAAACCAGATGGGATATACACGAGGGCGTCATACAGGTGAGAGAAGGCCTGTCATGGGAGAACTGGGACTGGTTAACTCGCCAAGCCGGATGGCCTGACTATGATACCATGCACGGATCGGATCTGTTGGACGCCATTCGTAGGAACCACTTATGGCAGTACTCGATGCAATCCCTGGGAGGAGGATTTCTCGACACCTATATTATTGGCGTCGGAGAGGCTATTGATCCCAGCCAAAGGCAATGCCAAGAGCTAATAGAAAGGGTAAGGGCGTACAAAAACGGGGAGCTGGAGAGTCCAATAATCGTATTGATCTGCAAATCGTGGAGAGAGGGACATGCTATGGTCGCCTATGATCTGGAGGAATTGTCAGATGGAAAGATTGCCATCAAAGTTTACGATCCAAACAAACCATTCCGCTTTATGGAGAGATCCGATCATAAAAGCACAATTAATCTTACACCCCATCTCTTTGGTTACAGTTGGAAGTATGATCTAGGTGGAGGAGAGGTTTGGGGCGGCTCCCTCGGCGAGTTTTGGCATCCAATAGGATCAATTCCCATGGATTTGCTCACCGGTAATCCAGATGGTATTTCGCGTGGTGATCTTCTGGAAATAGGCTTAGATCTTCTGGCAGAGCTCGTGTTTGGTTCGGCGCACACCGAGCAAATAGAAGATTCTCAAGGGAGGTTCTTCTACACCGAAGATGGATGGATGAACTGGGATCCAAGCACAGGGATACCCCTCGCTGCAAGAATTCCATTGATAGGAGTGAAGGACGAAGAACCAGTTCCAGAACTATACTTCCTAGCTGAAAATAACACTTATTTGCACAAGATTGTGGGAGATTCCTCAGGCACTTACAATCTGATAACTGAGATTTGTACTGATGGCCTTCTTGCTTTCAGCAATGTTGAAACGGAACCGGGATCTGTCGACATGATAGGGCTAGATCCCAGCAACCTATCAATCTCCTTCTCACCGAAGTCCAGAGAAAAGTCATTCTTCTTGGAATTTGAGAAGATGAGCCGGGAGAATCTTTATGGCAGAAGATATTTTCTAAGGATAATTAGATTTCCGAAGGACAACTTGCTTGGCATAAAGACAGATCCAAATGGGGAGTTTCTGCAGCTTTCTAACGATGGTTTAAGGGAAGCCAGCTATGATCTAAAGTTAGTTTGTACACTTCCCGATAGGCTTCTCGAATTCTCTAGAGACGGCCTATCGATAGGCCCAGGAGAGATTCATAGGATAGTTCCGAACTGGGACGACCTTAAGACGGTGAGAATCATGATAGACAAAGATGGCGACGGTCACTGGGACGAAACCATTGACCTCTCCCCAAGCTCTGAAGGTCCAGTGGCAGATGCAGGCCCGGATGTCTTTGCGGTGGCTGGACCAAACGGTACTGCAACTGTAATCTTAAATGGAACAGGTTCTTACTCCCCTTTGGGTAGATCTCTTACCTATAGATGGGTTGGGAACTTCTTAGAGGGAGGAGGAGTCTCTACGGAGCCAACTCCAAATCTCACCTTCCCAGTTGGGGCATGGCCTGTAGAACTGATAGTTTCAGATGGGGAGAGAGATTCTTATCCAGACTTTGTATTAGTTAGGGTAGCTCCAATGCCTCATGAAAACCAGACGGACACAGATGGGGATGGGGTGCCAGACGATATTGAAGAAGGATTCTTCCACACAAATTCAAAATCTCAGGACACAGATGGGGATGGGGTGCCGGATGGGGAGGATCCAAATCCACTGGACCCGCACATTACCTCTTGGATCCATGCCAAGCCTTCGGCCTTAAGGTCTTTCTGGACGTTGATTAAGCCTCAGTACATAGCCATTGCTCTAGCTGTTGCTGCTGCAGCAGGGATCACGATTGCCTTGAAGGGGCGGAAGCCTAAGAAGGCTGCTGATGTTGCAGAAAAGCTGAAGAGGTTGGAGGAAAGATATAGAAAAGGAGAAATAAGCGAAAAAACTTACAAGGAACTTAAGGAAAAATTGGAGAGACGTAATTAATACATGCTACGATATCTCCTCTCTCTTATTACAGAGATTTGAGGGACGTCTCATCTTTAAGGAAGAGCATGGGTCTATTGGCGCTTTCCAAATAGCTGACTCCACCTTATTCTTCGTTAGAATTGTAGGAAAAAATGTTTTTACAGGTTATGCGCACGCTAGGAGATTCATGTCCAAGCCTTCCTGACTGCGAGTAGCGTTACAGCAGCTATAGCAACCAGTATTGCTCCTAAGCCGTAGTATTTAACTGGGGTGCTTGCAGCCGTGTTGGTGGTAGTTGGAGTTGCTCTAGGCGTGGGTGTTGGAGCCCCTATTCCTATTTCTCCGGGTTCGGGTGCTCCCCTTAGGCCTGGCGCGTACCACACTCCTTCATGCTTTTCCACGTGGAGGACCTCTTCACCTCCCACATCGATGTAGGCGGTCAAGCCCTTGTAGAGGGCGTGGGTCTCGTTCAGAAGAAGAGCGGCCGTATACTCAAGTCTCACTATTCCCTCATGTCTATTTATCCACATAACCCGTAAGGTTAGGTTGTTCTCAGCGTTTTCAGTGACGAACGCCTTGATCTCGGTGTCTCCTTCGCCTATCTTTACCGCCTCCTGCTCCACGTCATCCGGCACCAGAAAGTTGTCGACCTCTGAAAAACTTATGACCTCATAGGTCCCCTGCGCTGGATTGTAATTGAACGCTGCTTCCCAAGCCATCGCCTTACCTTCTGAGGCCCCGGGTGACCCCGGCAGCGGTTTCCCAAATATCCTTGCGTAGATGGTGTACCACTCTCCTTCGCTTCTTAGGACGAAGCATTCTATAGCAGCCACTCCTCCAAGTTCCTCAACGTTTATCCTCTCCTTAACTAGTCGTTCTGCTGTATCTTTGATGTCCTTCTCCGTTTCCTTGCTCAGCTCAAACCTGCTCCAGAGGCTTATGCCTATGCCTATCTTGGACGGCGGGGTGATTGAGGGTTCGGCGTCGTTGTCGCCTGTCGGTTCCTTTGAGGTAGCATTTATGGGTAGCGGTACCTCTTCATCGTCGGTCGTTGTCGGTACAGTCCCCGCCCCCTTAACCACATACTCTCCGCTCTTGGCGTCGTACTCGAACAAGACCTTTGCACAGATCTCAACTCCGTCTGTGCGTTCTGCGTTGATAACCATGTTAATCCTATAGCTGTCTCCCTCCTGCTCTATGACTTGGCAGATGCACTGGATCGAAGCGAACTCCTCCCAGTCTGGAATCACTTCTCTGATTATGTACTCTGCGGCGCCCTCAATTCCCTTCCTGACATCGGCGCTCAACGAGATGTTGGACTCAACGGTGATTTCCCATTCATCCATAGGTACTGCCTGAACAGTCGCGACAGAGGAAAGGCTAAGCAAAAGCGCAACTGCCAACGCAGGAAGAGTACTCCACACTTTCACTCGCTTCGCCGTTATACAGAATCCAAATTTTCTTAAGCTCATATTTACTTCTGAAACCTGTTTATGGGCCTTATAAAGTGCATCGATTTACTTCAACATGCTTTGAAGTAATACAACCTTTGCTCTTTTGATACTATGCTTTTAGAACAACATGTTCAGGATTTAGGACGTTATGTTCGAATTCATTGTACTATAATACCTCGGTGCTGAGAAGAAGCAGTATAGCCCAATAAGAAAAAGTGTTATCTCTCGAGGACGCAACAAAAGAAAATTCTAAACTTTTTATCCCCTATCACTCGTAAATGCAACATAGCCTAAAAGGCCAAAACTTTTTAATCTACTTTCTATAATCTAGAAACGCGAGGAGCGGTGGGGCCGTGGTCTAGCTAGGCGAGGATGCCGGCCTTGGGTGCCAAAAACGGCTGAGAAAGCCGGAGATCCCGGGTTCGAATCCCGGCGGCCCCATTTCCTTTAAAGAACTATTTTTCAGCAAATTTTATACTATGTATGTTAACAAAAGGATTTGAAGAGTATCCGAGAGGCATAAGAACACAGCGCGCTTGAAATCGGGAAGATTTTTCTATTAGAAGAAACGTGCTTGACTGAATGTTCACTCTCCTTCATTTTCATGATTTACAGCAGCATTTTGCATTTTGAAGTAATTTCCCAGCCAATTATAATCAGTAAGTGAGGACTAAGAAGCAAGCGAGAAGTTCAACGCTAAGATAGGGGTATATAGATCCTGATTGGGGGAACCTTCGTTTGCATTTGATTTTGCCCCTCGAAGCTTTGATCTGGACAGAATAGAGAAGGCTTTCGAATTAATGAAACAAAGCATCCATTTCTGAAAACTCTTGATTTTTCTGGAAGAAAGCTCGTGCACATTTATATTTTATCACATCCGAAGTTTCTCTCTTATCTCCTCAAACTCACTCAAGCCCACTCCTTTCAAAGGGTTAATCGGGGAAATTATAGACTTTTTTGGTCTATAAAAAAGGAGGGATAAGATAGCGAATGTTTTATCCCCACTCCACCAATTCCGCGGTTATAGTTCCCTGCGCGCTGGTGACCTGCCACTTTACAGGAATTGGGACGCTGCCAGCTACCCAGTAACGGGCTTTTCCTGTGCTTACTATTGCCTCATACACCGTACAGCTGAATGTCCCAGCTGGGACCGTAACGGTTTCATGACCGACTTCCCTTATCTCAATGCTCTCTCCTTCACCAGTTGTTCCTGTCGGTGCATGAGAGCATGGAACCGATTGCCAAGGACCGCCGCCTATTGACATTTCAGCTTTCAGGCATACGAGCGTATCTTTGTCCAGCCATACCCTGTACTTAACGGTAACTCCCTGCGCCTCCATCCTCATCTCAATTTCTTGAAGCCAACAGCTTTTTCCCTGATATGTGGAGCTAGTGAAGGAGTACGAGACCGTATACTCCATGGTTTGCCCCTGAGTGGTGCTCCTTATCCTGTATGTGTAGTGAGAGAGTCCTGCTATGTTGAAGAGATCCGCGTATGAAACCTTCCCAGGAGAAGGCGTGGGTGATGGCGTCGGTGATGGAGAAGATGTTGGGGTTGGCTTAGGCGGTTTAGTAGGTTTGGGTGGTTTAGTAGGTTTGGGTGGTGGAGAAGGCGGACCTTCTTTTCGGAAGAAGCTAATATATACGTATACTCCTGCAATTGCAACTATAACGATTAAGATAAGGGCTAAAAGGGCTCCCTTGCTCATGCTTAAGCACCCTTTTTCTTACCATTAATACCTTTTTTTTAAAAATACTATTAACCTCTCCATAAAAACCTATGAACGGACATTATAGACGATTCATCCACCTGATGGTTCTCTCATTAAATAAGTAGAGAGTTGTGAATTCTCTTTATCCACGTACTGGACGTAGCGTTTTTCTCCCTATTGTTACAACCTTTCTCTCTACGACTTTTCACCATCTCTTATACGCATAGATTACCCCCATCAGGATTACCCATATGACTATAATGACTTCCAGGGCAAAGAAGGTCTATTCTACATTAAGCCCCCTATAAAAGCAAAGGAGGCTCCAATCAGTAGAGCCTAGAAAGCAATCAGAAACCGTAAAATGTCTATCTGAAGTTAAGCAAAGTATTGAGAATACTATAAGAAATATCTGATAAAATAAATCGCACTAAGGCAGACAAAATTTATACAAATGTAAGATAATCCTAAGCTGAGGATGATATCGCATGAGAAGGAGGAGCATGACGAGGACATCGGCCAGCTTAGCAGTCATCCTTCTCATAGTAATTTTGGCAGGCGTCGCTTACCTCCTCTGGAAGAAGCCATTGAAGCCTACACCGAAACCGACTCCTACGCTTACACCAAGATCGAGGACTTCCCCCTCGCCCAAGCCGGGGCCCTCTAAAACGCCTGGATACAGTAAGGTGGAGGAAATTCCCCATATCTGTCACAAGCCGAAGAACTGGAACGGAAAAGCCATAATATTCGTCCATGGTCTCGGAGGGAACAAGGGGGTATGGGTTGATGACATGAAGGCCTTTGAGGAACTTGGCTACAGCACATTCTCGTTCGATCTTCCGTTTCATGGAGAGAGAGGAAGATTTCAGGGCGCAGAACAGCTTCCTGATCTGATTAGGCAGGGTTCTGAGGAGATAGTCTCTATAGCTGAGTACCTCAGGGAGGAGGGAGCTTTCGAGGTTTACCTTATATCCAGAAGCCTTGGCAGTATAGTTTCTGCTGTAGCTCTAGGGAAGGAAGCCAAGATAGACAAGGCAGTACTTCTTCTAGCATCCGCAGACCTTCAATACGTGTTCAAGTACGGGAGCATAGAAGAGGAGCCCTCCTGGATAGACGACGTCGAGACTTTAAGGGAAATAGACCCCCTTTACTTCCTGCCCAACTACACTGGGAGGATACATTTCCATCTTGGAAAAAGGGACAGCTTGTTAACCCCTGAAGCAGGAGTCTTTGCCTACAACGCTGCAATACTGTCCAGAGAGAGGAAGATAATCTGGCACGATCGTTCCCATTCCATGCCCCTCTCAGAGTACTTCGATGACACCAAGGAGTTCTTCGAGAGCGAGGAATTTGAACAGAAGGTGTCTGAACTCGTTAAAGGGGCCTTAATACCCTCAACTGGAGGGGATGGGATGTGCGGCAAGGGGGAGAGCTGGGAAAACAGTCCGTTCGATTGCAAGAAGAAAGTCCTATTAATAGCCTTCCAGCTGCACATAGAGGAAGTGGTTGAGGGGAAGCCATATGACAGCGACAGGGCCTTTTTCGAGGAGTACGCGGGCACCTTGGAGAGGCTAGCATCCCTCTTCGAGAAGCACGGAGCAAAGATCTCGATTCAAACAGAGAAGAACTTCGCTATAGCTGATGTGAAGTTCGGGAGGTACATCCTCAAGGAGCTAAAGGAGAGAGGGCATGGAGTGGGGGTTCAGAGCCACATGGGACATCACATCACGGAGCTTCACCTTAACACGGATGAGAAAAAGCTTCGTTACACATTAGAGGTGAAGGAAGCCGTTTCTAGGGCAATTGGTTGCGAGCCAACCAATATAGGAGGAGGTTTCGAGATGGAGAACGTCAACCTGCTTGGAGTTGTGGAGGGAGGACTAGGCTTCACCTCCATGACGGCTGTGGAAAAGCCGTACAACGCTAGGACTAAGAAGGCACCAAAGTGGCTTCATCCTTGGATACTGCCCTCAACCCAAATGATGGACCTCAGCGACCCATCTTGGTTGGCTCATGATCCAGGAGGGAGCATTGTTTACATCCCAGGATGGTACGCGAACGAGGTTGGATTTGAAATAGACTGCAGGAAGGACGAGAATTGCTTTGAGCTGGCAACTCAGTCCTTGTACAGGGCTTTGGAGGACGCTGATTGTAGGTTCATCAACGTCTGGTGGTTCAGCTCCCATCTCTATCAGACAGGAAGAAAAGAAGAGGAAGTTGGGAGGGTTTTGGATGCCTACGATAAGTGGCTAACCGAAGTCGTTGACCCGTTGGTCAAGCAAGGTAAGGTTAAGTGGATGAACTTCGACGAAATAGCTGAGTTCTATCTGAAGTGGGAGAAGGAGAGATACTTATTCACTTCTGCCCTTACCCACAAATCCGTAGATGAGGAAAGCTGTCCCGTTGCAAGCTGTTCTAAAGGACTCTCGGTCTTTCCGACTCTGGAAGACTAATTGCAGTGGATACGGAGCGTCTGCCTTGGCAGATAGCTTAGCCATCATCGAGGAAGGATTAAGTGAGTACTTAACAACTCGATACAACTCGAAGTTGTATCGCAAACTTTGGAAGCCAATTACGAGAGTGTCCGTAAGGGTAGATTGATATTAATGACCCTTGAATTGTGCGCGCACTCGATCTTTTTCTTAGGGAGGGGATGAACTCTAGTTCCTTAACTATGGGTTCAACGACTTGCCAAGGACCAGCACATCTCCTAGATCTTCAACCGGCTTGTGTAATAAGCTAATTATGTGGGTACCTTGTTCGGAGTTCCTCTATCTCAGCCCACTTCTTGGAATTCAACACTTTATCTCTCTCCCAGTAACAGATGCCAATAGCAATGCTCGATGCAACTGAGTAAAAATAAGCAAGAGCAAAGTCGGTTCAGTGTCTCCTTCAACAGGAGATGTTGGAGGCGTACCATATACTCTACCATTATTTGCAACCCTCTAGCAATTTTAATTACATTACATCCACTTCTTTGGTCTTTTCGAGGTCCCATAATGTCCTTCTTTGGCCTTATAGGCGTGATAGGATTTGCTCTCTTAGCGATTATATGTGCAATAATTGGCTGTATGCTACACATATTTCACGAAAATTAGAGGGAGCTGATTTTCTTGTCACTCGCTACGCCTTTATTAGAGTCTTGATCCTCTCCAACGATTCTTGAATGTCCTTCTGATCCCATTCCTCAAAAACAAGTCCTTTCAACTTCTTGCTAAGCTCTTCCCCTTCTTCATCGTCCCGAGAAGCAGGACCTGAGCGTGCGGTATTTGCGAATTCCTTTAATTCTTGTTATGAAATTGATAAAATCTTCTAGATTTTTCTCATTTTTGATCGTTGGCAAACTTTCATAGGATCTTGCAACTTCTATTATGGCTCCCGCTTTCACAAGAGTTGTTCTAATTTCACCTTTAAGCTTCTCTTTTAATCTTCTTATCTAATTAAGCCTCTAAGCCTCAATTAGAATAGATCTAATGAGTTGGTAATCCATAGTAGTAATTTTTAAGAAAATATACTACCATTCATACCTAATGGGAGCGAGGAAGATCAGTATAAGCTTGCCTGAAAGCTTGTTGGAGGCTCTGGATAGGCTGGCTAAGGAAGAAGGGGTGCCGAGGAGTAGGATACTAGCTGAAGCTCTCAGATTATACTTGAAGAAACAGGGACTTGCCGAGGAGCCTAAGGAATACCCCACAGTTTTATGGAAACTCAAGTCATCCGGCACTTTGAAGCTGAGATCTCCTAAGAGGATTGGCAGAAGGATTAGAGGTGAGTGGGTCGTTGAGATCAGAGGAGCTGGGGTATAAGTATGAGCTAGATGGCCTTGATGAGGACGGCGAAAGGATCCCAGACGTACCTATTGTTTACCTAGTCTTAGAAACAAACCTGGCTACCGCCAGAGGCCCAGCTATATTGGACACAGGATTCGACGGGGGGATATACCCCAATTTTCAAGTTGTCCGCATCCTGAGGGGTATGAAGCCTGTTAAGCTAAAGCGCTTAGACCATCCGCTTTACGGACCGGTTTCTTGCGAGGTTTTCAGGGTTAACGCGAGTCTCACAGATCCAAAGTTGGAGAAATCTGTTTACATTGGAGAAGTTAACGTTTACACTCCTATGGAGCCAGAGTTTCTATCTCAAGAGGTTTTGTTAGGAAGAGAGGTGTTGAATAAATTGAAGATCGAGCTAAACGGAACCTGGACCCTAATCAGGTTATGAGCCTTGGACTTATTCGTGAAGGATCTGCATGTTCTAATCATTTAATTAAGGAATTTTATTCAAGTAACATTGATATCGGTCCGGCTTTCCATGCTTCTATTGCAGCTTTTAATTCGGGGTGTTGTTCAGCATATTTTTCTAGTGGAATCTTGCTCATTGTGGCTTCTATTGCTTGTCTGAAAGCTTTTGCTCCCGCCCTTGGGCCCATTGGATGTGCGTGGATTGCTCCGCCAGCGCCTATAGCTATATCCGTTCCAAAATCCTTTACTAGCTGCGGAACATGCAGCTGGGTTATTCCTCCTGATGGCATGGGTAGTGTAGGCTTAATGTTATGCATTGGAAACAGCATTGTTCTTCCAGCTTTCAGATATTTCTGTTTAATGAAGAAAGGCTGCTTTCCATAGGGAGCCGGATATACAAGTATGTCCGCTCCAGCCAATCTTGGAAGTTTAGCCATAACTAGGTGGGATGACACGCCTGTTTCAGCATCTTCGTATATGGCTCCGGCGCAGTCCATGTGCCCGAGTATAGGAACTTTAATGCTTGGATCTTCGGCTAAAGCTTTTAATGTGCCTATTCCTGCAGTTAGGTAATTGACCATTATGGCGTTTGCGCCTAGTTCTATAACTTTTTCTGCGAACTCAAAGATTTTCGGTGGGTCTGCAGTAACATTTATCGTGTACATCTTCCTTTCTCCGGTCTCTTGCGCCGCCTTATCGATTACCTCCATATATTTGACGATTCTGTCCTCAACTGTGTTAAATGGCGCATTCGCCAAGAGTTCATCGTCCTTAACGAAGTCTGCTCCGCCAGCGAGAGCTTCATATGCGAGTTTTGCGCCGAGTTCGGGCGGATAGCCAGTGCATGGCTTAATCATGTTGTTAAGAAGGGGCCTTTTTGGAATTTTCAAGTATTCTCTGATTCCCTGAACCCCAAATTTTGGTCCCTTAAAAATTTCAAGGTAGCTTTTCGGAAATTTTACGTCTATAAGCTTAAGCCTTCCAGCCATAGATATGTTTCCTACAATGGTTGTTAGAAGCATCGAAATTTCATTCATAAAGTTCTCGTAGGGATAGGCTATCTGAACAATGTATCTCCTCAATTTCAACTCGGCCGGAACTTCGTATTCGAAATCTGGAACTTCATTTATCGATATAACTTTGGCTATATGCCTCCTTCTAAGATCTGGAGTTTCTCCTGGCACGCGTATCCAAGTTCCGGTGCTTTGCTCAACGGCGACAGCCATAGAAATCCTATCTATTGGCCAGTCGCGGGGGACAGCCGCATAATAAGTTGCAATTATGTATTTATCCTCATCTATTCCTTCAGGAAGTGCTAAAGGAAAAGCTTCAATATCCTCAATTGACATGAAATTCACCTACGTGCTAAATGCACAATAAAATATATAACAATGTAGGCAAATTAAAGTCCAGACGGCTTTTTCTCATATTCCTCAAAGCTTACAATGTCTGAAAGCTTCTTCCTCCTTCGAACCAAGTGCAAAACTTCCCTTCAAGGTCCAATTTTTCGCGTGGATAACCGACAGCCAGCAAGGCAATAACACTATAGTTTTCTGGAATTTTCAGCAGTCCCTTAACCTCGTTTTCATCGAAGCTTCCAACCCAGCACGTTCCTAGCCCTTCTCCAGTAGCGGCCAAAACCATGTTCTGCATAGCAATCGCAACATCAATCATGAACCACTTAGGTGAAGCCTTCTTATCGCCGCATCCAACAATTACAACTGGAGCTTCGGCCAGAAATTTAGCCCATCTAGATTTCGCTAATTTTTTACGCTTTTCCGGTTCTCTTACAACGATGAAATGCTAAGATTGAATGTTAGCGGCTGAGGGTGCCAATCTTCCAGCTTCAAGAATTTTCATAAGTTTTTCTTCAGGTACGGGCGTAGATTTGTAGGAGCGGACAGAATGCCTCTTCAGAACGGCCTCAAATACATCCAATTCCGGTTTACCTCCTTTCAATCGGCTCCTAAATTAAGTCTACGATACATTCTCCTATTATTCTTGTAAATTTTCCTGAATTCCCTGAAGATTTTCTCGTATACTGAAATGTTTCTTGGGTTCGGTTCGTAAACATTGTCGATTTTGACGACTTTTTCGGCTTCTTCGAAGTTTTTAAGGTAGCCTAGGGCGACCATGGCGATCAATGCTGCTCCTTTGGCGCTAGCTTCTTTAGGATTACAGACCCGTCTGATACGTCTGTTCAAGACATCAGCAAATATTTGGCACCAGATAGCCGAGAGAGCGCCTCCACCTATGATGTTTATGCTTTCAGCTTCTCCGGACAACTTCTCCAAATAGCCTAAAGCCCATTTCAGATTTAGTGCAACTCCTTCCAGCACTGCCCGAACTAAATGTTCCCTCGAATGTTCTAGGCTTATGTTGTAGAAGCCTCCCCTCACAGTTGGATCGTCAAGTGGAGACCTTTCTCCGAAGAGCCACGGAGTAAATATTAGACCGTTCGCACCAGCACTGATCTTAGCGGCCATTTCATCAAAGGTTCTGTAGACTTCCCCTTGGCCTTCTGTGTATACTACATTTTTTAGCCACTCTAGGCATGCTCCTGCCGTTTCCTGTTCTGCTAGGCACAGGTACATGTCTGGATTTGCGCTGCAGATGCTCCCAATATAATGGAATATGTCCCTTTTCCTTTCTGAGAGGTGACATCCTAACCAGCTGCTTGTTCCAATGTATGCATGCATTTTCCCCTCCCTAATTGCCCCTGAGCCTATGGCTGCTGATGCCATATCTCCAGCTCCAACCACTACTGGTATGCCTTGCCGCAGTCCCATCTCGGAAGCGGCTTCCGAAGTCAGTTTTCCAGCTATGTCAATTGATGTTCTTATTTCTGGAAGCTTGGCCTTGTCTATGCCGTATTTTTTGAGGATGTAGTCCGACCAAGTGTATCTTCCTTTTCTTGTGTCCATCATCCACCATATATTTGCGCAGTCTCTGCTCGTAACGAAGTTGCCCGTGCACTTGTATAGGAGATAATCCTTGCAGTCCAGAAACTTATAGGTTTCGGTGTAGATTTCTGGCTTCTTCTCTTTCACCCATAATATTTTGCATATTGGGTCTTTTCCGGCGTTTCCGTAGATTCCACCAGTTATGCTCAAAAATCTTGTCAGGGTAAAGATGTTGTATCCTGCAACTTTTATGATTCCACTGCTCATTCTTTCGGCTTGTTCTTTTGCTCTTGTATCCAGCCATATCATGCACGGCATTAACGGTTTTCCTTCGCTGTCTACTGGAATCGTTCCAGCCATTTGTGTTGAAAATACTATACCGACTATTTCGGATTGTTTAACTCCAGTTTTTTCAAGAAGCTCCCTTGTTGTTCTTGTTATTGCGTTCCACCAATCCGATGGCAATTGCTCAGCGTATCCCTTCTTTGGATAGTAGGTTGGATATTCGGCCGAGGTATATCCGACTATTTTGCCGTCTATTCCAACCAGTACAGCCTTGTTGCCCGTCGTCCCAGTATCGTGGGCAAGTATGTATTTCCCTCTCAATGTGGCTCAACCAGTGACTCCAATTTTAATTTTTGAACGTTTCCCTCCTTGTCTATATGTTCAACAAGAATAGGTAAGCCAGCCGTTTCACCTATCCTTATCTTCTCCTTTGCAAGCATGAAAAGCTCGATGGGATCGACAGCTGCTTCCGGAGGGAAAACTCCTTTCAACCTTATTTTTCCAAGGGCCATGAGCATTGCTCCTAGAGCAGCAGGCACACCTGTTCCTTCACGCATGCCCATTCCCCTAGATGACATCGAAAACACGTAGGTGCTAGGCTCACCGTTTTTCTTTCCTTTAACAACTATTTTTAGGCATCCCATGGGCTCGGATATTCCAGCCTCCTTTAACAGTTTTGGCCGTTGATGTAATGCGAAGGCTACTGCAAAGTCTATGGGCGCAATCTTCACACCATGAACCTCAACTGGTTCTTCACTTGTCATTCCAAGCCTAACAATGCCCTTAATAAGCTCAGCATATGCTGGAGGCAAAACTAAGCCCAGATTTGTTACTCGGCGAACCCCCTTGATGTATCTAGGCAAAGTTATAGTTTCGGGATGAGGATAGGCGTATACCCTGTAGGTTCCAATATCCGGAAATTCAACTTCTTCCTCTAGGGCTTTTCCACTCTCGTCAAGAACGCTGATTGTTTTAAATTCTCCATCAATGAACACCGGAATAGGTATCATCATTGAATGTATTCTATGCTTAACGACGGCTGGTCCTTCGGTTTCTTCGCCTCCATGAGCATGATATATGTCTATGGAGTCAACCTCGTCGAGGAGGTTGTCCGCGCAGAACTTAACGAGGACATTTGCGATTCCTGGAGAGCTTCCCATTCCGATTAGAGCAGATATCCCGGCCTCTCTTGCATTAGAATCCATTTTTAAAAGCTGCTCAGTTGCATCAACATCATCGCATATGTCTACATGATTTACCCCAGCATCTATTGAAGCTCTTAGAACCATTGGCGCAAACTTATAGAATGGGCCTACACAACTCAAAACTACTTCTGAATCTTTAATTACATCCCGTAGATTTCTAGAATTCATCACATCCACTTTGACGGCTGAAACTCCTTCTATCCCTATTCCAGCCGCTATTTTCTTTGCTTTTTCAAATTTAATATCTCCTATGATAACTTCTGAAAAAATTCCACTTGAAGCAAGAATCTTAGCGGCCATGCTTCCTACGGCTCCGGCCCCTCCCAAAACAGTAACTTTCATGGCTCAACCCTATGCAGTCCAGAAACTCACGCTTCCTTTATATTTATTCATGTTTTTATTTGTGTTCTGAATCATTTTTTGATACTACATTTGGATGATTAGGGGATATTCTCATGAATTGGAGCTTTTACAATGATTCTTTGGTTAGGAAGGGTGAGGTTCTTCTGGATTTCTCTATTCTCGAGGTGGAAGCGCGCGCTTAGGAAGAGACGTGTTGAATAAATTTAAGATCGAGCTAGGAACCTGGACCTTAATCAGGTTATGAGCCTCGACTTTTTACCTCTTCATCTTCGTCCTCATTCTCCTTCTAAACATCTTAAACTTGTGAGCTATTCACCACAAAAATCAACTATAAAGGAAATCTAACACTATGCAGGCGCCTCTATCCCAGCATCAACATCTTTAAAGCATCTCCTTCTCCATTATGACATCGCAACCGTAAGGCCTCTTTATCCTATCAACAAGCTTGTATCCATGCTTTTTGTAGAAATTGACGGCCCAATATGCTTTCTCGGATGTGAGAAGCCATAACTTCTTCAAACCAATTTCCCTTGCCTCTTTCTCAATGTTTCTGATTAGAGCGGTTCCAATTCCCTTTCTCTGATGCTTAGGAAGGACATAAACCCATCTAATCCTTCCCACATCTCCCTCAACCTTAAGGGCTGAGACCCCTACTACCCCTCTGTCTCCCTCAAAAACGTAAAAGGTCATCCTTTTGAAGTCTCTAAGGAGTTCTTTCATGGAAAGGATTGGTTCCTTGAAGTATTCCTTTGGAATTATCTTGCTGAAAGCTTCTCTGTTCGAAGCGTTTATTACGTGAAGTATGCTCTCAGCATCCTTTAGGGAAGCCTTCCTTATCATTCCTCCATCATAATCACTATTTTTATCTAATTGAATATTGCCTCGTTACATCTACTACCTTCCCGACCAGAAAACCATTTTTACTCCAGTTATAGGCTCTTTTAATGACAAGGACCATTATGGTCCATAGACTGTTTTTCCGATGCTCGATTACCAGGGCTTCTACAAAGCAAGGCTTAGCTCCATATACTATCCTATATTTCCTACTCTGTAGCTTCTTAGGCGTTTCTGCCCTTTAGCAGTTTTCCAATGAAAGGGAGCTGAAGCTCAGATACAATCTCTTGGGCTTTTCAACCCCTTTCATTTATTATTTTGTTTTTAGGACGATATCTTTAACGCATTTCTTTAATTTTGAGTTGGGGGTTAATGAAAAACAGGCAACAAATGATTAATTTAAGTATTCGCTAAGGATCCTCTATTCTAAACTCGTTTTCCTTCCCATTAACGATCAGCTTCACGTTTTTTATGAAGTTCATCCCTAAGAGTACTTTGATAGGAGCAGGGTCAGGTATCTTGTGGACCACAACCGAGAGCTTACTTATCCTCATCCCTTCCACCTCAATCCCATCGAGCACCTTTACGGGAGCCTCTATAAGGCCTGAGGCCGTTACCAATGTGGCCTTTGGCATTTTCTCGTCCGTCTTGAGCTCAAGAAATTCGGCTATGGACGGTGGAATTACCATGAAGGCAGCTCCTGTATCGATCAATGCGTCTTCGAAGACGCTAAAACGCTTTCCCTTCAACTTGACCTTTACCAGTAGCTTTCCTTCTTTTATCCTAGTCATGCGGACACCTTGAATAGGAAGCCGTATCTCCTCTCCTCTTCCCTGGGTGAATAGAAGACGTAGACTCCATCAATTTTCCTTATCCTTAGCTCCTCGTAAACCCCTTCGTGTGTATCTGAGACCACTACGACCTTCCCGTCCTTTAGCCCGATCCACTTTCCGACGTACTTCCGCTTGACCTTATCAACGAGATCTGCCATTTCCATCAAAAATAAATTGCACTCGCTTTTAAATAGGTTTATTCAGATTCGTCAACAAGATGAACCAACTTTGGATCAGGTAGATTTGAGGTGGTTTCCTCATCAACCTAGCCCTTCCCTCCATCCAGTCAAGGCATATTTCGAACTCTTCCATCATAGAGATCCAAACATCGCTTCAACTAGAAGATCCCTAACCGCTTCCACGTCGTTTTTTCAGGCAGCATGTATGGCAATTTGCGTATCAATCTTTCTGTGTACTACATGCTAGCAACGCTGAACTCAATCCAAGTAGCCATTTCATTATCTTATTCCCTTGATAGGGTTGTCTATTTTCTCTTTCCTTCATATAAATACATTTATCCGTTAATTTTAAGTATCTTACTCTTATATGCACGAAAATTCCATTAACTACGCTTTGACTCTGCCCAAATATCAAACAAAAAGAGGTTAGTTCTCTCTTTTCTTAAGTTCACGCTTTAAGACATTACTCAACTCTTTAGCCAGCATGAATGCGATTTCTCTTATCTCCTCTTTTGAAAGGTTCTGATGAGATTCTCTTGAGGATATTAAGTACCTCGGTAGGATAGCGGTTTTGTTATAAGATAATAAATTAAAACCTTCTGATGTACTCTATGATTTCCTCACTTTTCCTTGGATTCAATGAGATAGTAGCTCCTTTTTTATGAAGCATAATGTAGCCATCGTTAACGAGCTGGTTGACTAATTCACGAATTCTCTCTAGTGCTGTCTTTTCCAATAGCCATCTCTATTGGTATCGATTTTAACCATCTGGATTCAAGGTATTGAATGAATGGATCAGCGACTGATGATTCTAAAATGACGACAATTATGGGAGAGCCTCCTTTTCTACCAATTAAAGCAGCACATTTCTTATCGATGAGAAGAACTGAAGTTTCGGATTTTGAGATCCTTAATTCAATTCTCTTAAGATTTGTAAGCCATCTATTCGACCAATCGGTGGATGGCAGCATCATTCTAACTCTAGAGATCCCCAAAAGTCTTAGAAGGGATACTATTTCGTTGAACAACCATCGATCGGAATCAGAAAATATAGCTAGAAACTCGCTTTCTGTTGTTTTTAGAAGGTCTTTCAAGAGGCCCAAGAACAAATATTCCTCTCTTAATACTAGGACATCTTCCTTCATCCATTGAGATAGCGAAACAAGTTCTGAAACATGATTCATGCAATCAAGCAATTTTTGAAAGCGTTCTTCTAATTCTAATGACCTCTTAACATAGAGGTTCTTGATAGCCAATTCTGGAGAGATGGGAGAGTATCTTATAGGCCTAGATCCCTCATATCTAACCAATCCGAGGCCATGAAGTTGCTCAAACGTTCTATATATCCTCTCCACGGGAACTCTGGTCTCTATAGCTACTTTCTTAGCAGTTGAGGTTCCCTCGCTCAGAAGGAATGCATATACTTTGGCTTGAGTTTCTGTGAGACCTATTTCTTTCAGCGCTTCAATAAGGGCGAGCAATCTATCCTTTCTTTTAGAAGGATTCAAAGAACAACAACTCCCATCACATCCATGACGTTAGTAAGCGTAGGTCCTGTGAAAATCAGGTCATTTAATGCGAGAAAGAAGGAATAGGAATCATTTCTGTTGAGAAAAGTCGACGGTTTTAGGCCCAACTCCAATGCTCTGCTCAAGCTATTCCCATCAGCAATCGCTCCTGCAGCATCAGTTACCCCATCAACTCCGTCCGTGCCAACAGAGGCTATGCAAATTCCTTCTTCATCAGCTATCTTTTCTACGGATCCAAGAACAACCTCTTGATTCCTTCCGCCCTTGCCTGAACCAACAACCCTAACTGTAGTCTCTCCTCCTGCTAGAACAGCAGCAGGTGGACTTATAGGAACGCTCTGATGTTTTATTCCCTGAGCAATTCCAGCCAAGGCCTGTCCAACGTGCCTAGCCTCCCCCTCGATGAAGGAACCTAGGACTAGGGTATTTAGGTTCATAGCCTTAGCTCTGTTGGCGGCTGCAATAAGCGATTTCTCATTATTTGCAACTATGAAATTATGGACTTGCTCAAAAATAGGATCTCCTGGCTTTGGGGTATCCTGAATTTCGCCTCTAACTCCTTTCCTAATGGTCTCCACTATGCTTTCTGGCATTTTATTCAAAAGGTCGTACTTCTCTAGTACTTCCCATGCATCTTCGAACGTGGTCGTATCAGGAGCCGTAGGTCCAGAGGCTATGGAATCGAGAGGGTCACCTATAACATCCGAGATTATGAGAGAGATCACTGTTGCAGGGTAACAAAGCCTGGCCAACCTTCCCCCCTTCACTTGTGATATGTGCTTCCTAACGCAGTTTATCTCCTGAATTCTAGCTCCACATTCCAGAAGAATCTTTGTAGCTCGATTAAGATCCTCCAAAGTTATGCCTGGCATCGGCATCTCCATTAGAGCAGATCCGCCCCCTGAGATCAATGCAATAACTACATCAGATTTACTCAACCCTTTGATGAGTTCTACTATGTTTCTCGTTCCCTTCAACGTATTATAGTCCGGAATGGGATGACCTGCAGGAAATGCTTTAACTTTCTTTAGACTAAAAAGTCCCTCCGTCCCTTTCAAAACATTTACACATCCCGCATGAATCTTATTTAAAAGGACGGATTCAACCCCCTCAGCCATTTTACCGCTAGCTTTTCCTGCACCTATTACGAGAACTCTGCCCTCTGGATGAATTTCTAGGTCTTTAATGGATAATAAATCGTCTTTCAATGATATAGAAGAAGTTATGCTCTTCTTAGCGTCTGCAACTTCTATAGCTGATTCTAATAGCTTCAACATTATCTCCCTAGCCTTCCTATTTTTCCTACTTGCATTCGATATTATTTCTGAAGAATTTTTGATTATATTCAAGGCTCGGTCAGACCCCTCCTTCCAATTTGTATGCCATCCCTATTGAACTTTAGGTATCCAAACTCTATACACTCAAATTTACCCGAATAATTGGTATAAACCTCTAAAATTCCTTGATCAGGCCTGAAATTCTCTATTATTCCAATAGTACAACAAAAACCAAAGTTATCCAAAAATCCTAAGTATAAGCCCTTATATCCCTTTTTTATAGCAACTCTTACAGGCTTCCCCCTTATAACAAGGCTCTTTTGAACTTTAGATGAATTCAAAAGACAAAGTATAACATCTGGAGCCTCTTCTGCATATATTATTGCTTTATTAAGCAATTTCTCAAGCTCCTGATTGAGTTCGGGATCATGAGAGCCTGAAAAGAATAAAGTGTTTACAAGCCTGGTTTCATGGATATTTATCTTAATGCTTTTAGCCCCATTCAAGTATCTTCTTATATTGCTTTGCCTGAAAAGCACCCTATATGGGTGATTTTTCCTTCTTATACTCTTAGCAACCGGCATTTTAATTATTTCAGAGTTCTTTGGAACCAACTTCACTATGTGCTCTGATTCATTTCCTCTCTGCAGTACCACAATTTTGCTCGGTTCTGTGGCCAAAATTTTGAACCTCTTTAAAATTCTTGCAGGTCCAGAGTGGATGTATCCGGTTGTGTTTATCAATATGACATCAGCTCCTTCCGATTTTGCAACATCAAGCAACTTTCTGGTCCCTATAACCATTGGAAGTAGGTGTCCTCTTGGAGTATTATCTCCTACAAAGAAGAGTCTATCTGGATCAACTAGGGATGGGTGGATTATCGACTTCCTTATTAACAAGAGACCTATCGTTCCAACTGGTCCAATATCTGACTGGCCTACATCAGCGTCTATAAGACCTACTTTTAGATCCCTGGACGCCAATCTATTTGCAAGAAATACAAATAATCCGCTTTTGCCTACATCTATGCCTCCGAGTAGCATTACCGTATCTCCAGACTTAATTCTAGCAGCTAACTCCTCCCACTCCTTTGGAATTATATCTGGAATTTCCATTGGCCTGGAGGGAGCCCATATCTCCAAATCACTTGTCTCAAAAGCTCTTATTAGAACTGGAATTCCTCTCTCGTAGATTTCTAAGGAGTCGATTTCTGAGCCCCAACACTCAATCTTACCCCTTTTTCTCATTAGTCTTAAGGGACTTAGAAGCAAAAAGCCACAATGTGGCTTTAGGATGCACTCAAATCTATGCAAGCCAAGAGTAATGTCATGAGCCATTCAAGGGGATTTTTCAACTGATATCTTAAATTATTACGTGTACCCGATCGAATTGGAGATAATTAAGGGAGTAGATCTCCAACTTTAACAGTTAAATTATGAAAGAAATTCTAATGGAGAGGTTGTTGGCTTGAGACAAGTTGGACGAGGAGCCACGGCTGCTTCAGAAAAGGGCAACTTAGTTGCAATTTATCACATTGACGCGGATATTTCAGTTAGAAGGGTTGCCAATTTCATTTCTTCCATACAAAAAAGGGAAGGCGGTGAACAGATAGGCAGCTTGATTTTCAAAACAAAGGTATCAGTCATAGATGAGGAAAATTCCCTGTTAGGCATAGAATATCCACCCGAGCTCTTCGACCTAGAATCGGGTGGTTTCTCTCAGTTGATTTCAACCATTGCTACTAACTTTTTTGACATTGTTAGGGTAGGCAAGATAGAGCTTGTGGATATATCTCTTCCAAAAGAGTTCCTAACTTATTTTCCAGGACCTAGGTTGGGAATTGAGGGAGTAAAAAGGCTATTGGCATCTAAAGGGCCTCTCCTTGGGGTTATAATGAGGACAACACCAGGAATCCTCCCAGCCGCTCAAGCAAGAACATTCTATGATATTGCTCTCTCTGGAATTGACATAGGCGTAGACCCTCAATACCTAACGAACCAAGATTTTAGTCCCATAGAAGCAAGAACCTCACATTTCGCCGACATGATAGATAGGGTGAGGGGAGAGACTGGTAGGAAAATAATGTATGCCATTAACATAACGTCAAGGTCGGATATGATATTAGAACTTGCGGAGAGATCAGTTGAAAACGGTGCAACTGCTTTAGAAGTTGATATTTCTAGCACTGGTTTTTCTGCGCTCGAAATGCTGGTAAGGGAGGGGGGATTTGAAGTTCCAATTTATGTAACTGGCGTCAGTAAAACATCTTTTATCACATCAAAGGGATCGATCTCGAGAAAAGTAGCTGCACTTATTTTAAGGTTACTAGGAGGAGATCTTATTGTCAGAGACTCTATCTCAAGGGGAAGTAAGAATATCGAAGAGTTAAAAGGTATTGATGAGGTTCTGAAGAGAAAAATGGATGATATTCTTCCAGCAATGCCGGTAGCTTGTAGAGGAATCTTCCCTGGGAGCTTAGAGGCAAACATACTTACATTCGGTCAAGATCAGGTTTTAATGGCAGATGAGGCAATCTTTTTCCATCCTTGGGGGATAAAAGCTGGTGCTAAGGCCCTAAGAGAAGCTATGGATGCAATAATGAGAGGAGAAGGCGTTCTAATGGCTGCACAAACCTCTGATGAAATTAAACAAGCAATTGAAAAGTGGGGATATGGCCCAGTTTAGTGTGTTAGCTTATCTTCTGGTATTTTAGTTGATATCTGAAAGGGGCATTACTTGAACTCCTCTAAGGAAATCAGGAAGCGGTGCCTTTGTAAACCAACCATATTCTTCTCTCAGTACCAAAATCGATGCTTGAGGGGGTATTGCACCCTTTTCTGTGAATATTATGTCGATATAGGCAGCAGGTGTCACATCAAAGGCTGGGTTTAGGACCTCGATGCCAGGGTTCTTTTTCAGGAAAGCCCGATCCACAATCTCTGTTGGATCCCTGAACTCTATTGTTATTAAACCCCCTAACATGCTTTCTGGAGAGAATTTACATGTCTCTGCTGCAACAAAGAAGTTTACCCTTGCTTCGTGCGCAGCAAGTGCGATCATTGAGGTCCCGATCTTATTAACTACGGCTCCGTTCGCTGCTACAGCATCTGCTCCTACTATAACCTTATCCACATCTTGCATGAAAAACCTAGCAGCAGAATCAACTATCATCTTTACAGGAATTCCATAGCTTGCCAGAATAGAAGCAGTTATTCTGCCTTGGTACCTTGGCCTAGTCTCTGTTGAAAACACTGTAAATCTTTTTCCTTCATCCCAAGCTCTCTTTAGAACAGCTACTGCTGTAGAGCTGTGACAATGAGTCATTACAACATCTCCGTCCTCTATCCTCATCGATCCGAACTCTGCTATCTTGTTTATGGCCTCTAGAGAGTTTCTGATAAATTCTTCAGAGGCCTTGATCACATCTCTTTTGATTTCCTTAAGAGAGGCTCCCTTCTCATAGGCAGAATAACATCGTATCATGACATATCTAAGGGCATTTGGCAAGGAAACGGCAGTAGGTCTCGTTTCATATAGTATTTTAGCTGCCTTAGTCAATTCATCCACAAATTCCTCCTCAGTTGAAGCAGCAGACTTTTGAGCAATTATTTTCAAAGCCTCAGCAGTGCTCCTAGCTATTTTACCAGCTCCCCTAATCGTCATAGATCTAATTCCTTCGGCAATGTCATAAACTTCTTGTGGGAGTTTCAAATCAAACACCGACGTTACTATATGCTGAAAAGGACTTTTAACCTTATTGCGGTGGCCAATCCTAGAAGAAGTACCATCCTTCCATTTGTCTCCAGTCCCATCTGTAATCTTCAGCCAAGTAATAACCGTAGACGATTGCACCCCTCCAAACGCTATACTGGGGTTCGCTGACCATTTTTGGTTCTGATGCAATTCCATGTCTCTCTAGGAGGAGCTTTATCTTTGTAGATGAATCAACAGCTATGTTTTCCAATCCAGGAGGAACTTTCCAATAGAAGGCTCCTCCTGATAGGATCACCCTCCTGAGGAGTTGTGGCTGGATCTCAACCGGAGTTCTTGACACCGAGATCCTTATCGCCTCACCTAAATCAACGTCACCTCTAATTACCTCTCCCGCAACTAATGTGTCTTTAGGAGGGGAAAAGCCACGAGAATAATAGCTCTCAAAGATCTCATGTTTTGGATTGAAGTAAAATTCTCCTATTAAGAACCTGAGCCAACCTTTATCCTCCATTTCTATCTTTACTGTTGTTTGAGGGATCTGAAAACTTGATGCTAAAGCACCTGTATTTTCCTTTGCCCAAGAGACGGCCTTATCCAAATCTCTTGGTACAAGACCAGCAACCTCTTTAAACAGCCTGACAAATTTTTCCTCCTTTGCCAGATCAGAATATCCTAGATCCTTTAAGATCTGAGCAGAAATCCTGTCAGAATCAGAACCGCCCCTGTTAAGTGGGATTAGGGCCCCGCTAATTACATCTTTGCTAATCGGAGTGATCTGTGTGTTTCCATGGCCTGCTTCTAAAACGGTGCAAACAGTAGCTTTCTCAGCAATTGCTACAGCCAATGGCTGAGGTATGATGGTTAATGCTTTGACCAAACGCCCCTCCTCCTTATTTACCTCCTCATGAAGTTGAAAGAACTTCTCATACATGTAGGTGGGCGCCTGAGCAGCTAAAGCGGTGACGGCATAGAAGCCATCAAAGCTGCTTGTCCTCTCTGGTGCGTATTTCAAGAGAGAATATCTCAAAAGCTCTTTAGCCGCCTTCCAACCTCTCTCATCTTTTCTCTCTATGATCCCATTTCTCATCGGATAAACAAGTCTGCTTAAATCAGCTTTGGACTCCAGGTACTCTATCACTTCTGGACCAACTACTACCTCCTTGGCAGCATACCCTCTTATTCTCTCAACAGCCTTCGATATCTTAGGAAAGTACGCCCTGTTTTCGATCATATCGGGGATCTTCCCGATCCAAATGGGACCAAACTTATAGAAAGCCGTCCCAAAATCCTCTCCAAAGACAGGTCGGCCTATTTCTTCCAAAACAACCCCTCCTATACTATAACCCGAAGGGGAACGATCTTTAACAGATCCTCATAATCCAAAACATCTGATGGAGAGACCTTTCCAGTCTCTATATCTAGATCCACACCCTCTCTTAATAAGAGATTGCCCTTTATTAGCTGACCGTAAGAATAACCTCCCAAACTCATATCGCTCTTAATTACTCTATGACAGGGAATTATCAAAGGGAAGGGGTTTGAGGCCATGTAACCTCCTACTGCCCTAGGATGCATTCTAAGAAGAGTTCCAAGGGCTCTGTACGTTGTTACTTTACCTCTAGGAATGCTCTTAACCGTCTTGAGAAGCAAACCTCTTCTTCCTGAAACAGGGTATAGTCTGACAACGTCAGTTCGTAGAGGAACTTGCCCTTCAAAGAGATCAACTATAAGCTCGGAGATTTCCTGATCTTTTCGGCTAACATCATAGTCAAGACGCAGAACTATTCTTCCTCTACTCTTCAAGCAAGTTTCATGAAGATCTGAGAGTGCAAACCTTCTCGTCTTCAGTGGTATGGTGTTACAAAGCAAAGATCCTCCAATAAAAGCGAGACCTACATGGTAATCATCGACTTCAACTACGGTTGCCCTAGCAATAACGTGTTCTTTCAAGGTACCTTCTTCAGAGGAAACCAAGAAATCATATTTAAAGTGAATTCTCAATAAACCTTGAGTAATTATGAAGGCCATCGTAATAGACGGAAGCTACGGAGAAGGAGGAGGATCGATTTTCAGATATGCCTTAGCCCTATCCTCCGTTACCTTGAAGCCTGTAGAAATCCATAATATCAGAGCAAAGAGAAGTAATCCAGGACTTAGACCCCAACATCTGACCGCTGCCAAGATATTAGCTGATATGACTGAGGCAGAATTTGAAGGATTGAACATAGGATCCACTAAAGTACGTTTTGAACCCAAAAAAAGGAAAGGAGGAAAATTTGTCTTTGATGTAGAGACTGCTGGAAGCATATCCCTCATAATACAGGCTGTTCTACCAGTTGCATTGTTTGCGGACAGAGAATCGATTATTGAGCTCAGAGGGGGCACAGATGTCAGATTTGCGCCTCCAATCGATTACATGAAGAACGTATTTGTCAAGAACCTATCCCTTATAGGGGTTGAAAACGTGGAAATAAGTGTAAGGAGGAGAGGGCATTACCCTAGGGGCGGAGGATTGGTAACGCTCAAGGTTAAACCTATTAATAGAATATCTACGCTTAACAGAGAGCTTAGGGGACCTGTTTCTAAGATATTAGGTGTAGCACATGCTGTAAAGCTGCCCAGACATGTTGTAAAGCGAATAATCTCATCTACAAAGGAGGTTCTTCAACAATATGGATATAAAAAGATCGAAATAACAGAAGAATGGTCTTATAATGGACATTTGGGGCCAGGAGCTGGTATAACCGTATTTGCTGATACAGAAACGATCTTAGGAGCAGACTCTCTTGGAGAGAGAGGAAAACCAAGCGAACAAGTTGGCAAAGAAGCTGCAAAACGTCTAATTCATGAACTAGAAACGAAAATGGCCTTTGACACTCACATGGGAGATATGATAGTTCCTTATTTGGCCTTGGCCAGGGGTTCATCCCTTATAGGAGTGAGTAAATATACCCTTCACACGGAGTCTAACTTATGGCTGGCTAAACAAATATTGAATGCCAGCTATGAAGTAATCAAAAATAAGGATGACTCTGCTAAGATTTCTATCAGAGGAATCGGTATTTGAGGGGTTTTAGATTGTTTAATGAGGATGTTGAGAGAGGGATAGAGCGTCTTGCTCAAAGAACAGGGCTTAGTCCAGAGGAGATAAGATCTAGAATCATAAAGAAGATGGAAGAGATGCAAGGCCTTCTAAAACCCGATGGAGCGCTTTACATCATTGCAGCAGAATTGGGAGCAGAGATCGAATCCTCCTTTGAGGAGAAAGGGGGAGAAATCACGATAGAAAAACTGGTTCCTGGTATGAGATATGTTCACATTAAGGGTAGGATAATCAGGATGTACGGTCCCATATCCTACAGAAGGAGGGATGGAACTGAAGGAGAGAGGGCAGAGTTCAAGCTCTCCGATGGAACTGGAGTTGTAGACGTTGTGATTTGGAGTAAGAGCCTTATCAATCTGATAAAGGAAGGGAAGATAAAGGAAGGGGATGTTGTTGAGATCGATGGGGCTAGGACCTCTTTACGTTTAGGGAGGCTTGCTTTAAACCTCGATTCCTCGAGATGTACGATAAAGGTCATTGAGGGGGCTTTCCCAGAATTTCCTGAACCTGAATTCGAAGTTTTTGAGATTTCGGATTTAAGTCCAGAATTCAACGAGGTTGACGTTCGTGGAATTGTTTCAATGTTATTCCCCGTTAGGGAGTTTTCTAGAGAAGATGGAACTAAGGGTCAGATGAGCGGTCTTATACTAAGGGATAGAAGTACAGATGACGAAATAAGGGTGGTACTATGGGGCTCCATTTCAAATCTAGTCAATGACTTAAATGTAGGGGATTCTGTGCTTATTAGGGCAGCAAGAGTAAAACCTAGCAGAAATGGCTGGATCGAGCTTCATTTGGATGCTAGAAGCAAAATAATAGTAGAAAAAAGGTCAACTGAACTTACTCCTATTCCAGAGGAGATTGTTGGCAGGATACTGTACGCATTCAAGCCTGTTCACTACAAATCTAAAGAAGGATTAGTAACTTTGAGGGATTGCATCTTAGAGGTAGATGGTAAGCTTAAGCTATGCAGATTGTGGGAACCCAGGTCGCAAGAGATCGATGGAGTAAAGCTTCCGGCTTTGGTAAAGCTTGAGAGGCCATACATAAGAAAGGAGGGATTTAGAGAGATAATTAACGTAGGAAAGCTGGGGAAATGTATTATCTTAGAGGAGGAGTCTGGAGAAATCCCTAGAGATATAGAGAAGATAGCAAGGAAGATAAAGTATCCGAGAGTTTGGTTGGATGAGTCTGGGGAGGGCTTTAGAGAAGTTAGAGGGACGATAATTAGAGTCGATCCCTCAGCATCCATCTCTTGGTGGTGCAAAAAGTGCGGACAGAGAGTTTCTAAGGATTTTGGAAGGTTCATATGCGAGAACTGTGGAGAGGTGGAGGAAGCTAAACCTGTTTTAGCATTTTCAATTTATGTAGACGATAGCACGGGTGTGCTAAGGGCTACATTCTTTAGAGATGTTGCTGAGAGGATAATAGGGAAAAATCTACAAGAAATCTTAGAGGAGATAGATGAGAAAGGCTATGAAGAGGATACTTACATGCTAGAGGAACTCGAATCTAGGTTGCTGGGGAAGACCGTAATCCTTAGGGGGAGAATTTCCTATGTTGAAGATAAAGGCCTTTGGAGAATGGTAGTAGATGAAATGGAATTCGCTGAGCCCTTAGAAGAAGCTACTATCTTGGAAGATGAGCTAAAATCAAAATATCTAGCGGAAATTAGGAGCAAATTGGAAGATCCACTTCCTTAAGGAATGGTCCTAGTCGGGGTTCTTGGAAAACCAACCGCGTCTCTAATATGTCTTATTCCAGCAATCCATGCAACGGTCCTTTCGACGCCCAACCCAAATCCAGAGTGAGGAACGCTGCCGTACTTACGCAGGTCTAAGTACCAAGTATATCTGCTAGGATCAAGCCCGAATTCCTTTATCCTTTCAAGAAGTAAATTGTAATCATGGATCCTTTGACCTCCTCCAATTATCTCTCCCCTTCCTTCTGGAGCAAGCAAATCGGCACATAATAAGACTTCTGGCCTTTTAGGATCTGGCATGTGATAAAAAGCCCTAGCCTGTCTAGGATATCTGTGAACGAAGAAAGGAGTCTCGAATTCCATTGATATCATCCTTTCTGAAGGGGTGTCAAGATCATCGCCCCAACTAAGCTTAGATCCCTTCTTTTGAGCGATTTCAAGGGCCTCATCATACGATATCCTTGGAAATCTTCCTTCAGGAGGCTCAAATTTTCTCTTTAAGTACTCTAGCTCTTCAGATCTACGCTCTACAATCTTTTCAGTCACGTATTTTACTAAGGCCTCCACGACATCCATCATGTCGTCAAGATCGGCCCACGCCATCTCAGCCTCGGCGTGCCAAAATTCCGTAAGATGACGCCATGTTCTAGATTTTTCGGCCCTAAAGCTAGGTTGTATCGTGTATACCTTCTCAAAAGCCGTTATAAATGCCTCTAAGTACAACTGGGAGCTTTGGGTAAGGTAAACCTTCTTCCCAAAATAGTCTAACTCAAAAAGGGTCGCTCCTCCTTCAACAACCTGCTCTATTATCGTTGGAGCTTCGGTTTCGATAAATCCGTTCTTATAGAACCATTCATGCATGGCTTTAATTGCCTCAGCCCTTATCTTTAGGATTGCTTGAAGTTTCCTGCTTCTAAGGTATAGATGCCTGCGATCTAGGAGAAACTCTGGTCCTTCTCTTCCCTTTATCGGAAAATCATCAGAGGATCCTATGAGTTCCAATTCTTCTAGCACTAATTCGATCCCTCCAGGTGCCCTGGGATCCTGTCTAACGACTCCCTTCGCCTTTATAGAGGATTCTATTCCAGCTCTTTTTGCGGTCTGAAAGGTCTTCTCACTGCACTCACCCTCTTTAGCGACCATTTGAAGGATGCCCGTAGAATCTCTTAGCACTATGAACTGCACGGATCCGAGATCCCTCTTCCTATAAACCCATCCAGCAACAACAACTCTCTGACCCTGGAGATCTTGGGTTATCTCCGAGATGTAGTGGGTCTTCCCGAACCTCAAATCAATCCCTCTTCAGTTCAATCATAACTTCGAACTCTACTGGACTTCAAGTAGGGATTTAATTTTTCAGTAAAAATTACATCCTCGGTTTGGAGGAATACAAAAATGCGAAATTTAAGAGAGGCACTTGAAATCTTAGAACGAAAAGGATTCCTGCTAAACATTGCAGAACCAAGATCTGTGATCTACGAAATGGCTAGAGAACTAAAAGCAGAGGATGGAAGAAGGGCAGTCCTCTTTGAAAAACCACTCTTAAGCGACGGAAGTCTTAGCCCTATAAAGGTTGTTGGTGGCATTTGTAGCAACATTAACTTCATCTTGGAAGTTTTAGGGCTAAATACACGTAAAGAACTGAGAGAACTCCTTAGAAAAGCTATAAACAATCCCATAACACCGATGGAAACAGGAACTGCACCAGTTAAGGAGGTTGGTCTGGAAGAGTTTGATTTAAGAAAGGATTTACCGATTCTGAAGCATTATTCAGAGGAACCAGGTCCCTACATTACAACCGGCATAGTGATAGTTAAAGACGAGGAAGGCAAGTTTTCAGCATCTTACCACAGAATGACTCCCATATCCAAAAACAGGCTGGTTCTGAGAGCAGTCGAAGGAAGAAGGCTTCATAAGCTTATAACTAAAGCAGAGCATGAAGGAAAAGAGCTTGATGTTGCCGTAGCCATTGGAGTAGGCATAGGCATGCTAATAGCAGGTGCTACACCAGCAGAGAATAAGGATAAGCTCGGCATTGCGGGAGCAATCTCAGGAAGTCCTGTGAAGATCACGGATTGCGAAAAGGTCGAAGCTAAGATGCCAGCCGACGCAGAGATAGTTATGGAGGGCAAGATCCTGCCAAAGGTTAGGGAACCAGAAGGTCCATTTTACGAGATTCTTGGAAAGGACATTGTGCGTAAACAACCAGTTTTAGAAGTTTTGAAGATTTGGAGGAGAAAAGATGCCATATATCAAGCGCTTCTCCCAGCTGGAAAGGAGCACGAGATACTAATGGGACTACCCGTGGAGGCTTTGTTAGAGGAATCGGTTTCTAGTGTTGCTGAGGTCAAGAACCTCTGCATGACACCAGCAGGGGGTATGTGGGTTGAGGTAGCGATCAGCATCAAGAAGGAGAGAGAGGGACAGCCCTTGCTTGTAGCTCTAAATGCGATAGTCGCGCACAAGAGCCTGAAGAGGATCATAATTGTGGACGAAGACGTTGATGTGGAGGATTATGAGGAGGTAATGAAGGCAGTCGTTCAAAGGGCAGATCCATCAAAGGACTACAAGGTGATAGACGATATATGGGGGTCTAGCTTAGATCACAGCAACATAAGGTTCTTGGAGGTTAAAGGGGAGAAATTGCCAATTAGATTCCCACAATCGAAAATTATAATAGACGCCACCATAAAAGGACCGAAGGAGTTGTTCGAGAGGCCGGAGATACCGTCCTCCGGACGGGAGCTGGAGGAGTGAAAGTGACCAAGAAAGTCGTAACCGGCATGCTGAAGACAAACGTTCATGATCACTGGCTTTACAAGGTCAGGATGCAGGAGCTGGAAAACTTGCTTCTGGCCCTTGGTTATAGCCCAGTATACAGGGTGATCCAGACGAGGGAGTCTCCAACCATCGCATACCTCTTTGGGCCTGGAAAGGTTGAGGAGATAAAGGAGAGGCTCAAGATGTACGATGCAGACCTCTTCGCCGTTTACAACATATTGACGAGCAAGCAGAAGTGGAACTTGGAGAGAAAGCTAGGTGTGGAGGTCCTAGACAGGTACGAGGTGACGCTTAAGATATTCGAGCAGGAGGCTAAGGATGTCCTTTCAAACCTCCAGATAAAGCTCGCAATCCTTCAGAAGTCCTTCCCCTACATAAAGTACAGGGCCTCAATAAGGTACAAGAGGATGAGGGCTGGTTTCAGGGGAGGAGGAGAGTACGCTTACCACAAAGTCCTGAGGGCCGTTCAAAAGAGGATAAAGAAGACAAGAACAAAGATAGGAGGGCTGATGGAGTTAAAGGAGGAGCGAATTCTGAGGAGGAAGGAGGAGGGAAGCATAGTTGTCCTCTCAGGCTACTACAATGCCGGGAAGACCTCTTTGTTCAACGCCTTAACTGGTTTGGACAAGCCAGTGAGCGACGCCCCATTTACGACGTTATCCAGCAAGTACTCATCCATCATGGGCGGAAGGGTGTTTTTGGTTGATACAATCGGGTTCGTTATAGACCTAGATCCCAGGCTTTTCCACTCGTTTAAGCTGAACCTACTAGATCTGAAGTATGCTGACGCCATAGTACTTGTTCTGGATGTTTCGGAGAAGGTAGATCTCATAAAGCTGAAGCTAAGGGAGGGACTCTCCCTTATAAGGAGCCTCAGGGGCGAGACAAATTCCGTCTTTTTGGCTCTCAACAAGATAGATAAGCTGAATGAAGAGGAGTTATCCAGCAGA
>Ga0190286_1000060_pt1 | contig 58756 bp, 56 predicted proteins | sample 48691834_MG_FD_183241 | JGI IMG/M metagenome (GOLD analysis project Ga0190286, IMG submission 183241) | Hydrothermal vent microbial mat bacterial communities from Southern Trench, Guaymas Basin, Mexico - 4869-18-3-4_MG | ecosystem: Environmental > Aquatic > Marine > Hydrothermal vents >... | reverse complement strand
TTGCAGGACATCTTTTGGAAGGAGAGGTTCAAGTAACTGCTGAGATATTCATAATTGCGATCTCTCAAAAACTCTCTAGGGAAATAGTAAGTCAATATGGTATTAAGCTCATTAAAGACCGTTAGCAGATAAAAATCTCTTCTTTCATTTTTTCAAGGATTGAAATAAGCTCATTCAGCTTTTTAATGGCTTCTTCTGCCTGTTTCTTCAGCAGAGTAGGATCCTTTTCCACAAAGCCGAATATGCTAAGATCCAGCTTTATTGGTGTTATCGAAATCGCCTTTTCTGCCTCCAACGCGTAAACATCTGTTTCGGGTCCCTCAGTTGTGAGATCTTTGAACGTGCTAGCTATCCAGTAATATGGTCTTCCCCTTGGATCTAATCTCTCGAGAACGTAATTAGTGAATTTTGTCCAACCAAGCTTTGTCAGCTTTATTGGAGTCTTTTCCGTAACTCTGTACGGAAAGTTTACGTTAAGAAGATGAATTCCAGGAAGTTCGTTCTCAACTAGCCACTTGGCTATCCTCACCGCTATCTTTGCGTGAGGCTTAAAGTGATCTATTTCAAGCTCAAACTCGCCTATTGGTATCTCTGTAGAAAAAGCTGCTGCTTTGGCCCCATTTAGAACCCCTTGGAGTGCACCAGCTATGGTCCCGCTTGTGAAGAGGTTGTCTATCGTCGTATTATCGCCTTTGTTTATTCCGGAAATCACCAGATCTGGCTTTGACCCTATTATAAGGTCTATAGCAACTACAACACAATCTCCTGGAGTTCCATTAGTTAGGTAGAGTATTCCTTTCTCTCCATCCACCTCAATAACTCTTTTGTAAAGTCTAAGGGGTTTATGAAGCGTTAGTCCCTTACCAGCTGCGCTCATTTCATGCTCTGGAGTTATGGTATAAAGTTCTCCGATATTAGATCTCATAAGTTCCCTCCAGAAAGCTAAGAAGGGTGGGCTATTGGGCCCATCATCATTAAGCAGCAATATCTTGGCCAATTTGATTCACCCTATCGCTTCTAGGATTTCTTCAGCAAACATATCCTCAGGTCTAAGTCCAACCAAATCGTCTCTCTTTGGAACCCATCCATTATCCTCCTTTACGAAAATTACAGTATGAGGAACGCCGGTAACGTTGAACTTCATGGCAAGATCCATATTCTCCTGGGCTTCCACGCACTCTGCTGTGAAGTAGCCCTTAGCCTCTATGGCAAATTTGTTTGCAGCTAGGACTTGCTGAGGGCAGTAAGGACATGAAGGAGTTACAAAAACAGATGCTTTTACCTCAATTCCCCTATTTATGATCTCCCTAGCTACTTCCCTTGCCCTTAATCCTAGACCGCTCTCCCCCTTTGATACTGCTACTATCGTCTCAATAAACGACCAGGCTTCGTATCCCATCGGGCTACCCGCGCATCTTATCTTATAGCCTTTTTCTGGGGAAATTAATATTGTTGGAGTGCTTATTATCTCGTATTTTTCAATAAGATCAGTTTTTTCGAGCACATTAAAGACAGAGACCTTTATCTTTTCTGACAGCTCTTCAAGCTCCAATAACAGCCTTTCACACCAGCTCTCATATTCCTCATTTCCAAGACCCTTAAATAAAACTATGTGAACCTCCTCCTCCAGATCTCTTTGAAATCTTTCCTCCAATGTTCTTCTGGTCTTATCGTCCAAAAGTCTGTGCTTTTGAACCATCCCAAACACCTACATGAGAATTGTACTAGGCTATTTAAACGCTCTTAATCCAGTGGAATATTGGTCTTCACTTTTTGGTTTCGTTTGTCTCAAATTAAGCACAACTTTTTTAGATTTCCATAATCTAGCGCCGTGTATGGTTTTAATAAGAGCCCTAACATACCATATTTCTCCTTCAAGGAAAAAGAGTGTTGATTACCTAATAGATCAGCTTTTAGAAGATTCAGAGAGGTTCAAAAAGATAGAAAGGTTCTCAAAGTCAAAAATATGGACCAAAAGAGCCGTATTTCCTCAACTTAATTTCAAGAGAGAGGATCTCCTTAAAGTATCGGAGCGAATAGAGGAATCCTTGTCAGATTCGGGAATTGACTATGCTGTCATACCTCTGGGAAAGCAAGATCCTGAGAAGATAGCTGACCAACTTTCTACCTCCCTTTCTGAGACTTCCAGAATATTCTACAACATCAAGGCAGGGAATCTTAGGGATGATCCTTGCGGTTTAAATCTTCTCCCAATGGCAGATCTCATCAAGAAAATCTACGAGAAAGCAGGATCAGAGGCCTGTACTAGATTTGCAATTGCATATGGAGGTCCTCCTGAGACGCCATACTTTCCAGCTTCTATATCGATTAGAAGAGGGGTATCTGCATGCTTAAGGTATGCAGGAAGCCTTCATGATAAACTTCTTTCTTCAAATGGAGAAAGTCTAGGTGAAATCTTGTTATCTTTATTCTACCCGGTCGTCCAAGATATTAGATTAGCGTGCTTGGACCAAGGATTTGAGTTCATAGGGATAGACGCTTCCCTCTCCCCTTGGATGGAGGAGAGTGCAGCTCGCATCATAGAGACAATATCTGGAGCAACCTTTGGAATGCCTGGAACTCTAAATGCAATCCATAAGCTCAATATCTCGATTTCAGGGCTATCCAAATATTTCCGAACGACAGGGTTTAATGAGGTAATGTTGCCCCTAGCTGAAGACAACAGGTTAAAAGAGTTGGGTGCCTCTGGTTCAATTTCTGCAATGGATCTGGTGTCCATGATATCTGTTTCTGTTGCTGGCTTGGACATGGTGATTCTATCTTCCTCCGTAAGGGAGAAGGATCTAGCAGAGCTTTTCAGAGATGCAATGGTCTTAGCCTTTAGGAAGAGAAAACCTATTGGGATAAGAATTATCCTTGCAAATGCATCGCCTTGCGAATGGATTAATTTAGGTAGATTTCCTAAGGCACCAGTGATTTGTCTATCATAAGCGAGCCTCCATAATTGATTTTCATGAAGTAGAAGTTCTTAACATCTGTCTTCTTACGAATTTCACAAAAATAAGCCTTAAGAGCTCGTTTAAATCTTCTATTTCAAGTTTTTAACTGAATGACACAACCAATTCCTCAGGCGTTCTACAATGCTTGAGATAAGATGGCATGGAAGAGGAGGTCAAGGTGTCTGGAGTGCATCCATACTCCTGGCCACCGCAGCCATAAAGACGGATAAATATGCGCAGTCGTTCCCAGAGTTTGGTCCGGAGAGGACTGGGGCACCTGTTCAGGCATACAACAGGATTGATGATAAACCAATAGTAATTCATGCAAGCATATATGAGCCAGATATAGTCATAGTAATCGATCCAACCTTGTTAGAGAGCGGAACATCAATTTTAGCTGGAATAAAGCCTAATGGCCATTTTCTCGTGAACACATCGGACAGTCCTGAGGAGATAAGGAGAAAGCTAGGAGTTCCAAAGGACGTAAAGGTCTGGACAGTAGATGCTACCACAATAGCACTTGAGGAGATGGGTAGGGCTATAACAAACACGCCTATGTTGGGTGCTTTGCTCAAAGCAGCTTCTGTTGTTCCTTTGGATGCAATTAAGTCCGTTGTGAGGGAGAGGTGGCCAGGAGAGGTCGGTGAGAAGAACATAAGAGCAATTGAGCGAGCCCTAAAGGAGGTGAGGACAGGATGAACAAAAGAGGTTGGCGGGAGATACCTATAGCAGGAATACCATTCCTTAAGTCGACTGAATACCACACGGGGGATTGGAAGGTATTCAGACCTGTAATCGATGAAGAGAAATGCATAAAATGCGGCAACTGTTGGGTTTTTTGCCCTGATTCAGCCATTCAGTGGGATGGAGAGAGTGTTCCAGAACCTAATTACGACTACTGCAAGGGATGTGGCATTTGTGCAGAGGAATGTCCTGTGAAAGCGATTGAGATGGTAAGGTGATGGTATGCAGAAGGTTGTTAAGCAAAAGATGATGGCTCTTAATGGAGATGAGGCTGTTGCTTGGGCTGTTAAACAAAGCAATGTCGATGTAGTTTCAGCTTATCCAATAACTCCACAGACCATAATCGTTGAGAGGATATCTGATTTCGTCCATAACGGAGAAGTTGACATTGAGTTTATTAAGGTGGAGAGCGAGCACAGTGCGTTAAGCGCATGCATTGGAGCTGCTGCCGCAGGTGCAAGAGCTTTTACGGCTACAGCCGCTAACGGGCTTCAGTTAATGTTTGAGATACTTTACATAACGGCTTCGCTCAGGATGCCAGTAGTTATGGCCGTTGTTAACAGGGCTCCGTCGGGACCCATTAACATTCACTGCGATCATAACGATTCTATGGGAGCTAGAGACTCTGGTTGGATCCAGATTTATTGTGAAGATGCTCAGGAGGCATATGATAGCATCATACAGGCCTTCAAGATATCTGAGGATCCTGAAGTCCTGCTTCCGACTATGGTTACGCTAGACGGCTTCCTCATAAGCCACACGCTTCAAAACGTCTCTTTACTGCCAGATGAAGTTGTCCATGAATTTCTTGGGACTAGAAAGGTCCCAAGAATAAAGGTCCCCGACATTTATGGGGACAGGGAAGTGCCTCTCATGCTGAACCCCAAATATCCACTTACTTTTGGGCCTCTTGACTTGTTTGACTACTACTTTGAACATAAGAGGCAGCAAATAGAGGCCATGGAAAGATCTTTCAAGGTCATAGAGCGTGTTCACAGGGAATATGCTGAGATAAGCGGCAGATCTTATGGAAATGGGTTTATTGAGCCCTATAAAACAGAGGATGCGGATATCGTGGTTGTAGGCCTAGGATCTACGATGGGAACCACAAAGACTGTGGTAGATGAACTTAGAGAGGAGGGAAAGAAGGTTGGATCAATTAGGATAAGGGTTTTCAGACCCTTCCCAAGAGAACTTTTGAGGAAGGTTCTCTTAAACTACGACGCTGTCGGCGTCCTTGATAGGGGCATAAGCTTCGGGCACTTCGGTCAGCTCTATTCCGATTTATGCGCAGCACTTTACGGAGCTAAGGATGCGCCAACGATGGTCGACTTTGTTTACGGACTTGGAGGAAGAGATATGCCTCCAAAGCTTCTCAAGAAGATCTTTGAAGAGGTTCTTGAGGCCAAGGTGAAGGGACCAGAGCCCGTTCTTAGGATTAGGGGGGTGAGGTGAAGCATATGGCCAAAGGATTTGTACCTAACATTAAGCAGCTTCCTAAGTTCATGAAAGAAAACCCAGGAATTCTGCCAGGTCATAGAGCTTGCGCTGGTTGTGGTTGTGCCATAGTGCTAAGGCACATCATGATGGCTAGAAGGAGGCCAATCGTTATCGTAAATGCTACTGGATGCATGGAGGTAGTGACAACGATATTCCCATACACATCTTGGGAGATACCTTGGATGCACGTAGCATTTGAGAACGCTGCTGCAGTTGCCTCAGGGATAGATGCAGGCAGGAACAAGTTGCAGAGAGCTAAGAGATTTTCTGACGCTCAAGATATCGATACTAATTACGATGTGGTGGCCCTGGCTGGAGATGGGGGCACCTATGACATAGGTATTCAGGCCCTTTCAGGAGCTCTGGAGAGATGGCATAACTTCCTATACGTCCTCTACGATAATGAGGCCTACATGAACACAGGAATTCAGAGGAGCGGTGGTACTCCCTTCGGGGCTTGGACCACTACGACGCCTGTGGGAAGTAAAATAAAGGGGAAGCCCCTTACTAAAAAGCCAATCGTTGACATAGTAGTAGCTCACAGAATCCCTTATGCAGCCACGGTTTCTCCAGCTTACTGGGTAGATTCTCTGAAGAAGTTCCGCAAGGGGCTTGAGACCGAGGGACCAGCGTTCATTCACGCCTTTGGGGTCTGTCCAAGAGGATGGAGGACAGATACCAAGGACACCATCAAGCTTTCAAGGCTTGCAGTTGAAACCTGCTTCTTCCCGCTATATGAAGTGATAAACTCAGAGTGGTACTTGACAGGACCCAGTCTTACTATAGCTAAGAATCCTGACAGGAAGAAACCAGTTATAGAGTACCTGAAGCTTCAAGGAAGGTTTAGGCACATGTTTCTCCCAGATAACAAATGGATGCTGGACAAATTCCAGGAACTCGTTGATGAGAACTGGGAAATCATCTTAAGTAGGGCAAAGAACGTTTAAGGGTTTAAAGGGTTTAAGCCCTCACCACTCCTCCTCTTTTTCTGTCCAAGTTTCTAGGTCTTCTTCCCATTCCTCTCCTTCGAATCCCTCACCCAATAACTCCACTTTTTCTACTATATGACCCGTTATAACGACGTAGAGCAGGGCACCGCACTCAGGACAGGTCATCTCCCCATCATAATCATCTTCTTCCATATAGATAATCGTACTGCACGATGGACAAACTATGTTAGGCAAGGCTCATCAATGGGAAGCAAATAGCATAGATCCCCTTTTAAGTTTTCTCATATCCAACTTTCCTAGTTGGGGGTTGAGGGAAATATCTAGCAAAAGGAGCATTATTATAGCCTCAACTGCAGATATCCACTCGCCTAAGTACCTTGAGGCCTTGAAAGAAGCGATAAAAAGAGTTAAGGATAAGCCAGACATCGTTTTGTTGGCGGGAGACCTTATTAACAAGGGAAATGTGAAGTGGTACGCCCCTACAATTGAAGCGATCTCTCAGCTCGAAACTGAGAGAGTAGTAGCCATATTTGGAAATGAGGAATATGAAGAGACGCACGACAAACTTAGAGAGGAGTTTGGCGATGTAATTACTTTTCTGGACGACGAATTTGTTAAGTTTGAAATTAAGGGGATGAGCTTAGGAATCGTAGGGACAAAGGGTAGCTTAGAACAGCCTACAACGTGGCAAGAAAGACACATGCCTGGGATAAAGGAGGTTTATGAGAACAGAATAAAGAAGGTTGAGAAACTCCTTCGGGAGCTCGATACAGACATTAAGGTCTTGTTGATGCATTATGCACCCACATTTAAAACGTTGTTTGGGGAGTACAGGAGTATATGGCCTCAGCTTGGTCATAGAGGCTACGAAAAGGTGATCGAGGCTACTAGGCCTGACCTTGTGATTCACGCTCATGCCCATAACGGAAGTAAAAGGGCGGCTATGTGGAATATTGAAATATTAAACGTCTCCTTCCCGGTTTGGAGGGATATAGTCATCGTAAAGCTAGCGAAGAGAGCTAGTCTTGAACAATACTTTGAATCGATTTAAATCGTTTCTTCTACCTGTCTTATGAGATTTTTCACATTCCTTGGTCTATATCTCCTTCCAAATATCGTACATAGAATTCTTTCGATGAAATTAAACCTTAGCTTTCCCCCACAGGCATATTCATGCCCTCCTCCCTTGTATAGCTCGCATATTTTCTTCAGCTTCACGTCTCCCTTTCCTCTATATAGGCCAAAGCCACCATCACAGGAGTATAATACTAATGAGAAATCTATTCCCTCTCTTTTGGCCAATTCCCTTGCAATCGCAGTACCTGGCCCTCCTTTTGGCCTTAAATCAATTAGAGCATACCTCTTCCCTGACTTAGTAAACCTTATTTCAACTGCTTTGCTTATAATCTCCTCCAGCAGTTTCTGGTCCCTCTTTTTCTGCTCCTTAGCCCATTTTCTAACCTTTTCGTCCTCAAAGTTGCCCTCGGCCAGAGTTCTAAGTAGATAGAGACGTCTTCCTGGATCTCTGGCCACCCAATAGTACATGTTTGAGAGTTCCATGCTATACTTTCCGGTGTCTGCATCGTCTCCTATCAGAGCTATCTTCTCACAAACTTGGTCATCAGAAGCAAATATTCTCTTAACAAGGCTTGCAGCACTTGGACTTATTTCAACGACTAACATATCAACGTACTTGCTAAGCAGCTCTTTGGCCCCCTTTGGCCAAGGGTGGTGATCTATCCATGTGATCTTTCTACCGCTCCTTTTAAGCCTTGACAGCTCATTTGCTATTTCATGAAGTGTAGAGGAGTTCACAGCTATATCTAAAATGTAAATCTCATCGCTATTCTCAGGAATACCAGAGAGCACTCTAGCTATGGATCTAGGGCTTGCAAACTTGATCCTTGCATCCCCTATCTTCCTTAAAACTATGGCTCCGCTGGCAATACCGTCTACATCCTTATGGGTAATGATAATGTTAGTCATCAAATTTCCCTGCCAAAGTCTACTTCTGACCTATGATTTCTCCCAATTCCTCCAATCTTGCTCCAGAAAGGAATTCTCTCAGGTTCTTAGGCAGATCTTCTATTTCAACTCTGATCTGCTGCATGGTATCCCTGTCCCTTAACGTCACTGTTTCATCCTCCAACGTCTGATAGTCTATTGTAATGCATGCAGGCGTTCCCACCTCATCCATCCTCCTATATCTTCTGCCAATGGATCCTTTATCGTCATAGAAAACCTCAAAATCCTTAGATAGAAGCTTTTCCACTTCTTTAGCCTTCTTTATCAGATCCTCTTTTGATAACAGTGGAAAAACTGCTGCATCAAATGGGGCTATATTCCTAGGCAGCTGCATCCAAACCCTATCACCCTTTCTAAAGGAGAGAAGGAGCTCGAAGAATATCGTCCTATCCAAGCCAATTGAGGGCTCATAAAGGTGTGGAAGAACCTTTTTTCCATCTGTTTGGACGGTCAAATCAACTCCACTCTCTCTTGAATGTCCTTTCAGATCATAGTCAGTTCTATAGGCATTATTAACTAGTTCTACCCACCCCATCTCCTCGGAATAGACCTCCAAGTCCCAGTGAGCTGAGGCATAGTGAGCCCTCTCATCAGGCCCCAATTCCCTATATCTGAGCTTCTTAAGGGGGAATCCAAGTACCTCGTTAAAGAATCTTTGATATAAGACTAACCAATATGTGATAAGCTCGTTTATCGTGTATCCACTCTTAAGTGCTTCTCTTGCAGGTATTTCCCCTATTTTTCCAGTTTCAGCATCATCTAACTTCAGAAACCTAAGTTTGTAGTCTAAATGGGGTTCTAACTTCTTGTCATATGGAGAGATGTCCTCTGGATCGAAGAAAACATGTACTTCCAACTGCTGAAACTCCCTCATCCTTATTAATCCTCTTCTTGGGCTTATTTCGTTTCTGAACACGTGACCAAGCTGGGCTATTATGAAGGGAAGCTTCCCACGCATCACCATATAACATCTTCTAAATTCAACCGCACTTCCTTGCGTAGTCTCGGGTCTAAGGCCCATGTTTGGCTCTCCTGCCTCTGCTCCGGCCGCTGTTAGGAACATGAGATTAAACCTCCCTACATCTGACCAGTTAAAGGCTCCGCACTTTGGACACCTTATCTCGTGCTCAATTAGCAACTTCTTAAGCTCTTGCTCAGAAGCTGCCTCAAGACCTCGCATGTTAAGCCTATCTTCCAGCAGTTCGTCTGCTCTCCATCTCGTATGGCATTGATTGCACTCAACCAGCTTATCAAAGAAATGTTCTAGGTGACCAGATGCCTTGAATATGGTTAAGGGTAAGAGAGAAGGAGTCTCTATCTCATAGGCCTTTTCAGGCTTAAGAATCCAATTTCTCCAAGCTTGAACGATTTTATTCTTGATCTTGACGCCTAAGGGACCGTATATCCAAAATCCTGCAGGAGCCTCTGAGTACAGATCTCTTGCAGCTGGCCAAAAGAACCCCCTTCTTTGAGCTATCTCCATAACGCTCTGGAAGACTTCGTGAGTGCTCACTTTAGTCCCAGCCAATTAATCACCTCCTCTGGTATACCAGCATCCCTTTCAAGCTTACGGAGCAACTTTTCTTTGTCAGCTTCCCCCTCAGATAGTTTAGAGAAGAGGGACCTTGCGGTTTCGGCATACTCCCACCAATACACTACCCAGCTTTCAGTCTTTTGGATAAAAAAGTCTGGCCTTACCCTCGACCAAGGTTTGTAATGAATGGTTAGAGTCTTAACCTCCTTTGCTCCCAGCTGTTCTATGTGTTCAATTGCAGCTAGTAATGTATCTCCCATATCTGCTACATCATCTACTATCAAAACACTTTTTCCATCCAACCTCTCTAACACAGGTATGTCTATCTTCAGCTCCCCGGCCTCCTCTACCCCCTTATATCTCCTAATTCTAATCGTTCTCAAATCTGAGACGTTGAGAAGATCGCTAAGAAGTCTTCCAAGGACTAGTCCTCCCCTGCTTATGGCTACAATAATGTCTGGAAAGAATCCGCTCTCCCTCACTTTGGAGGCCAACTTTATGGCTGTAGGAATGGTCTCATCAAGTGGGAATTTAAGAAACCGCATATCGGCCTATCCCTCCAGAGGGGGACACTTACAAGGAATGCTTCCGCACTTAGGGCAGCCTTTCCCATAATATCGAACAAATTCCTTTTCTAGATCTATTTCCAAGAGATATGACACGCTGAGTAGCCAGGCAAAAACGTCTGCTAGCTCTCTTCCTATTTGTTCTCTATCCTTATTCCTTAAAGATCTAGCAAGCTCCCCTACCTCTTCAACAAGGTGAAGGAAGGTTAAAGGAACTCCTCTTCTCTTATCTCGCTTTTCATAAGTATCTTTGATTATTTTCTCTGCCTCTGATATCAGCAAAGGCTCACCTCAGGCCATAACTAGGTGAAGAACCATTATTGCCACAGCAAGAGACGCTGATAAGGCCACTGGAAACCACTTAGGCACTATTAACCCTTCAGAGCTCTCTTGGCTGAAAGTCAAGATACCAGCTGTAGACATTGGCATGAATTCCCTTCTTCTCTTCCTCTTGCTCATGATGTTCCCCCTGCTTGAGCTAGAACAGAAGGAATAAAAAGATTGAGATGGGAAAGACTAAGGGCATGAAACTTAGGTGGAACAATGGAATAGAGGTTTCAAATGGATCTAGGATCATCATGGACCCAAGAAGAACTCTTAGTGGAGTTACGGCTCTAATAACTCATGCACACTCCGATCATGTCCCTAGAGATGTTAGAAATCCAAAGTCAGAAATGATAGCAACTACCATCACTGGGAAAGCATTAGAATCCGTTTTTCAAGCTCCTAAGGAATCTTTAGTCCTTTCTGACTTCGGAAAAGAGATAGAAATTGACCAATTCAGGGTCACTCCCCTTATTGCAGGGCATGTACCAGGTTCAGCCATGTTTTTGTTGGAGAAGGGGAGATATAGGATACTATATACCGGTGATGTGAATCCTAGAGGAGGGTTGGCTGTAGAAGGCCCTGCAGAAGTTCCTGAAGCAGATGTCTTAATAATAGAATCAACTTATGGGAACCCAAAATTCAGATTTCCTGATCAAGACCTTGTTAGGGCAAAAATAGTAGAATGGACCCTTTCAGTTGTCTCTGAGGGTTCAATACCCATCTTCTCCGTATATCCCTTGGGAAAGGCCCAAGAGATCATAGCTCTTTTGAACAAAGCAACAAGGCTTAAGGTCCTCGTTACCGAGGAGGTTGAAAGGATGAGTTCGGTCTGCAAACCTTTCTTCGAACTAAGCTATGAGAGACTTCAGGAGATAGAGGACTTTAGGTCTGCAGTTGTTAAAGGCCCATGTTCTAACGTTCTAATAGATGGAAGCAAGTTGGCTATAGCAACAGGTTGGGCACTGATCTTAAGACCAAAGAGAGTTCATAGAGCATTTCCGCTAAGCTCTCATGCCGACTTTAATGGTCTCTTAGAGATCGTTAGGAGGTCTAAGGCTAGGCAGGTTTACACCGTGTTTGGCTTCTCAAACGACCTTACTTCTTACTTAAGAATGAAGCTTAACGTTAAGGCTGCTCCGCTAGGAAAGGATTGGACTTTCCTCTAATCCGAAAATTCATTCTTCTCTTGATTCTCTAGTTAGAATTGGGAGATGAATATCTTCGGGCACCACTGAGGGCCTCTCTTCTATGGTCTCCAATATTAGGGAAGTGTTCGTTTCCCTCACTCCTTCTATTCTATGAAGTTTCTTTAAAAGCTCATTCAGTTCCTCACTGTTCCCAGCCAGTAGCTTAACTATCACGTCATATGGTCCTGTTATCGTGTGTACTTCCAGCACGCTCTCCTTCATATCCTCATGTATCGATTTAGCTACATCAAGGTGTTTGCCAGGCTCTGTTTTTATCATAATTACGTACTTGTAAGGCTTTCTAAGCTTAGCATGATCTACGATGGCTGTATAGCCCTTGATTATGCCAAATTCCTCTAGTTTTCTGACCTTTTTCATCACTCCCGCAGGACTCATGCCCAATTTCTTCGCTATACCGGTATAGGTGATCCTACCATCCTCTACTAACATTCTCAAAACTTTGATCTCCTTATCCCCGATACCTCGTCGTCTCTGCATTTTAATTCCCCTTTAGTTTGAATCATGTTTGCATAATTTCATTATTAAAAAAGATTTACATAACAATCAAATGAGCGCAGAGATTAGAGTTCAAACACACCAAAATTTATGTACTTCAAAGTATAGAAGTTGCTGGGCCCGTAGCTCAGCATGGTAGAGCGCCGGGCTTTTATGTAAATAAGCACGGGGAAACCCGGAAGTCGCGGGTTCGAATCCCGCCGGGCCCGCTTCCATTTTTAGAGTTTTTCTAAAGGCTTTTACTGAAAATAATTGAGTTAAGACATCTGATGGACAAAATTTCAAGCATGAATTGGTGGAAATTTCAGTCAGCTAGTAACTGAGGGTTTCTGGCTATTCTATTTTAGGGCATTTGAGAAGAGCCCTTATGCTTGGTTTTGGGACTTCATGAAATATTTTATAAAGACAAAATTTGATTTCTTTGACGTAGGAAGATCAACCGAGTTATTTAAAAGGCTGTTAAGGTGGCTTAGGGAAGATGATTGGTTTCTCAGCTGTGATGAGTATGCTTGCTATGCTACAGCAGAATATGGATGATTGGCTTTCATGGATGGTCTTTTTGATATTTATGGTTATTCTGAATTTTTACGCAAGCAAATTACAGATACAGGTCTGGATGGGACAGATCGGTAGGGCCTTAGATCAACTAAATAGATTCAGGCTTGAAGCTGAAAGAGAGTTCGTTGAAACAGCTTCTAAGTATGGAAGGGAGAAGGAAGTAATAAAGAAGGCTTTAGAGCGTTTTATTGGATTTTTCATGATAGTACCTGCAACCCTTGATCCTGCTGGTGCTGTCTTGAAGCTCGATCATATCGTAAGGAACAGAGAAGATAGGTTAAATTTCTTCATAAAGGAGGTCGCTCCAGCCTCTGATGACATCGCACTTGCTAACTTGAGAGACCTGTTGGAGAGCACAATAACACTAGATTTTATCTTTAGGGTAGTTAGGCACTTCTTCGTTTTAGGTAAGAAGACGCAAAACATGATATACATAGCCCAGATACAAATGCAGCTCCCGGAGATAATGAGGATGGCCAGAGCCTGGAGGATGTCTGTTGATGCCTCAAAGCTGGGCTTGCCGATGGGAGATGGAATTGGCCCGTTAGTTGCTCTCAAGTTGATAGGAGATTCAAAGATAATAGATTTTGGAGAGAACGTAGTTGGGGCTGAACTTGATATAGAGGGAAGGCGTGTACTCGTTCTCAAAGCAAAAGGGCCTGGTGGTGAGGTAGGGAAGCCGGGAGAAGCACTTAAGAGGATTATAGAATCGAGAGCGGGAAATGTCAACAGAATAGTCATGATAGACGCTGCTTTGAAGCTAGAGGGAGAGAAAACAGGGGAAATTGCTGAAGGAGTAGGAGCAGCCATAGGAGGAATAGGGGTGGAGAGGTGGAAGATAGAGGAGATTGCCACTAAGTATGGGATTCCTCTGGATGCCATCGTTATCAAGGAAGACTTTGCAGAAGCTGTTGCTGCAATGACAAAGCAGATTGCAAGCAAGGCAGATGAGGTAGTTGAAAGGGTTAAAGAAGCAATACTCCAAAGGACTTCTGAGGGTGACTACGTCATAGTTGTCGGCGTTGGTAACTCAGCAGGAATAGGTAACAGGTTGGAGGTCTCTAGAGTTGCCAGCTAAGAAGGAAGGGGAAGCTAGGATAAGCATGGGATGGTATTTCTTTTGGATATCGCTAGTAGGAGCACTTGTCCTCTTTTCAACATGGATGATTTGGCATGAACTAAAGAAAGGCAACATTGGAAACACTAACTCTCTATTCAAAGTATTTGCTGGGGTAATGGGGATAGGGATAGCAATAAAGACATCTATTGATGTTATTAAAGCAATCAGAGGAATAAAGGGGCCAAAATGGAAATATATGACATTAGTCAGATGTTTGAAGTGCAATTTCAAGTCAGAAAGGGAGTTTAAAGAAGGGGAGTATGTAGGGAAGAGGTGGGATAAGCCATGCCCCGCCTGCGGGGCACCAATGATTATTGATGTTATCTACGCAAAACCTCCTGAGGAGAGGCGCTCTTTAATATGAGGGAAAGGAGGGCAAATCATTCAAGGGCTAGAGTAATGGTGGTACCCTGCGTTGTTATCCTGAATGGGCAGGGTAAGGTTCTGATTCTCCGGAGAGGTTTTAGAAAGAGATATCCTGGGAAGTGGGAGCTTCCAGGTGGTAGAATGAGGTTTGGGGAGAGCCCCAGGAATGCAGCTTGTAGAGAGCTGAGGGAGGAAACAGGGTTCTGCATAGATCCAAAGGACATGATTGCAGTAGATACTTATTCATATACCTATGGAAACAAGAGGTCTGCCGTTCAGTTCGTGATACCGTTGTACGTTTCTAAGGCAGAGGGAGATCCCGTACTAACTCCTGAAGAGCATGATGATTGGTGTTGGATGAGTCTAGATGAGATAAAGGAGTTGGAGAAGAGAGGAGAAACCCTTTTAGGCGTATACGAAATGGTTGCTGGAGCGTTACAAAGGGCAAAGGAGGTTGGATTCCTAGAAGGCTCTGCTTAGCTTTGAATTGATTCCAACACTTCTGAAATCCTTGCTCCTCTCAGAACTGCCTTCAGGATCAGGAGGTCCTTGCGACCTGATTCCTTATTTGAGATAGAGGAATATCCTATTAACCTTCCAGATGGCTCATCATAAATCAAATAAGAAATTTCGCCCTCTTCCCTAATTTCCTTTCTATCCGGTGTAAATCCAGCTTTTTCTGCCTCTGGAGATGTAAATCCAATTGATTTAACATAAATGTCCCTAAAGAAGACATCTTTTTGATATCTTGGTGTTTTAAGGGCTCCTTTTGAGCCTTTTATGGCCTTGATGCTGTTATAAGCCATGATAGTTGCTACAGTACCCAATCCAAAGTAATCGATCTTCTTAGTTATAGGATTGTAGCAATTGCTCACATCGCCAATGGCAAAAATCTTTGGATCAGAGGTCCTTCCTTGTTGATCTACTTTGATGTTATTCCACCAAAGTTCAAGCCCCGCCTCCTTCGCCAGTTTAGAGTTTGGCTTTACACCTGTAGCAGCTATTGTAAGATCGGCCCTTACCTTCGTATCATCTACCACAGGTCCATCCTCTTCAATTCTTTGAAGCTTCCCATGCACAAATCTTATTCCTCTATCCTTTAGTTTAGTCTCAAGTTCTTCCGATAACTCCGGCTCCAGGGACTTCCTTATTAGCCTTGACCTCACTATCACGTAAGGAAGTAAGCCAAGGTCCTTGCACGTTTGAGCTGCGTGCAAGGCAACATAGCTTGCTCCTACTATAGCTACTTCCTCCGGTCTTTCCCTTGCCAAATATTCTACGTCGTCTTTCCTCCTAAATCCCCTGGCGAACTCGCCTCCTGGTACTTTTGGCTTCGATGGCTCCGCCCCAGTTGCAAGTATCAGATAATCATAGGAGATCTCTCCGGATTTTTCGGTTAGAAGAGTTCTTCCGTTCCTATCTATCTTTATTGCCCTATCCCTTATTATCTCAACCCCATTAGATTCCAAGTGGCTTGTGTCTAGAGAAATGTCGAGTCCATGGGCTACGTACCTTATCTTATGCCTTACATAGATGTTTTCGTCCCCAATTAGCTTTACTCTTGCATCTGGGATAAATCTAGACGCATTCCAAGCTGCAGCAACCCCTCCTATACCAGATCCAACGATTACTATGTTTAATGGACACATCCTCTAAGAGCATCGCACAGCAAGATAATAATTCTTTAGTCGAAAACGACTGCCTCCCTGCCGAAAAGTTTGGCACTTAAAAGAAGGAATAACACTAGATATAATATAGAAGCTGCCGAAGACGTCATTATTGCTGCCTTATCACCCGGATTTACCATAACGTCCCTTACAAGGAGGGCAATGCTCGTAATCGGCAACATCCTGAAAGGCCAAAATAGCCTTGGAGGGAGGTAAACTACAGATATTAAGGGAATTATGAATCCTGCGGTCACTACGCCCGTGTACTGCTGGGCCTCCTTAAAGCTCTTTGCAAATGAAGATCCTACGACTATAAGGGCATCGCCGGTAAGCCCTGCTAACACGATTGCAAACGCTAGGCTTAGAAGGAACAACAATGGATTAAGTCCGGAGGGCATTAAGGAAAATGAGACGTTCATAATTTCCCCAGATGGGAGTGTTGAGGGAAAGGAGGGAGCTATAGCGTAGTTTACCATGAGGAAGGAGGCTAAGAGAAATGAGATCAGCATCGAGGCCCCGCTTAGAATTGAGAGAACCAGCATAGTAACATACTTACCAACTAGAAGCTTCAACTTTGTGATTGGAGCAGTAAGAAGAGCTTCTATCGTCTTTCTTTCCCTTTCACCTGCTATCATGTCAAGGGCAAATGTTCCAGCTCCAGTTACTGCTAAGATTCCAACCATCATTGGGAGGATCATAGCTCCTATTATGGCTGCTGGCGTTGCTTCTACCTTTGAAACTTCCTTTCCAACAATTTGAATTGGTCTTGCAAACTCTGGAGACAGATTGACTTCCTTAAGCCTTTTTTCTATCTCCTCCTTTGATAACTCACCGAAAACAAGCTGAAGTTGGGTCATTGCCATCTCAGATTTCATGCTAAACGGGTCGTAGTAGATGAAGGCGGTAGCAGAGCCGCTCGAACTTAGGTTAGAGTAGAACCCCTCAGGGATCAAGACAACGAGGTCTGCTTTATTTTCTAGGATCCATTTTGTTGCGTTTATATCTGAATATATTACGGTCGCATTTATTTTCGCTTTAGGAAGGATCCTTTCCTCTATGAGGCTTATTGATGGAAGATCCTTCACAACCATGACGGTAATGGGTTGAACGGCCCCTCCAGGAGCCATTAACATGAGGGGTAGAGCCATGGATATTGGCATCAGGATCATGGGAAGCAATATCACATTGAGAATTGTCCTTCTGTCTCTAAGAGCTTCAGTAAGTTCCTTCCAAGCTACTAGTAGAATTTTGTTGTCTATTCCATAGCCTATTTGACCTAGAGCCTTAGTAAGTTTGACCTTTCCCGATGATCCCCTCCATCTCCAGAGCATCTTTAGAAGACCTCCGCCCTAACGAGCCTTACAAAGACATCTTCCAATTCCTTAACTCCTTCTAGCCTCTTGATCTCATCTATAGAGCCTGTGTGGATTATCTTGCCCCTATGCATGATGGAAACTATGTCACAAAGCTGCTCAACCTCAAGCATGTTGTGAGAGGCAAGGACAACTGTATTTCCTTTCTTAGCATAATCTTTAATCATATTCCTTATATCCCTGGCACTAACGACATCTACGCTGCTTGTAGGCTCGTCTAAAAGCAGGATAGGGGGATCATGCAATATTGCCCTTATGAATGCCACTTTTTTCCTCTGTCCCTTGCTAAGCTTCTCTGCTATGAAATCTCTCTTTTCTTCCAGCTCTAAAATCGAGAGGTACTCTTCTATCTTCCTCTTTAGTTCCGTCTCAGGCATTCCATGCAGTTTCCCGAAGTATATGAGGTTCTCTTCTGCTGTCAGTCTAGGATATATTCCAGTATCCTCTGGAAGGACTCCTATCAAGTTCTTTGCCTTTACAGGCTCTTTTGAGACATCGTGTCCATAGACCCAAACTCTTCCTTCAGTTGGCCTAAGAACTCCATATATCATCCTGAACGTCGTCGTCTTTCCTGCACCATTAGGTCCAAGTAAGCCAAACACCACTCCGCTTGGTATATCGAGGTCTATGTGATCAACTGCCACCAGATCCCCGAATATCTTCGTTAGACCTCTGGCCTTTATCGCTTCCATTTAATAATACCCCCTAGCTCCCATAATTAATGTTGAGGAACCATTTATTCTAACAATAAAGAGAGCTCCTTAATCGATCCTTAAACTTTAGTGCTAGTTGCACAGACTTCATCCTAACTGACAAACTTAATCAGCGATTTCCTGCGGAAGTATCCTGCAATACTTGCGATGAGCAGTATACCTGCTGCGCATATCACGATGCTTGAGCCAACTGGGAGATCTGCAAGAAAGCTAACGTAGACTCCAGCAATCGCTGATGTAAGACCAAGTATGGCTGAGAGTGCTACTATCCTTTTCATATTTTCAGAAAGCTGCAAAGCACTAGAAGCTGGTATATAAACCAAAGAGAAGACCAAAAAGCCTCCTGTGATCCGTAAAGTGAGGACTACAACCAGACCAGTAAGGGCAATTAGGGCATAAGTATATGCCCTAACGTTTATGCCCTCTGCTTCTGCCAATCTCTTATCAAATAGTATTGGGGCTATCCTGTGCCAAAGGGTAACCAGAAATAGAGCATAGAGGATGGCTATTGTGAACAGGATTATTAGGTAATCTGGGGTAACCGCAAGCACGCTTCCCCATAACACTTGGCTGACCTTCTCAGCCGCTAAGACGATGCCAGGCGACAGAATTAGGAAGATAAAGGTCAAAGCGTTGTAAAGGGAGAAAAGGGTCATTGAAACCATGTCTATAGGTATCTCAAAGGTATCAGCTAAAGGTCCTAGGATAAGTGCTGTAAGTAGGGCAAAGATCATCCCGAGAACTATGGAGCTTACGCCTACTAGAAAGCTGAGAGCAGCCCCAGCTAAAGCGGCATGTGCAACAGCAAAAGCAACGGTCCTTAGGCCCAATCTATCGCATAGAACGCCCGTACATCCACATAATGAGCCTGCCAATGCCCCAGCAATAGTTGCTGTGAGAATTAAGGGTAGCAAGATTCATCCCTCCACCTTAACTATAACCCCATCCTTCATGTGAACTATCATGCTGCAGTCCGATGGCTTGAAAGTTACATCGTGACTTACTAAGAGCACAGTGGTCCCTTTTTTTACAAGTTCTGGAAGGACTTCTTCGGATAGATATGCCCTTGACTCCCTGTCCAAGGAGCTAAAAGGTTCGTCCAAGAACAACACCTTAGGTTTTCTTATAAGGGCCCTAGCAAGCATGACCTTCTGTTGCTGTCCCCCGCTAAGCCTTCCGAAAGGCCTTTCAGCTAGGTCTTTGACACCAAGAATCTCCAAGGCATCGTATACTGCTTCCCAATCAGCTGAATTAAGCTTACCAAGGGGCCTTATAGGAGATAGGCCCATTGCCACAACTTCCTTTACTGAAAAGGGCTCTCCAGCAGGTTTCATAAAGTCTTGGGGGAGATAGCTACACATTTTTCTAACTAAGGAAGCCTCTTTTGGTATTTCGTGGCCTAGCAATAGGATTCTTCCCTTCTTAGGTTTGAGGAGTCCAAGGATTGTCTCGAGAAGCGTGGTCTTCCCTGCGCCGTTAGGTCCAGATATGAGGACGAGATCTCCAGCACGGATTTCTAAGGATATGTCCCTTATTGCTGGCTTAGTTTCCCCAGAGTAATATGTTGAGACGTTGACTAGCTTAATTGCAAGTTCGCTTTGAAGATCTCCTCTCGTTTCAGACTTAACAGCCACTTCACAGCTTCCTCCATGCTAAGGGTGAGACATCTTTCTATTACATCTTCTTTAACCTGAAGCTCTATCCTCCCTCCATCTCTATTCTCAAATATAATAGTCACTTTTTCAGAGTTCCTTACCTTTATGTTGAGTTTTCCAAGGGTACATCTTGAGGAGCATTGTACTCCATCGATTATGCATGAGAAAGGAGTTTTCAATGGCAAACTAACGATAGCCTTCATATCATGTATGTCCCTTGGTTTCAAGAGTTCTGTGGCCATCTTTCCCGCAAGGTATCCTATTGTAAGGAAAGGACCTAGGTGTCCGTGGAAAGAAGCTGCTTCCTCAAGGGTTAACAAACTTACCTCCTCCTAGCTGAAAGAAGATAAATCAGGATTGCTGCTTCTGCTGCGGCTATGATTGCAAGCGAATATGACAGCATCTTATGGAGGTGCAAAGACCTTTGCAAAGCTTTCATCTCCTCTATCGACTTATATTCCTCAATGGCATTGAAAAGGGCCTCAGCATTGTGCGTAAAGACATTTGATAGGTTAAAGAGTCCTTCTTCAGGATCGGGGAAGTTTGTGAGGACGACGTGAATGGCCCCTATGCTATCTGCTATGTACTTTCCATACCCTATTCCGCTCTGAAGATTGCTTATAACGAGCATTGCTCCCTCTTTTTGACCAATTTCCACTAATTCAGCTACATCAGCTGACGAAAGCTTTTCTGGAGGTCCAAACTCGGCTATCACATTGAAACCAAGCCATGAGACAAAAGGCTTTTGCCATGTCATGCAGATTACCTTAACTTCATCCACCTCTCTCTCCTCAGCTTCTGCTCTAAGGCGCTCTGCGGTCACGTTTATGCTTTCAAGGCATTTCTGGAGTCTTTCTGATGTGTTAAGACCCAAGTTCTCATCCAGAGTACTTGCCACACGAATGTAATAATTTGAGGCTCCTTCTGGAGTGTTCCAAGGCCCTGAGATCTTGACAAGGGTCGCTTTTGACCCCGAAGTCTCGACCAATTTGCTTAGCCATGCCTCCATCCCATGATAGAGTATCAAGCTTGCTTTCATTACAGCCTCTACATCGCTTGGGCTCACATCATAGTGGGCTGGGCAGGTAGATGTGCTAACTATTATGATCACTTCAACTTTATCGCCAGCAAGATCCTTTACTATGCTTCCTAGAACGCTAGTGGTACAGATTACTGTAGGTTTGGTTTTTTCAGCATCAATCTTGACAGGAATAACTAATAATAGCGCTAAACAAATGGTAGCTAGGACAAGAGTGCTTCTGCTCACAGTTGGAGTTCTCAAGGAGCTAAAATAAAAGTGTTACTATTTTAATATTTTGGTGTTACTAGGTTTATTTAGCTCTATAACATCTGATTTTCGCTGTTTACCTTAAGTAAACTATAAATTGAGGTCTAGAATTTCCATTTGGATGAAATCGAAGGGAATTATAGTTCTAATCGCTCTTTTGCTTCTCCCAGCTTACATGAGGATAGGGAGAGTTGAGTGTCATTACGCATGGCTTGATGTAAGTCCCGACGTGGTGATGCAGGGGGGAGAATTTGAGATAAGGTACAACGTTTCAAAGTTCTTTACATCACCAACTGGAGGAATCGTTACTACAAAGAGAAAAATGAGAGAGATCAATATTTCCATCGAAATACCGCCCAGTATGAATTGTAACATAAAAAGTTTGGATGTAACTGGCAATGGAACCATAACCAAAGAGATCAACGGGTTAAATGTCATGGTTAGGGCTAGTGGAGATATAGGAAACCTTAATCTGATAGCAAGTGTTCATGTTTCCCTTGATTGTGAGATAGGGACTTACAACATACGCGTTACCGCTTTAGCAAGAGAGATAGATGAGGAAGGCAATGAGTTGTATCCTGTAGATTATTCGGCATCGGAAGAGATTAAAATTAGAACCTTTGGACCCATTTTTTCAATAAAAGCTGAGCCTAAAGAGATAGATCCCCCTCATACTGTAGGAGTCGTGGTTACTATAATGCATGTAGAGCCAGTACCCCCATTTAACATAACAAACTTAACTCTCAGGATAATTCCCCCGTCCCCAAACAAACCTCAAATAATACCGCTTGTAGACATATTTGGCAGATCTTTTTTGAGACCAGGACGCTCCGTCAGGTTTCCAAGGCCAGTATACATTGAAATTGATGAGAAGACGCCTGGCGGTATTCATGAGATAAGGGCTGAGCTTGAGTTTTGGGTATTAGACAGAAGGAAAGTAATAGAGACTAGCACAAATATAACAGTGATAAAGAAAACAGAGGTTAATATTTCTGTAGATGTACCATCAGAAGCCGTTAATGGTAGCGAACTTCGTTTAAACATAGAGGTCGTGAACATAGGCTCCTTTATGGCTAAGAGAGTCATCATTTTAGGTAAACTAGGTGAAGAAAAAGCAGTTGTAGAAGTAGGAAATCTTAAACCAGGAGAATTCAAAAATGTTGAAATGATCTTGCCAGTATGTGGTGCTGGAAACGAAACGATATTTTTCAGAGTTTACTGGAACAACGAGTATCCCCATGATCAAGTCAGCAAGTCCTTCAAATTCACAATTCTTGTGAAAAGGGCTAAATTTAACATCAAGGTCGTTCTTGCTCTAAGTTTCCTCATGTTTACTGCTATTATAGGGTGGTTAATTGGTAAAAAAGCAGTTAAGCGTAGTGCTTCCTCATGAAAAACTTGAAGAGCTCAAAGAGCTCCTATTAAAATTAGGAGGTCAAGAGATTCAGAAAAAGAATGAGTACGAGGAATACAGGGTGAGATTTGAGGACAAGTTATTAATAGCGTATTCGACAGGTACCGTAGTTTTCAACGAAGGCCTAGCGGATATTGTCTCTAAGATGTTTAAGGGCTTAGGAATTAGAGTGGGCATTGATGAAGTGGGTAAAGGAGAGGCAGAAGGTCCCCTTGTTGTGTGTGCCGTAGCTCTGGATGATGAAGGCAGGAGCAAGGCTGTTTCAGCTGGACTCGTCGAAAGCAAAATAGCAAAAAAAGAGAGATTGATGGAAATTGCAAATAAGATGAGAGAGGCAGCCCTTGCAATAGGAACTGTTGTCGTTTCCCCTACTGAGTTCAAGAGAATTTGGAAAAGGGGTAATCTAAACGAATTGCTAGCTATGTGGCATGCTCAAGCTCTAGAAAGTGTGATTTCCTCTTTAAAAAGAATTGATGTGGTGATAGTTGATTCTTTTGATGAGAGAAAACTTAGAGAAAAGCTAGAACCTCTAACTAAGAAGGTAAGAGCAAGATTGATATTGGAAAATGAGGCAGATAGAAGATATCTTGAAGTTGCTGCGGCTAGTATAATTGCAAGAGCCATAAGAGATGGTTTAATAAGAAGAGGCATGAAGTCGAGGAAATGGGAGACCTCTTAGTTTTAATATGATCGATATTTCTCCTTACTTAGATGATGATACCACCCCAGATTGAGAGTTGGGCCTCTATGATATGCCCTGGGGTTACTGATAAAATAAATTATCAGGAGTACGATGATTAACTTTTAGAAGAGAGTTGGTTAACTTACACTCCAAATATATCAGATGCTATTTCCTAGTCCATGCGATGAGAAGGACCTTCTTACTATTTGTGTTAATTATACTATCAATAACGATTCTTCATAAAGTTAGAGGAGTTGAAGAGAATCTTAGACCATTTTGTCCTCTAAAAACAGTTCTTATGACCAAAGAAGGGCCAAAGACGCTCATTGTTTATGGAGAAAATGCAGCACACATGGATGTTGAAGCAGCAGAACTCATTTCAGATTACATAACCTCCTTTGGAGGGGATGTCACGATATTAAACGCGAGCAGAGTGACACAATCCGATCTTAGGGGCAATCATCTCATTGTTGTAGGTGGACCTGTTGCTAACACGCTTTCTAAAACAGTTAATGAGACTTCAATGTTTCTCTTTTTCAAAGGTGAAGATGGTTGGTACTTCAAGCTCGATTTCTCACCAGGAGGGACATGGGGTGGTAACTTGGAGGTTGGAATAGTTGGAGCTATGCCAAATCCCTGGAACGAGAACTATACCCTAATTTACGTCGCTGGAACAAACAGATATGCTACTTACGCTTCAGCTATAGAGCTTGTTGAGCTTGGGGATAGTAAAGACTATTGGGCGGTAGTTGTGCTCAACAGATATGGCCTTCCACTCTCATTAAGGGATTATAAGATATACAGACCTCCTCCTGCTCCACCTGAAATCTCCTTCTTGAACATAACGAGAGAGGGAGATGTTCCTTCTGGTGTAACGAGGGTTTGGGTAATAACTCAGAACGATACTGGATGGTACATAATTAGAGGAGCCAACGACAATGAGTTCCCTCTTAACGGAAAATACAACGCGTTTTACCTCGAGAAGAACGTTAATCAATCAAGGAGCATAGGATTAGGAGAGAACGTCTCCATATTTCTTGGAGTATACTCTAGCTCCTATTCTTACTCTCTAGAAGCCCCAGGACCTTGGACATGGGCATCAGTGCGTTACAACCCGCTCTTTTCTAACTTCACGGTATTTGTGGAAGGAGCTGTGCTCAAGAAGGACGAGCTTGTTCCAATTCCTTGGACCAATGGAGAGGCCTTCCTACAGATCGAGACTATAGAACCAGATGGACGGTTCGAGCTTGTCATTTTTGAGTATAGTGGAAGGGTACTTCTTGGCACTAGTTTGGTAAGGTTAAACCTCAGTATCGAAAGGAGTGGGTCCTTCAGTATATCCCCCGGCCCCGACGGAAATCCAACTACCATCAATTTCTACATACCTGAATTTTCCCTGACCACTGAGTGGGCCAGGATAGATCTCAGGATCGATTATGGCCCACAGACAGACCATTCCCTTAATTTAACGGATGTTAATGAGGTTGGAGACGATATAGTTCCTTGGGATGAAGTTGGATTCCTCCTTCAGTTTCAAGCAAGCAAGCTTTGGATAGTTAAGACCCATAGGATCTATGTGCCTTTCTGTGAAGGCCTCATAAAAGATTCTTTGGTCGATCCATATGTTTGGACGGAGTGCAAGCCTTATATTCTGGACGATGACGATTGGCTCGTAGTTACAATACCAATAAGCGGGGACTAAGAAGTTGGATGATTTGATAAGGCTGATAAGGCATCATGCAGTAAAAAATGCTCTGAAGTATGGTAAGGCAAAAGTGGGGCCTGTTATCTCCAAAGTAATTGCAGAAAGGCCAGAGCTCAGAAATCGTGTTAAGCAGCTGATAGAAGATGTAAAGAAAGTGGTTGAAGAGGTCAACAAGCTGGATAGAGGATCATTAGAGGAACTTTCTCTAGAATTAGGTGTTGTTTTAGAGGAAAAGAAGGAAGAAGAGAGAAAATGGCCTCCTCTCCCAAATGCTGAAGCTTATGAAGTCATTGTAACTAGGATGGCACCAGAGCCCAACGGCTATCCTACTTTAGGGCATGTGAAAGGACTTCTAGTTCCGTTCATTTATGCTAGGCTCTACAAGGGCAAATTTTTCCTTAGGTTTGAGGACACAAACCCCAGAGTGGAGAAATTGGAGTATTATGATGCTATAAGGCAGGAACTAGGGATAATTTTAGAGGCAGCTGAAGAAGAACTCGGTTTAGCACCAGGAAAGTGGGATCAAGAGGTAATAGAGTCTAATGACATTCCAAAGATGTATGAGTTTGCCAAAAAGCTCATTGAGGACGGAAATGCTTACGTGTGCACATGTCCTGCCCCTGTCGTGAGGAAGAACAGGAATTTGGGAATAGAATGTGAGCACAGAAAGCAGGCCCCAGAAAAGAACTTGGAACTGTGGGAAATGATGCTGAATGGAAGCTTTAAGGAGGGAGAAGCTCATCTTAGGCTTAAAACTGATATGAGGCATCCAAACAGAACAATGAGGGATCCTGGGATTTTCAGGATCGTAGAGCACCCGCATCCAATTCATGGATATAGGTTCAGGGTCTACCCAACCTATGATTTCTCAGTAAGCGTTGAAGATGCCCTAACTGGTGTTACCCATGCCCATAGAAGCAAAGAATTTGAGCCTCATGTCGAGGTTCAGAGGACCATACTCAGGATGCTTGGGCTGAGGCAGTACGAAATGATCCAGTTTGGAAGGGTTACTGTAGAAGGAATACCCCTCTCAAAGAGGTATTTCAGGCCTCTGATCGCCTCTGGGATACTTAGCGGTTGGGATGATCCAAGACTGCCAACTATAAGGGGCATACTAAAAAGGGGGATTGATCCAAGGGCTCTGGTCAGGTTCTTTTACAACTTAGGACCGAGCAAGGTCGACGTCACCATAAGCATGAATGCAATTTTTGCTGAAAATAGGAGGATACTAGATCCAATAGCTCCTAGATTCATGTTCGTTCCAAATCCAATTAAAATGGTACTGATGGAAGTTCCTGATGAATTAGAAGCCGATATCCCTGTCAATCCTTCCAAACCGGAGGCAGGAGTTAGGAAGATCTCATTAAAGAGCAGTGATGGAAGGATTGAACTCTACATCTCCCAAGAAGACTTGAAACAGCTAAAGGAGGAAGAAGAAGTAAGGCTGTGGAGGCTTACAAATGTTAGAATTAGAAGCATATTGGCAGATGAGGTTACGGCAAGGTACGTACCAAGCACGAAGACTGACGTTAGGATAATCCATTGGGTCCCCGCCACCGGATTTGTGCCAGTCAAACTCTTCCGTCCATTGAGCATTTACAGCTATGAAGTCGTTGGCGGATACGGAGAGCCAGATATGAGGGAGCTAAGGGTTGGAGATATAGTGCAACTTGTAAGATACGGGTTTGCGAGAGTAGATTCCGCCAAGGAGGGGACACTTTCCTTAATATTTTCCCATGAGTGATTGGATTAATGAAAGCTATAGTTATCCATGGTGGAGTTAGGATCTATGGTAAGCTACGAGAAGATCCTAAGAGAGTAAATGAGCTCAGAGAGGCTGTTAGAAGGGGTTATGATAAGCTTTTGGATGGAGGATCAGCTTTAGATGCGGTTGAAGCCTCTGTTAGATACATGGAGGATAGCCCTTTATTCAACGCCGGATATGGCTCCTCTCTCAACATACTTGGAGAGGTTGAGCTAGATGCCTCGATCATGGACGGTACATCGCTCCGAGCAGGAGCTGTTGGTGGAGTAAAAGGAGTCAAACACGCTATTACTCTAGCTAGAGCTATAATGGAGGAAACTCCACATATATTGCTGGTAGGAGAGGGGGCAAGGAAATTCGCATCGATAATAGGGATGAGAACTGATGAAAATCTAATTTGTGAAAGTAGGAAAGAGCTATACGAAGCTTACATGAAAGGAGTTGGGAAAAAAGGCTTTCCATCTTATTTACCTTCTGCACAACTCATAAAGAGCTACATAGCTGATACTGTTGGGGCTGTAGCTGTCGACGAAAAAGGGCATCTTGCAGCAGCAACATCTACGGGTGGGATCATGATGAAGCTTCCAGGGAGGGTTGGAGACAGCGCAATAATTGGCGCAGGTACTTATGCAAATAGGGCTGGAGCTTGCTCCGGTACTGGGTTAGGAGAGGCTGCCATGAAGGTCTTAGGTGCAAAAGAAGTTGTTGATCTGATATCAGAAGGATTTCATCCCCAAAAGGCCGTGGAAGAAGTCCTTGTAAGGTTGTGGAAGAAGACAAAGACCCCACTTGGTTTCATAGCCATAGATAAGGATGGAAGAATCGGCTACGCTCATAGCGGGGTTGGTTTATGGTATGGATTTGCGAAAGGAGGGATGTTAGAAGCTGGTGTTGAGAGGAAAAGAGTTAGGGTAGAGTGATGTTCCTTCTTTATCCTTTCTTATTCTCCCATAACTTCTTATACTCCCTTTTCAAATGTTCCCTGGAAACGTGGGTGTATATCTGAGTTGTGCTTAGTGAAGCGTGACCTAAGAGTTCCTGGATTGCCCTCAGGTCTGCCCCACTCTCGAGAAGGTGGGTTGCCATCGAATTATGGCTTAATATACCATCTGTCACCAATGTGTTAGTTTGATCCACCTCGAAGTCGTAAACTGTAAATCTCGTGATCTTGACCTCCTTATTTTTCAAGTATTCGGAATATCCACCGCTCCTCTCAATATTGTTAACCTTTAGCCACACCACATCCTGCTCACATAATTTCTTCAACAACTCGTATTCAGGCTCGTCTTCTAGCATTTTCAGAAGCTCTCTTAACTTATCTCTCGAGGGAGGAATCTTACTATATCTCCAGAGCGTACCTACAGGCTTTCCTTCCTCTTTCCTTCTCCTGTAAATGTCTTTCAGTAGGTCGTGAACTGGAATTACTTGGTTCTTCTGAGAAAGAACTCTTAACCTCCTTATTTTGAAAAGATCCTTAATAGATCTCGAATTCTCAACGAATTTGTTTATATCCTCCCCTCTGCAAATCAAGAGGTAATAGATTTTATTGTTCTCAATGATTTTCCCACCTGGCAGCTTAACTTTTCTTATCCTCTTTTCCAAATTTGCATGCACTCCTGTACTCAACAGCAACATTTGTATGTCCTTCAGAAGTTCTTTGTTGCTGTTAGCAAAGGCTATTACGCCATCTTTCCTCTGCCAGCCCTCAGCATCCAAGAATCCAGAGATAAACGCCCACTTCTCTTCTTCCGTTGCTTCAAATAGCTTAACAGGTACCCTTCTTTGAGAAGAGACCTTATCAAGTAGCAACGTTTTGAGCAACTCCATAAATGTGACACTATGGATGTGTACCTCGTAGCTATTTCCAATCTTCTTGATAGATGAGTTAAAACCATAGTTCTCAGCAATCTTCTTGTAATGCTCTGCGATTTCCTTCTGTTTATCGCAAAGCCTAACTACTCTGCGTTCTTCACATAAGGCTCCATCTCCTACATAATATCCAATTAATTGCCAGAGATCTGCATCCAGATACCGTCTGCCAGTATTAAATGGTATTCTCCCCACTCCAGCAATGTAATCACCTACGCTTAACTCGCCAGCTTGAATTTCTACGATCCTTCCTTTCCTAAGGACAAAAACCGTGTGCTCAGGTGTGCATATAAGCTCTCTTCCTCCTGCCCAAATCGAAAGAAGTCTATCGGCGATGTGATGTAATTTTTGAGAAACTTTGCATGCCTTCCAGGAGTGATCAGAAGGATCAATTGTAAGAACCTCATGATTAAAGAAGAACAATAATTTAGCCGGTAGAAATCCATTTGAAGTGAGTACTCTAGTTTCTGGATGAAGGCAGTGACGCAAGGTGTGGGGATGAACTTCTTTGTGCAGTCCTGCTCTGGCAGCTGCCATTTTAACAATCCTTTGGATGGTCCTTGGAGAAAGAGGAAATATCCTGCCCTGACCTCCGTGTTTGCTCTTATACTTCGCGAGTTCTCTTGCTGTTACATCGTCAAAAAGAACAATCCTGTCTTTTCCTCCTTTTCCTCCCCTTATAATAGCGGTTTTCTCCTTTACATTAACATCTTCCCATTTTAAGGATGATATCTCGCTTACTCTAGCTCCAGTAGCATATAAAAGCCTGAGAAGAAGCCTATCTCTCTCATTTCTCCCAGCTAAGATAAGCCTTTCTACCTCCTCCCTTGAAAGGATGTTTGGTAGCTTCCTTCTAACTCTCGGCCTCCTTATCGTTACAGGATTAGTCTGCATCATGCCTTGATCTACTAAAAACTCGTAGAATGTCCTTAGAGAGGCTATCCTTCTCAGCATTGTGCTATTGCTAAGGCTCCTCTCAGATTTTATCTTAAGCAGATATTCTGAGATTTCTTGTTCATCAACTTTTGTTGGATCCTTCTTTAGCCATAGCAAGAACCTTTTAGCGTCATAAGAGTATTGCCTTATGGTCCCAGGCCTATAGCCCCTCAGTTCCATCCAAGAGATGAAAGAGTTCAGGACCTTAGTGATGTTTACCATCCATTTTTGCTCTTAACCTGAGTATTTTTTAATATCGTTAGGGTCTCTTGATTCGACATGAAGCGCTCTCTACTTATCCTCTTAATGCTTATCTTCTTATCATCGATATGGATCCAAGCTCAACCTTACTATTATGCCCTAGAGCCGATAGAGGTGGGCAATCTAGCTCCAAGAATCAAAAGATCCTCTCCTTTTGTTGCTGGAGACAAGATAATTACCATAAGGAGGGCTGGGACTATACTAGCTGCCGTAGATGCAAAGAGTGGGGAACTTCTTTGGGAAACACCTCTAGGAGGAGTTGCAATTCCGGATGTATGGGTTGATTGGCGAAGGGTTTACGTTGCGACTGGTGAGAGAGCTACTAACTTCTTCATGGCCTTTGATCTAATGACAGGCAGAAGAGCATACTACACGAAATTAGCCGGAGATACTGATAGAAGCTACAATTCCCGACTTCTTTCAGTAGGAGACTTGATTTTGGTTCCTATTGAGGGAGGAATACTTTCAGCATTTGACAAGAACACAGGAGAAGAGGCCTGGACCGTAGAGCTTCCTGGTTCGATAGAGGTTCTTACGGCATATGATAATGTTGCTTATGTAGGATGTGAAAAGCATCTCATGGCGCTAAGAGCCGAGAGCGGTGAGGTAATCTGGGATCAAGAATTCACCCCAGAAGTCGTGGCTCTAGGACTCTGTGGTGATTACCTTCTTTCAGGTGTAGAATCGAACATTTACTTCGTTGATCCAGCAACGGGCGAAGTTCTTCCAGAATCTGTAAAGTTAAAGGGAGGAAATGTAGTTGCCGGTGAAATCCCTTGGTTAGGGAGCAAGGCCTATGTCATGTCTACTGGAGGTCTCCTTAACATAATAGATGTAAATGAGAGGAAAATCAAGGGATTCCTGAGGTTAGCAAAGAACGCTTTTGACCAGCCAATAATTGCTGGGAAGGCGCTTGTCTTCTGGAGTAGAAATGAAGGTATCTTCATATACGATTTAAACGTCGGCAAGAAAGTATACATTCCTGAATATGAGGAGTTCAAGCCTGTTTTCAGGTTAAGGCTGGATCCTGAGCGGTGGAGCATGATATTCCTCGATTTAAACGGCTCCCTCATGAGCATAAAGTTGCCAAGGGCTGCCTTTGTTGTTCAAAAGCTTGAGGCACTAGAGAACCTAACGGTATTTATTGAAGGAGTTGCTTCACTCTACTCTAACGATACGATTGTCCCGACGATAGAAGTAAGATCGCCAGAGGGTGATCTTCTATGGCTCGAGATGATGCCTTCATTGACTCCGTTGCTTAGAACTAGGAAGACTAGTTTTAGCTTCAGGCTCTCAAAACCCTTCTCGTACGTAGAACTTAAGGTTCTGACGGAAAATGGAAACATATCTTGGTTCCACAGAATCGAGCTTCCCTATGAGGAAGCAGGAGTAGCACCTACAAAGGTCGTAGGCTTTGCTACGTTCAAGATCCCTGAGTTAGGGAAGCTAACGGTAGGTGAAACCGCTGAAATATCGGGAAATGTGCTAGTTAATGCTAGCGGGCAGCTAGAACTTGTATTAGTTGGAGAGGGCATTATGAATAAAGCTGTTCCCTTAGGATGGGTCGATGCTGGAGTTGAAAAGCCCTTCTCGATTCAAACCATTCCTACAGCTCCTGGAGATCTAAGCTTCAAGATAATTGCAAAATTAAACGAAACTGAGGTAGGAGAAGCTGAGCTTCATGCGACTTGTGTTAAGGGTAAGTTGATAGAGAGCGTCTCCCCAACTACTATTAATGTCAACAAAGGGGATACGGTGAACTTGAAGGTTAAAGTGAAGAATAGATTGCTTGATAACGTTGTCCTCAGAATAGAGGCCTCATCGGACATCACAAACAAAAGCTCTGTTGAAGTAGGCCCCTTGAAGGCCGGAGAGGAGAAAGAAGTTCTCCTACATCTAGAGGCTGTTGAGAGCGGTTCTTCTAACATAGTCATTAAGATATTTCATAAGGAGGAGTTCATAGAGGAAACTTCTGTAGGAATCTCCGTAGGAGTCGGTGTTCCAACCCAGACCCCAACAACAACCCCATCTCCAACTCCAGCTCCGACTCCTGCTCCAATAAGTCCATTGGAGAGCTTCTGGAATCTTGTTGCACCAATTACAAACCTGCTCGAACCATACATAGGTGTATGGGGCTCACGTTTCGTTGTTCTAGGCCTGATAGCTGGCATACCTCTTATAATAGTTCTTAAAGCAGCTAGAGCTAAGAAAGAAGAAAAGCTGGCTCCAGTCTATGTCGAAGAGGTAAAGCCAGAAGAAATAGAGATAATCACACCAAGGCCAGCAAAAGTAGAGGAGGTTCCCGTTCCTGCTCCAGAGGTGCCGAGGGTAGAAGTAGAGGTTCCCATGATACAAAGAGAGCTGGAAGCAAGGTTAAATCAAATAGCCGGGAGATTGGCTTCCCTTCATCAGAGATCGAAGGGAATCGAAGAAGAAGGATTCACTGGTCTTGTTAACAGGGTTGACTCTCTGCGTAGGCTCCTTGATGATATAAGGGTTGAAATCTCTGAAAAAAGATATGATTACGCAAAGCAGCTCTTAGATAGCTTAGAATCGAACATGATTTCCCTTGATAGGCATTTAGATTCGCTTGAGGAACTTCTAGGATCTTGGAACAAGATAGAGGGCAGGATAAAGATGATGTTAAGTCTCTGGGGTAGAGCACCTGCTTCCCTTCTTACAACGATACCTAAGGAATTAAGAATAGTTGCTTTAACCAGATTTGCCAAACTCCATCCTGAGATGAGATTGGAACTTAAAGATGAAGAGCTAATCATGTTGGAGGAGTAAGCTAAGAAGGTTTATATTCTCAGTACCACTGAAGGTAGAAGAGCGACATTGGTTAGATTAGTAGTTCCTATATCAAGGCCAAGGGGTTTCCACTCAGAGATAGCATTAAAAGCAGGGGAGATTAGGCAGCTTGCTGTGATAGAATTTGGTTGCACGGGTGCTTTAGAGGAGATAGGTTTTGTTGACACATCAGACCTGCACCCAAACTTCTTACCAGAAGTATTCCTAGAGCTACAACCAGATGCAATACTGGCCAATCCTTTAGACGATGCTGCCGTGACTTTAATGCTAGAGAATGGTGTTGTGGCCTTAGAAGGAGATTGTAGGACGCTTAAAGATGCAATAAGGGCCTATTTGAGCGGAAATCTGAATCCATTAATTCCTTGGTCCGACTATGACCTCGAGAAACCTTCAAATTAGTTCTGCTTCTCAAAAAAGATCCACCAACTCCTTTCCTTTTTCTGTTAACGAATAGATTATCCTAATCCTCCCTGAGACCAATTCCTCCTTAGTTTTGGCTATTAATCCCCTTTCCTCCAAGCCCGAGAGGTGCTGATACACAGCAGATGTGCTTATCTCCACGCCCTCCTCCTTAAGCCTGGCCCAAATACCATAGGCGTGATAGGGCCTTTCCTTTAGGATCCTAAGGATTTTTTCCTTCGTGCTCCCAATCGGAAATATGCTAGGAGCTTCTCCCCTTATGAATTTCTCCAAGGCTATGTTCCTTTCAAGCTCTTTCATCGCAACAATTGGATCCTTTAGACCGGAACCTGTGATAACGCAGACAACTTGATCAGATGGATCTAGGCTTCCATTCTCAACCATCATTTGGACGCATGCGATAGTAGATGCAGCTGCAGGCTCTGCAAAGATCCCCTCCTCCTTAGCGAGAGTTCTTGCTGCCATTAACATGTCTTCTTCTGAAACAACGTAAGCCCACCCTTTGCTCCTCTTTATGGCTTCTACAGCCTCGAATCTCCTCTCTGGAAGATAAAAAACGAGATCTTTTGCGATATGCGGTTTTGTTATGGCTTTCTCTTCGTGTTCTCCAGCTATCTCATCAGCTATTGGGGAGCATACGGAGGATTGGACCCCAATCAAACGAGTTTTGTTGCCATCTATAATCCCAACTTGCTTCAACTCCTCAAGAGCTTTCCACAAGGACCATATCAAACCCCCACTCCCGACAGGGACAACTATGCAATCAGGTTCTCTCCAACCAAGAGCCTGGACTATCTCAAACGCTATCGTTTTATGCCCTTCTATGAGGAATGGATCCGCGTTGTCTGCTAAGTACATTAAATCAGAGGTTTCAAGGGAGTATTTGCTGTTTGGAAGCAATATTTCAGCGCCATAGGCTATCATCTGGTAAAGTTTGGCTAGATCTATACCTCCTTCAAGCCTTATAATGCATTTGAGACCTGCTCTAGCTGAGTATGCTGCCAAAGAGGCTCCAAGATTTCCCTTAAAACTCCCCTGGACTCCATTAAAGCCTTGCTCAATCAGCTTGGTTGTAAGAACGGATGCGCCTCTGTCCAAAAAGGATCCTGTTGGGTTTGTGGTCTCGTCCTTTATGAGGAGTTCCTCAAGACCAATCTTAGGGCCTATCTTCTTCGCTCTGTGCAGCCTTGTATTTCCCTCTCCCAGAGAGATGGCCTTCTCTGGAATGCTTGGCAGAAGCTCCCAGTACTTCCAAATTCCTCCTGCCCTGGAAACCCAATTTCTCTTAACTGGGACTTCTCTAAGCTTATCAAAATCATATCCAACGTTTAATGGTCCTTCACATTTCTCACATCTGTTTCTAAGTTTTTCTGGACTATAGGACGTCTTACACCTCTCACAGTAAAGGGAGCTTACATAGCTCATATCAAATATTCAATCTACCATACTGACATATAAGTAAAAACTAAGTTATATTGACAATGCAGCAGGATACTTCTAAGAAGGCAGCTGGCCTAGCAGTTGGAGCAGCTCTGGTTGCTGTCGCCACTTTGATGATTAGAGTGCCCATAGCCCCAACAAGGGGTTATATTAACTTGGGCGACACCATGGTCCTCTTGTTTGCGATCCTTCTTGGGCCGGTCGTCGGAGGAGCGGCTGGTGGAATAGGCTCTGCCCTAGCGGATATCATGGGGGGCTATCCTCACTGGGCTCCTTGGACGCTTATCATCAAGGGGATAGAAGGGGCTATAGCCGGTGAGATATCCAAGAGAAAGAAGTTCTTCATCTTGATAGGGACTTGCTTAGGAGCCTTCGAGATGGTAATCGGCTATTTCCTTGTCGAGTCATACTTGTACGGAGTAGGGGCTGCTGCGGTCGAGTTACCTGGTAACGTGATCCAAGCAGTCTCAGGCATAGTTTTCTCAAACGTCGTATATGTTGCGTTAAACAAGATGGGCATCAGCTTTGATTAACTATGTCAGAAGCCCAGAAACTTAAGCGGAAGATTTATGAATTATACTTATTTCTGCTTCCAATACAATTCTTTTTTCCTATAAATGGCCTTTTTAACATGGCTTTAGTGATTAATGTGAACAGGGACAAGCTCATTCGAGGTGATTGCCTTGAGAGGATCTCTTATTGAATGGATGCTTGAAGATATAAAGATGGCTAAAGAAATGGAAAAGAATCCGTGGTACAACAAGGGCATGTTATTATCGTATTTAGAGCACTTAAAAGAACTTTATGATGATATCACAGAAATCTTAGGCAAACGGATTAAAGAGTTCCTAGAGCAAGTAGAACCATTAGGAGAGGCATATCTGAAGGAGTTAAAGGAGAAAAATGGATCTAGGTGTTGAAAAGGATCCTTATATTGCGTACGATATGCCCTCTTTGCTTCCAAGATTTTTTTAAGATGATCCACATGTTCGGTTATCCTCCCATTAGAATACTTGATATACATGAAACATGGTTCTTTTACCTATTCAGGTATAAAGGACATGTAATAGGGGTTAGAGACGACTCTGGAAGCATAATGTTTAATCACCTGACCTTACATCCAGCTAGAGAGGACGCGTACCCTGACCTTCCCCCTCAAGAAGGAGCTGAAGAGGTGCTTAAGGAGTTCGCTGAGATTATGATGTGGATAGCTACAAACGTCACACCATTATGGTTCGGAGATCTATAAAGTGTTTTGATGGAAGGAAATGCTGGCTTCTCTCTAACTTCAATCAACATGTTAGCGCTTTAGGAAATCTATTTCTTTTGGAATTCCTGTGGTTAACACTTCAGCTTCTCTCTTTTTTACAATAACTGTATCCTCTATCCTTATTCCTCCCCACCCCTTTATGTATACTCCTGGCTCAACGGTCACCACCATGCCTTCCTTCAGCTTTCCCTTGGCCCCTACGAGTAGTCTGGGCATCTCGTGGACATCAAGCCCTAGACCATGACCTAAGGAATGAACGAACTCCTCGATCAACCCGTACTTTTCCAATACCTTTCTCGAAGCAACATCTGGATCCTCAAAAGGAGCTCCAGCCTTTACAGCATTTAATCCCTCGTTCTGGGCTTCAGCAACAGCCTCAAACCTCTCAACAATCTTACTGCTTGGTTTTCCATAGACAAATGTTCTTGTAGTATCACTGCAATACCCAGAGAACTTTGCTCCCCAATCGAAAAGCACTAAATCCCCTTCCTTTAATTTCCTCACAGTAGGCACATGATGGGCGTTAAACGTGTTTTCTCCAAAGGCAACTATGGACGGGAAGGCTAGATCAGATGCACCCAAGTCCCTCATAAGAAACTCAAGCTTGTTGGCTATTGTCTTTTCCATTACCCCTGGCTTAAGGTCATCTACCACGTATTCTAGGGCTTTAGCAGATATTTCAGCGCTTTTCTTGATCAAATCTATTTCCAAGCTGCTCTTTACCATTCTGAGGTTTTCCACAAAGGATCCAGCATCCAGAAGGGGAACTGATCTCCTCTTTGCCCTGAAAACCTTCCTCACTTCTTTTAGAGAAGCAACTCTAGACTTCTCGACACCAAGCCTCTTTACCCTAATTTTATGGCTGGCCAAAACCTCCTTTGCCTCTTTTAGGAGGTTAACGCTTTTTACTTGCTTTTTCTCAATTCCATAATAGGGTTTAACCACTTTCAGTTCGAAAGGAGATTCCTCCTCTGCAAGAGCATCTCCAAAAGCGTACCTAGCCAACAGGAATGGGTCTCCATCGATTGGAACTACGAGCAAACCTGCGTTCTTCGTTCCGCTAAGATAAAGCATGTTTGACCCTGGGAAGAAGAGAGAAGCGTCTACATCCTTCTTTTCCATCCACTTCTTTAACTTCCCAACCCTTTTCTGGAACTCATCCTTTCCTATCATAAGATCGGGCACCTTCCTCTCCTCGTTTTCTGGATCAGTATTTGCTATAAATGTGCGGAAAATCTGAGAGACTCGTTAACGGATAAGAGGTCCCTCAGCAAGCTTTTGAGATCATAATCAGGTTTAAGGGCTTACTTTCTTCTAATCAATTCAAGTATGGCCTTCACGAAGGAAACAATGTCTTTGACGTCCTTAGTCATTATGGTATAAAGCTTACGAGTCTCTATCTCTGTATATCTGTGGACTAAGATGTTTCTGAACTTGGCCATCCTTTGTAGCCTTTCGGAAAGGTCCTTGTCTATTATCTTCTCTTCTTCTAAGATCTTGAATATATCAACGTAATCTTTGGGCCTTCTATATCCCCTTACAGCTATTATGTGGTTAGCGATATCAAGACAAGCTTCTATCGACTCTAGCAAGGCGTGTTTGGATGCCATTATATCCCTGTAACTCCTCTCGAAACTTTCGTATCCCTCGGATGCTATCTCTTCCAACAACTTCAGGTTTCTCTCAATTAAGTCTATCCTGAGGTGAATCAGTTCTCTATCTATTTCCATGCCTCTATCCTCCTTTCTCTCATTCTGTTATATGAATCGAGGATTGGCTTGAAATCAAAGCATCTGTCCAAAGTAGAAGCTTCAAATTTTACTCTAGTCTTTTCATCCTTGGAAATTATTAGTTTTCCATGTTTTAGAACTTGGCAAAGGAAAATCAGGGGCTTATCATTAAGGAGCCTGACCTCTACATCTTTTCCAACTGCTTTACTTAGCCTAAGCGAAAGCTCGGTCTCATAGAATGGGTTTTCCTCTGGAGTTGGCGGATCCTTTACTAGAACGGCAACGTCTACATCGCTTTCCTCACGATAATCGCCCCTGGCTCTTGATCCGTATAGATATGCTATTAACACGTTTTCTTCATGCATAAGAGCATTTCTTAGCTTTTCTAACAGATTTTCCCTCTTCTTCCCCCTTACAATGGCTTCTATATCGCTCTTGTAGTAACGCAATCTTCCACTTGGGAGTCTAACGGCCCTGACTATCCCTTTTTTATGCCACGACCAAAGAGTCTTGTTGCTAACCCTTAGTATTGCCCTTGCCTCCTTTGGAGTAATAAGTTCCTCATAATCCATATAGGTAACAAAAGTAACAAAAACGTATTTAAACGCGACAGATCAACTTCTCATAATAGCTTTATTGGAGAATTGGTGTTGGAGCAAGGGGGTGAGTTGAACTGTCCGACATAGGAGAATCAGCTGTCAGGGTTATTTCCAGAAGAATAGGGGCCCACAGCCACATAAGAGGGCTCGGTTTGGATGAGAACATGAAGGCACTTAGGGTAGCTGACGGAATGGTCGGACAGATAAGGGCAAGGGAAGCTGCAGGCCTCATAGTTAACATGGCCAAAGAGGGAAAGCTTGCGGGGAAGGCAGTCTTACTAGCTGGCCCTCCAGGAACGGGAAAATGTGTAGTTGAGGATACTCCCGTCCTTCTTGGCGATGGCTCACTGATGGAGATAGAGAAGATATTTGAGGAAGCCATTAGAGATGGAGAAACCGTGAAATTAAGCGAAAATGAGGTTCTCGTAAAACCTAACAAGAAGATAACTGTGATATCTTTGAATCTAAACACCCTTACGTTTGAAAATCAGGATATCAGCTACGTGTACAGACAGAAGGTGGAGGAACCTTTATTCAAAGTTGTAACGAGATCAGGAAGGAGCATAACAGTTACAGGAGAGCATCCATTTCTGACAATAGAGGACGGAGAGATCAGGTTCGTTAGGGCCAGAGAACTCAAGGCGGGCTCCCACATAGCCGTTCCTAGGAGAGTTCAAGTTAGTCCATCAAATAACCTCCAGCTTAAGAAAGATGTGAGAGAGTATAGTGAGAGATCTGTTAGATACATTTTGAGTAGGAGAGCACAGAGGGCAAGGGCAATTATTCTGCGGGATGGTGGGGCTTCATATCGCGAAATAGCAAGAGAGTTCGAAGTTTGTCCAGAAACAGCGCGAAAATGGGTCATCAAGGACATGCCTTACCTCGAAAGCCTTAACAACTTGGAAAACCCCTTCCTAGTCAGATATTCACTTTATAGCAGGACACTTCCAATAGAGGCCCCTTCAAGCGTAACTCCAGAGCTTGCAGAGTTCATCGGCTATCTTATTTCGGAGTGCGACGAATATGTGGATGAAAAAAGACGCATATATTCCGTAAGATTCCACAACACTGATGAAGCTCTGCTGAGGAGGTTTGAGCATCTAGTAAGGAAGTTGTTCAAACTTAGAACTCATAGAATAACTTATGACAGGACTCCAGCTGTGAGGGTAAATTCATGGAGCCTAGCTGAGTACCTTAAGGCAATAGGATACAGCGTTGGGAGGAGAGCACGCTACAAAGACGTACCGAATTTCATCCTAAGGAGTGACGACGAATGTGTAAGGGCATTCTTAAGGGCGTTCTGTGAAGGAGAATCAGACATCAGCGACGAGGAGATATCGATTAATACCTCAAGCGAAAACATCGCAAACAAACTTGCTTACTTGCTCCTGAGATTTGGTATAGTAGCTAGGATTCGCAAAAGAGAGATCTCAGTCAATGGAGAAAAGCGCATCTACTACAGAATTGTGGTTTCAGGAGGAGAATTCGTTAAGAAGTTTAGGGAGGAGATAGGATTCTTTACAAAGAAGAGAAGGGAGAGACTCGAAACTCTTCACAAAAGAGCGAGCTCTACAAACGTGGACTTCATCCCTGGAGTGAGAAAAAGGCTTAAAATAGCGAGAAAGAAGCTTCAAAAGAGCAAAGGCGAGTTCTATGGATCTAAGGGAGGATATAGATATGAGTTGTCTCCGAATAACAGAAACTTCAGAAGGATCTCCAGGAAAATGCTGCAAAGAGTTGTTAAGAACAACAAGATAGGTAATTCCGAGGTACTTCATAAGCTAGCTTTCTCCGACATCTTCTGGGACTACGTTAAGGAGGTACACATGATAGAGTCAGATCATCAAATCTATGTTTACGATTTGTGCGTAAATGAGGAATCCCCCACGTTCATAGCAGGATTTGGAGGTATTGTGGTCCATAATACTGCGATTGCTGTAGCAATGGCAAGGGAGCTTGGAAGAGACGTGCCTTTCATAGCCATAACTGGCTCTGAGATATACAGCGCAGAAAGGAAGAAGACTGACGTGCTTATGGATGCTATGAGGCAGGCAATAGGAGTAAGGATAAGGGAGATGAGGGACATCTACGAGGGAGAGGTAACCGACATACACGTCAGATGGACATCAAACCCCTATAATCCATATCAGAAGGTCCCTGAAAGCGTGAGGATAACATTAGAGACGAAAGATGAGAAGAAGACGATTGAGGCAGGGCAGTCCGTTGCTTACACGGTCGTTCAGAACGGGATAAGGGAGGGCGACATCATCCAGATAGATGCTGATACCGGAAGGATATCTAAGGTAGGCGTATCTGAGAGCATTGGAAAGAGATATGATGTAGGAGAGGCAGAGGTAATTCCAAAACCAAGCGGACCCGTTCTTAAGAAGAAAGAGTTCGTTTACACCCTAACACTTGCTGACCTCGATGAGATGTTCATGAAAAGAAGGGGAGGAGGGTTCTTCTCCCTTCTCTTTGGAGGCACTACAGAGAAAGAGATAGATCCAGAGATAAGGGCAGCTGTAGATCAGCAAGTTAACGAATGGGTGGAACAACGCAGAGCTGAGATAATTCCAGGAGTGCTCTTCATAGATAACATCCACATGATGGACATAGAGGCCCTTAGCTTCCTTACGAGGGCGATGGAAGGGGAGCTCGTACCAATAATAGTTATGGCGACTAACAGGGGGGTGACGACCATAAGGGGCACCGACGAGAAGGCCCCCTTCGGACTTCCTCTTGACCTCTTGGACAGGTTAGTAATCATAACTACTGAGAAGTATAAGCCAGAGGAAATAGAAGAGATCTTGAAGATAAGGATGAAGGAGGAGGATATCAAAGCTGATGAAGAGGCATTGGCCCTCCTCAAGGAGATAGGAGGAGCTACATCTTTAAGGCATGCTGTCCAGATATTGAGCATAGCCGGAGTTAGAGCTAGGGCAAACGGAAGGGATAAAATATCGGCAAAGGACGTGGAGGAAGTAAGATCTCTGTTCAGAAACGTTTCTGATGCAGTTGAATACCTAAAGAGGTACGAATCTGAGCTTTTGAGGTAACCCGTCTTACTTTTTTATTCGCTACGCCAAGGATATCTGGTTTGATAAGGAGGGCGACTAGGCAGTACACTAAGGAGGAAGTGCTCTCTGTGCTAGATCCACTCGTCTCCGAGTGGTTTGACTTAAATTTCGAGGACTTGACTCCTCCCCAAAGGTATGGCATAATCCCAATCCATGAAGGAAAGAATGTCCTTATCTCAAGCCCTACTGGCTCAGGAAAATGTATTACACCAGATCAGCAAATTCTAATCGAGCTTAATGGAATAGTACAGTTAGTGAGAGGAGAAGAAATAATCTCTAAAGCAAAAAGCATGGGAAAACTCTTGGCTTACATTGAAGATGGAGAACTTTACTTCATTCCATCTCTTAGGGTATTTTCATTAAAGGAAACGAATACTGTTAAGATTCCTGCCTTTGTATTTGCTCAAGATTACCAAGGGGAAATTTTGGTCATAGAAACAGAAGCAGGACGGAAGATCAAAGTCACTCCAGATCATCCTTTGTTGGTGGCTACAGCGGATGGTTTTGGAAGATGGATTCCTGCCAAGGAATTAAGAGTTGGAGACATGATAGCTGTTATCAGGAGAATTGATTATCAGAGCCCAGAAATCGATCTTCCCCTAGGCAAAGCTATTGATACGCTGAGGAAGAACTTCAAAAAGGTGTTGACATACAGTGATTATGTCCAACTGAGGGAGAAAATCTCCAAATCTGGATTCCAGTCTCTTAACGATAAGGAATTGAATTTGGTAAGAGTCTTCTGTGGGTTAAGCTATTCGAAAATTGCAAAATTAACTGGCATCGGGACAACTACCGTATGGAAGTTTTTCAGAGGTGAAACAAGTTATGGGAGAGAGCTTATCATCGAAGTCTTGAAACGTGCCTTTCCTAAAGATATTGAGAGAAATAGGCTCTTCGTCTTATTGGAGAACGGAAGCATAGATACCTTCAAATATCCAGAATCTGTCACTGAGGAAGTTGTTAAGTGGATATCTTTTGTCCTTAGCGAAGGTCATATTCAATCCAGCCGAGTAAAGAGAGGCGTTGTTGACTTTATCTCAGTATCGCAGTCTAAGAATGTGAAGCTATTAAGAGAATTCTTAGAAATTTCCAAGCAATTATTTGGGATAGAGCTGACGCAAAAGAACGAAAGGGATTGGAACATCAATTCAAGAGCTTTTTGCACATTTGTATCTGTTTATTTGGACCTGCAACCCTGCAGCAGGGAAAAAAGGAAGATAATGCCTCGTTGGATTCTTAACCTGGATAAGGACTTAATGCGTACCTTCTTAAGGTGGTTCATCAGCCTAGATGCAGAAATAGGGACTCAAATAGCATTAGCCCAAGCAAGTAGGGATGTAATAGACAAAATCTCCTTTATGCTCCTAAGATTTGGAATATTTCCATGTTTAGGTGAACAACGTAAATACGCATCTAACACACCTGAGAGAAAAAGGGAAACATATCATCTCCTCTACATTCACGGTAAAGAAAACCTCAAGAAATTTTACGAGAAAATAGGGCTAGAAAGAGATCCTCCGCTGAAATTCAAGACAAAATTAGAAACCAAAAGTAGTGGAGACCACTTATTCAAGTTTCTAATCGATCTAAAATACTTAAGCGAGATTCCAAAATCCCTTAACATGCTATGGGACATCTTTGAAGAAAGATACGGAAACATATACGAAGTCGCAAGAAGAACTGGAAAAATCACATTAAATGCGGCAAACAAGTTGTATGAGCTTCTAAAAGAGGATTGCAGAGAATTTGGTGTGAAAAACTTACGTGTTCTGAATTATCTCGAAAAAATTAGGGATTCTGATATTCTTTACCTCAGGATAAGAAAAATCCGTAAGGTAAGTTACAAAGGTAAACTAATCGACTTCACTGTTCCTAACCTCCAAAATTTCATTGGAGGAAGAGGTGGCATAGTCCTTCACAATACTTTGACCGCTTTTATCGGCATAATAAGCGAGCTCCTTTCTATGGCTAGGAAAGGTGAGCTGGAAGATTTCGTGTTTGCCATCTACGTCTCCCCTCTAAGGGCTCTGGACAACGACATCTACAGGAACCTGAAGGTGCCATTAGAGGAGATACGCGAGCTTGCAAAGAAGAAGGGCCTTGAGTTACCGGAGATAAGGCATGCAGTAAGGACTGGGGACACGAGCACAAGTGAAAGACAGAAAATGTTGAGAAAACCTCCCCACATACTCATCACCACACCAGAGACCCTGGCCATAATCCTTGTAGCTCCAAAGTTCAGGGAAAAGCTGAGAAAGATTAGATGGGTCATTGTAGATGAGATTCACAGCCTTGTGGAGAGTAAGAGAGGAGTGCACCTTAGCCTCTCCCTTGAAAGGTTGGAACATCTCGTAGGAAGGCCCTTAATAAGGATAGGCCTTTCAGCAACGATAAATCCGCTGGAAGAGGTTGCAAAGTTCCTAGTAGGCTTTAAAAACGGGAAACCAAGGGACTGCCTGATAGTTGACACAACTTACGCGAAGAAAATGGATCTTCGCGTGATTGCTCCAGTTCCAGACCTTATCTACACACCCTTTAGCAAGATAAACGATAAGATGTACAAGATACTTTGCGACCTCATCAGGAAGCACAGGACAACTCTCATCTTCACAAACACAAGAAGCGGGGCCGAAAGGGTTGCCTTTAAGTTGAGGCAGCTACTTCCCCTTTACGTTGAGGAGATAGAGAAGGATGACGTGGCAGCCCATCACGGATCCCTTTCAAGGACTGTAAGGCACGACGTAGAGGAGAAGTTGAAGAGTGGGGAGCTTCGAGCAATAGTCAGTTCGACATCCCTTGAGTTAGGGATAGATATAGGGTACATAGACTTGGTTGTCCAGCTAGGCTCGCCCAAATCTGTGACAAGAGCCATACAGAGGGTTGGAAGGGCCGGCCACAGGCTGAGTGAGGTTAGCAAGGGCATACTCATATGCTCAGATAGGGATGATGCTGTAGAGGTTGCAATAATGTTGAAGGAAGCCATGTCAGGACATCTAGACAGAGCTCACATGCCAAGAAACGCTCTAGATGTTCTTGCACAGCACATAGCTGGAATGGCAATCGAACAGAAGTGGAAGGTTAAGGAGGCATATGAACTCGTTAGGGGGGCATATCCTTACGAGGATCTCGAATGGAATGACTTTGAGAGGGTTCTTAGGTACCTGTCAGGAGCCTACTCGGAGATGGAGGCCTACAAGGTCTACGGGAAGATATGGTATGATCCAGAGGAAGGGGTTTTTGGAAGAAGGGGCAAGCTTGCAAGGGCCATTTACTCTCAAAACGTCGGTACTATCCCTGATGAGGTTAGAGTGAGGGTTAGAACCATTGGAGGAAAAAGGCTTGGCAGCATAGAGGAGGAGTTCCTTGAGAGGCTCATGCCTGGAGATAGGTTTGTCCTTGGAGGAAGGGTTTATGAGTTCATAAAGACGGTTAGGGGATTTACAGCTGTAGTTATGCCTGCATACGATGAGAAGCCGACCGTTCCAAGCTGGTTCAGCGAGATGCTGCCTTTAAGCTACGATCTAGCTTTAGAGATCTCGAGGTTCAGGGGCAAGATGTTTAAGTGGCTTGAGAAGGGAGTAAAGAATGAGGAGATCGTGAGCTGGATAATGAAGAACTGCGGGGCAGATCAAAACATAGCAAACGCGATTTTGCGATACTTCAGAGAGGAGTGGCTTTACCTTAAGTCCAGAGGGGTTAGGAAGTTCCCCTCCGACAGGGTGCTTTTGGTTGAGGTATTTGTGGATGAAGACGGCAAGAAGTACGTTGTCTACCACGCACTCTTCGGAAGAAGGGTCAACGATGCCCTTTCAAGGGCAGTTGCGTACTTAGCCGGAATTAAGGTAAGGAGGAACCTCGGCGTCATTGTTGGGGATCACGGCTTCGCAATCGTTTACCCACCTGGAGTCGAGGTTCGTCAGTCATACCTGAGGAACATAAAACCTGAGGAGCTCCCATCCATCCTTAAGAAAGCGGTTGAAAGGACTGAGCTCTTCTTAAGGAGGTTCAGGCACGTTGCAACGAGGGGATTGATGCTCCTCAGAAGATACAAGGGGATGGAGACCAGCATAAGGAGGAGGCAGTTCAACGCCAAGAAGATACTTCAGGTGGTTAAGGAGCTTAGGGAATTTCCGCTGGTGAAGGAAACCTACAGGGAGATATTGGAGGACTTCATGGACGTTAGGAATGCGATGGAAGTTCTTAGGAAGATCAGGAAGGGAAAGATTCAGGTTGTGATGCTTAAGCCAACAAGGGTGCCATCTCCATTCTCCCACAACATAGTGCTTCAGGGGATGAGCGACATAGTGCTGATGGAGAGCAGGAGGCAGATGCTTGCAAGGCTTCACAACATGGTGATAAAGATGATAGGGAGGGAGGTCTATGTTGCAAAAGGTGGAGATAATTGAAGGGATCGAGCTGGTTCCCTATGGTGTCTTCATAAAGGAAATCAAGGCATTAGCGATAGCAGATCTTCACATAGGTTATGAGGAGGCCCTCCTAGAGTTGGGAATACACCTTCCCAAGAGCCAGTATCCAAAAATAAAGGAGAGGGTTCTTTATCTTTTGGATGAGTTGAATCCCCGGCTTCTGATAATCGTTGGAGATGTAAAACACGAGTTCGGAGAGGCAAGTAGGCAGGAGTGGATAGAGGTTCTAGATCTATTAGATACTCTTCAGCAAAGGGTGGCACTACACATTGTTAGAGGGAACCACGATAATTACCTCATCCCCATCCTCAAAAGAAGACGAGTACCCTTCCATGACCCTTTCTTTTTACTTCGGAGATATCTTTTTGTTCACGGCCATAAGAGAGTCCCAGAAGAAGTTTTCAAACGAGCAAGAATTATCGTTATGGGTCACGAGCATCCAGCAATAACCTTTAGAGATGAAGTTGGAGCTAAAACTAAGTTTAAGTGTCACTTGGTTAGAAAGATGAATGATTCTTGTCTTGTAATCCTACCAGCCGTCTCCCCCTTGGCGCCTGGTGCTGATATTAGCTTTAGATTGCTTCCTTTTTCTCCATTATTAAGAAAAATCGATCTTGAATCTTTTAGGGTTATAGTGATTGATGAAGAAAGTGGTGCGTTTGATTTTGGTACATTAAAGGATCTTAGGAAGTTCTTTGGAACAGAAGCACAATTACAATGATTTAACTTTTGTAATAAGGCCAAATGTTTTAAGAGAGGATAATATAGTTAAGCGATGAAGACTTGCGTCAATGTCTTTAAAACAAAGAAGTAATGGCAGCTACTCTTAATTAAAACAGCTGACAGAAAGTTGCAGCAATCATGTTTTCTAATGATAGTTATTACCTTCATGTTGATTTAACGCAGGCTAAAGGTTAATATAATCATCTGAAAATCTCTTAAAAGGTGACGCTCATCAGGGAAGCCTTTAATCTAATGGATCAGGATTGGGATGTTGCTATTATTCTGGACGCTTGTAGGTTCGATTTTTTTGAAAGATTTTATCGATATTTTTTTGAAGGAGAACTTCTAAAGATAACATCTAGAGGCTCTTGTACTTCTGAGTGGTTTAAAAACACTTTCACATCACTTTACAGTGATACAATATATATCTCGGCTAATCCATTTATTAATTCCTCTCCCTTACAATTTGGAGGATTTTCTGCAAGGTCTCGCTTTGCAAGAATTATAGATGTGTGGGTTTATGCTTTGGATTTGAGTGTTGGGCACAGTTTTGCCAAGCAAGGTCACAAAACTCTTTTAGACACATTAAAGAGAGGAAGGGATAAGAGAATCATTGCTCATCATCTCCAACCTCACACTCTTTATATATGCCAAGATACTTTGTTTCTGGTTTTCCAGCTTCAGATTTTCAAAAAGGAGAAGTTCTAAGCGGAATATCCTCTCAGAGACGTAGAGGATTTTACAATAGTATGGAGAGGATCGTCAAATTGCTGATGGGATTTTCAAAGAGCTAGATCTAAGCAAAGGAATAACTTTTAAGACGAGGGAATTGCTTAAACTGCACCTTCATGCTCTTTAGATGCAACAAGAAGGATATGCGGCATCAATGAACCATGAAAGGCATATGCCGCTAATCTTTTGATAGTGCTAGAGACACTTACGTTTGTTATAAGGCGACTTGACGGGCGGGTTGTTCTAATCCAGACCATGGTGAATTCTTAGGTGAGAAGTTTGTTTTCTAAAATCCTTGCAATGTGAATGTCCGATATTCAGAACAGTCCCTTACCTCATAGTTAAAAGAGTAAAAACTAGAAAGCCTTTGTCTAGCTACTCAATCAAATTGAAACTAAATCTGTTATCTCATTCTTGTAGAGAAAGTAAAAAAGGCAAAAGTTAATCATAATAAAGCTTATCTGATTCCGAGAAAGGTCAAAAACTTAGTAAAGACTTGAAATTCCTTTCTACCGAGTTATTTTCTATAGGATAATTTTCTCTTTATCGACTTTACTACATAGCGAGTTCTGAGCTTTACAGGTGAGAAGAACCTAATTCCTCCTTTCATAGGACTTTCCTCTATAAATGCATCTATTATGGGTTTACCATCTACGTAGTCCGGGATGGGATAGCCAAGAGCGTGTAAAATTGTTGGTAGGATATCGCATATGTCCGAGACTAGCTTAGCTCCTTTTTTTACCCCGGGACCTAAGATACCGATAATCCCATTTCTCTGATGCTTGCCTCTGAACTGTGACCAAGGTGGTCCTCCAACAGATGTCTTACTGTGTGGGATATTTGAAGTCATCGAAACAACATCATCCTTTAGTTTCACTATTAAATCGGGGGCTTCTTCCAAAGCAGTTCCCTTGTAAACGACATTTCCCTCTAATACTTCTTCAACTACATTGATGTTGGAGAAGATCTCCTTTAGATCTTGAATACACCTCTTTTCTTTATCCTTGACACCCTCCTTCAAATCATTCCTTAGAAAAATGAACGAAAATTCTGTAGGCGAACCAATAGCAAGAGCCTTAGTTTTCTTGTAATCTAGATCTCTATATGATAAGATAAAAGACCTAACGAATTTTTTTACAAGAGATTCTCTCGTTGCGATACCCAAAGCAGCCGCTGCGTCTATAGTTGGAAATACCTTTCTCGCCCATCTCACAAATCTAGTGGCTATGAGTTTTATAGGCGTTATCAGGGATCTTCTGAACGCCAGATATCCATGCTTCCAAAGCAAAGCATTGGGGAAGAAACTGTTTTTTATTGAGGAAAAGCCGTGATCGCTCATAATTATAAGCAAGGTATCTTGACTAACTAGAGTGAGGGCGTCCTGAAGTATCTCGTCTGCTGTCTTGTAAACTTTTAGTAATTTTTCTTGGTCAACCCAAAAATAATGAGAGGCATGGTCCGATCCTGTAATCCAGTAGATTGAAATTTCTGGCTTATATTCCATCCATAATGACTTAAACAACTCCCATTCCTTCTTCATCCAACTAATAAGTTTCTTAAGGATCTCAGGATCTGAGAGGTCGATTATAATGCCACCTGGTAAGTATCCTTCCTTCTTAAGTCTCCTGAAGATGGATTCGGGTTCTGCAAATCTGGTGTTGGACGGGACACCAAATCCTGCTACTGCAAAGCCATTTATTGGTTTTGGAACGGGATATAGTAAAGGAATGCCAAAAACCCCAACTGAGATTCCCAGCATGTTCGCTACATCGATTATTGTGGGAACTCTTGATTTACCGAGGTAATTTAATCTGGTTCTGGACAACTTTTCCCTATCGATCTCATACAAGTCATATATACCACTTTTTCCTGGTTGTACGCCAGTCATTACCGCTGCAGAGGCAGGAGCCGTTACTGGTGGGATAGTTGACCTTAAAACTCCAAAGGCACCCTCTTTCATCAATCTATTGAAAGATGGAAGTTGACCGCTATCTGACCATTCTTTCGTTTTCTTAGGAGAAAGTCCGTCGAAGACAAGCACCAGCACTCTTTTAAAGGCCTTATCCTGCTGATTCTTCATGAAAATCCCTCGCTATTATGAAACTCACTTTAATAGTACTTTCACAAAGAAATTACTATATAACGTTTATTTTATCTCAGATCCAGCTCTATTATAAAATCTACCATATTGTCTCTTTTCTCAAGAGATGACACAACACTATATAGGGATGGGCTCATCAATCTTGTAGTTTAGGACCATAAATGCCCTCTATCACTTGTTTAATGGTAAGCTCTTTATTCCTTAAGCATTAGCCCCTTATCAACCCTAATTTAGTTAATCATCAAACTTTTATGATACAAGATTAGTTTTTCAAGTTCAGCGGGGAAAAAATTATGAAGGAAAAAAGACCACTGGTCTCAGTTATAGTATGCGCTCACAACGAAGAAAAATACGTTGATAGTTGCTTATCTAGCTTACTAAAAGCCCTAAAGGGATTTGAAAGTGAAGTAATACTTGTAGCGGATAGATGTACTGACAGGACTGTTGAAAAGGCGCAGAAATATGGGGTTATGGTTATCGAAAAAACCTGGAAGAGATGGAGAAACAGCTATTCTGAAGCCTTACAAACTGGATATTTGAAATCTAAAGGTGAATATATCAGCATAGTTGACGCAGATATCGTGGTTCCATCAAATTTCTTCAGAGATTTAATTCCATTGATCCGTGGAAGTACTGTTTCAGTTGCAGCTCACATTGTAACCTATCCATTCACCTTACTAAACAAATTAGTGAGTGCTTGGGAAAGAACTTACGAATTCACCCCTCTGGGTAAAAAACCTAGAGGAGCAGCAAGAATAGTACTGAAAAAGAGTTTAGATGCAATAGGAGGATTCAGAGATGTCCCCACGCCAGACACAGATATTGACTTAAGATTTGAGAAAATGAATTGGAGGAGCATATCCACTAAAAAAGTCAAAGTCTACCATATAAGGCAGATATCCCTGAAAACCATAATAAACGGGCAGATAAACCGTGGAAGAGGAAGGTATGCTCTAGGAATAAGTCTATTGAGAACGCTTGGACATTCTTTGCTGCGTTTAAGGCCTTTGATGATTTGCGGTTGGTTACTTGAGTGGAGGGATGCTAAGTTAAAGGATAAACCTGTTAAGGCGCCCCTGAGGCAAAGATTACAAATAATCAAATAAGTACCTGATATCCTATAGGATCCTTAAGATAGAGATCTAAGTTCTTATTCCTAAAGCTTAAGAATTAAATTAGCTAAATTCTTAGCACCGTCAGAAAATTTAGGGGACCTTCTGTCTTTTGATTCTTCTATGGCCTTTAGCAAGTTCCTTAAGGTTATCTTGGTTACTAATGTAGCATTGACCTTTTTTGCTAAGTATTTTGCATCCTCTATCCCAGCAGTTCTGGTCCACTCCGGATTAGGTACAATAACAGCTGGTTTCCGATAAACCAACGTCTCTAAGATTGTAGCGCCAAAATGCGTTACAACTACATCCGCTCCAGCAATGAGCTCATGAAATTTAGTAGAAAAATCAATAATTTTCCATTCAGGATGCTTTTTCCTATATGGTTCAGGATCTATACGACCCGTTTGTAAAACAACGTTTTCTAGGTTGCTCTCTGAAATAACGTCAAAAAGTTGCTTATGGCCTTGTGTTCCTCCAGTTATGAGGATGTAGCCACCATTCCAAGGTTGAACCTCGGGTTTGGGAAGTAAAGGTCCGACAACAATGCCTCTTTTTAACAGCTTTTTCTGCTCCTCCCAATGCAAGGCGGTTATGTCTGAAAAGTGCTGTAGAATGTAAGCGGTCTTAGAAGGTTTAGTGAAGCGAACTGGACTCTCAATATTAACTAAAGGAATTCCTTTAAGCCAGGCAAACAGACCGGGTGGAATGCAAAAATTGCTACCCGTGCTAACTACAACATCATATCCTCTAGATATCTTGTTATAGGATTTAGCGAATGCCCTGAGCAGTTTAGGTAAGAACTCCGACGTAGGAGTTTTAGGTCCGCGGGCCTTCAATAGGAAATCAACATATCCAAACTTACTAAGCCTTTTCTGACTTAAAACATCCCCCTCAGGAACCAAAAAATGCAGATGAGCCCTACCATAGAGCCTTTGAGCCAAAGCATAACCGTAGCCAGTGTGACCCCCACCTCCAGCTAATATTAAGATTCTTCTAGACATACGTTAACTCAAATGGCTGAGTCTTTTTTTTAAGCATTAAACTCATTGTCAAAACTTACTTGGGTCTTTCTTCTTTTTCTTCACAGAGATTCTTGAGATGAGCAATGGTAAGGAGTTTAGCTTCTATCTAAGGCTAGGAATGGACTAGGGCTTATAGGATAGTTCTGAACTTCTAGCTTTTTTGGATATGCATATGTATGCCTTTAAACTACTCGTTGGAAGAGGCTAACAAAGGAGAGAGCTCATATGGAAAACCTTTATTTAATGATCACGAATCACCTGAATAGTGAGTTTTCCTATTCTTCTCAGAGTATGAGGATCCTCTAAATGTTTATAATTGTCATTTCTTGCTTGATACAAACCATTTTTATGGGTGTTTATCAAGATCAAAAACCAATTCAAGGGGATTTGAATGAGAGTTTGCGTTATAGGTCTAGGTACGATTGGTTTGGCAACCGCAAAATATGTAGTTAACAAGGGACTTGAGGTCTGGGGGTACGATATCAGCTCGGAGGCCGTAGAACGAGCTAAAAAGGAGGGAATCATAAACTCTACGTGCTCTTGGGATGAAATCCCTCCTTCAAACGTTTATTTGATATGCGTATATACGGGGCTAAAGGGGGAAAGTCCTGATATCTCTCCAATTATCGATGTCTGTAAGAAAATAAAAAAGAGAATAGACACCCGGCCAGTTCCATTAGTTTCTATTGAAAGTACGATAATCCCAGGCTTATCTCGGAAGATTTTTGAGGAAATCTTCGAAAAAAGAATTTATCTTGTCCACGTACCACACAGATATTGGGCTGAAAGACCAGACAAGTATGGAGTCAAGCAGATTAGAGTTATTGGTGGTGTTAACCCTGAGAGCCTCAAGATAGGCATAGAATTTTACAGAGACTTCTTAGACATTCCTCTTCACGTTGTCTCATCTGTTGAAGTAGCTGAAATGTCTAAGATAGCGGAAAATGCATATCGTTACGTTCAAATAGCCTTTGCTGAAGAACTAAGGATGATCTGTGAGGAGCTGGGTATAGATTTTGAAGAAGTACGTGATGCCTGTAATACTAAATGGAACATCGAAATTTTAGAGGCGAGAAACGGCATTGGGGGACATTGTCTGCCGAAGGATATAAGATATTTAGCCTCAATAACCTCATTCAACACTCTATTAAGGAGCTCAATACTTGTTGATAAGAAATACAGAACCTGGTTAAGCAAAAGAGATTGTATGCATAAAAAACCTAGGGACTAGCAGCGCGCTAGCTAAAATCCATCAGAATAAGGTAAGAGAGGCTTAAGACAACGCTTTACTAATCCAATAGCGCGTAACTTATGAGAATTTGTAATGAGTTCATCATTAAGATTAATGATCATATTCTAATGATTATATTCTTTAAAAAATAATATCTATTAATCTAAAGATGTAGTTTTGTATTAGACTTAAGATTTAAAAAATCTTTTTAGTCTAAGAATCATAAATTATGTCCCCTAAAGTTGCTTGTGTAATGTGTACTTGGAACGAGAGACAAACAGCTCCGATAGCTATCGAATCTACCAAGGATTTTGTTGATCATTATATAATTGTAGATAAAGGCTCTGAAGATGGAACCGTAAAGCTAATTGAAGAGGTTGTTGAAAGATATGGACTAGATGCCGATATCTATGTTAAGCCTGAGTTGTTCTTATACGAAGCAAGACTGTTTGCCATGAAAAAAGCCGAGGAGGAATGGATTCTAATACAAGATGGCGATGAAGTCTTTCACACAAATGGTCCAAATAGTATTTTTCATTTAAAAAAATATATGAAAAGACTAAAAAATATAATTTTCTGTGCCCCCATGACAGTACTAGAATATGACTTTTTGCACACAAAGTTCCCAGTTTATCAAGCACCTCACCGCTTTTTGTTTTACAATAACGGATATTTTATAGAAAAAAAGAAAAAAGGAATTGACATTCCTGAAATGTTTGGTGTTGAATTGCATCTTAAAAAAGTTTATAAGTTTAATTGTAGGATCAAATCTCCCAAGAGAATGTTTCTTCGACAATTCTGGAATGAATGGTATCACGAGACTAAAGCATATCAGAAATACTCCAATCTTGAAGATTACGTCAAAGCAAAGTTAGGGACAAAAGACTTGACACCATATATAAATAAATGGATTAAGGAATATCATCTAAAGCTCATTGTTTATAAAGAGAATATCTTTGGATATCGTCCAGCTGTCATAAAGAAGTATATAAGAAAGGGGATGGTTAAAGGATATGTTTGACGTCGGTTTTTTCAATAAAAAGTTGTATTTTCGTATTTGGCTACATTTATATAGGATATGTTTATTCTTTTTAACTTGGTATAGTAAAAAGGGAAGAATTTTTCTTATGGGAGTCTCTTTAACTCTGCCTGGTGATAATATTAAAATGTTTTGCTTAGATACATCTAAATAAATTTTTATATCTCTAAAAAGAGATTTTAATATTTTCTTATAAAATTAAGAAAATAGGGGTACTTAAAGAGTTTTAATCTCAACATATCTCTCGATGGACGGCTACCATGGCCTTAAGAATGCCCTATTCTCGCAGCTGTTTAGGTGGGCTACATGCAATAAATGATAGAAGCGCCTCCTTCCGAGAATTGGATCCTCAATCGCACACCCTTAATGCAGGATCGTGATATTAACATCACTCCTCTTCCTTTCTTCCCCAAGCCAGAGAACCGAACAACAATACAGCTTTAACGCTTGAATCCGATGAAGTTAGGCTGCTTAACAAGCGCTTCAGTAAAGCAATTTTGTTTGACGATTTTTATCATGCTCACTTCCTCTTCAATATTTCTTTTGCTCTAGGGCTCTCAAATCATTTCTCTCTGATAAATGGTTGGGAGGAATAGGAGAAGTTGATCACTCAAACCTTCCCATTTCTAGGTGTATAGAACAAAGGCCCTTATACCTCTCTATGAATCTATGTTCCTCTCTCAATAATCCTTCTAATGCCGGATCTCAAATTTATCTGAGGCTCAAACCCAAGAATCTTTTTAGCCCTTTGAATATTTGCCTTGCTATGTTTGATATCCCCCTTTCTAGGAGGAGCAAAGACTGGCTTAAGGTTAGAGCCCATAAGGTCGGAGATCATATTTGCTAGAATAAGGATTGTTATTGATTCACCGCTCGCTATGTTAAATATGCCAAAATCTATCGGACTCTTAAGAGCTAAGAGGTTTGCATTTGCCACATCTTCAACGTATATGAAATCTCTCGTCTGGAGTCCATCTCCATATATTATGGGTGGTTTTCCTTCCCTGATCCTCTCAATAAACCTTTTTATTACCCCAGCATATTCCTCTGACTGGCCTGGACCATATGTATTGAAATACCTAAGAATTATCGCCTTCAGCCCAAAGGTATTGTAAAAAGAGGAGCAATAGGCTTCACCAGCAAGTTTAGATGCTCCATAGACAGAAATGGGCTTAGTAGGATGATCTTCTTTAATAGGAAGTTCGTGAGGGATCCCATAGACTGCTGCACTTGACGCATAGACAACCTTTTCAACTCCTGCTTTTACCGCTGCCTTAAGGACATTTAGAGTTCCTGTTGCATTGACCTCATGGTAGAGCGCTGGCTTTTCTGCGGACTCTTCAACACTAATTAGAGCGGCAAGGTGTATAATGTAATCTGAACCATAAAGCGCATTTTCTAATACTTTAGCATCTCTAATATCAACCTTGAGAATTTCTAAGTCTAGTTTCCTTATCCCCTCTAACATACGAGCAGTATGGAAGTTATCCAAAATTTTTACTTCAAATCCCCCCTCTAAAAGGCGTTTTGCAGTCCAATACCCTATGAAGCCCGCTCCTCCAGTAATTGTCACTCTTTTCATAGGTCTTTTCTGATCTTACCTCCTTTTCTTTAAAGATATATTCCCGTGAGCACCCTTTGAAAAAAATCAGTTCAGGAAAGGAAAAAGAAAGCGGATAGGTTTAGAAAATAATTGAATCTTAATGGAAAGGGGAAGTTAATGCCTTCTAATAGATGATAGAATGGCTTACAGTCTGCTATCAAACGATCTAATGAGCTTTGTTGAGAGGTCTGGTGATAAGAATCAAAATTCGACAGAGAGCAATAAATCATAAAGAGTTTTGAAGCTATCTAAAAGTAGGTTAGGGTATTGGAGGCTCGTCGTCTAAGAGTTATTGGAAAAGTTCAAAGAGTAGGATTTAGGAGGTACGCATTAGATCTGGCCCAAGATCTGGATTTAACTGGGTATGTCAAAAACCTACCTGATGGATCCGTCGAGATATTTGTTCAGGGTGAGAAGGAACGGATTTCAAGATTTCTAGAAATGATAAAAGATCATCCACTTGCAAAAGTGAGAGAAATTAAAGAGGAGGAGGTTCCCGTAAGGCCTGAGATCAAAGAGTTTAGGATAACTTTTGGGGAGTTAGGCGATGAGCTTCAAGAAGGATTTGGAGCAATGCAGGCAGCCTTTATGGAATATTGGAAGGAGTTTAGGGATTACAGGGAGGAATTTGAAGACTATAGAAATGAGTTCGGGGATTACAGGGAGGAATTTAGGCAATTCGCCAAAAGGACGGATGAAAACTTCAAGCTTATCTTGGAAAAGTATGGTGAGATCTCTGAAAAACTCACGTTGATTCTTGAGACATTAATTAAAGAATCTGATGAGACCAGAAAGATGCTAAACGAGACCATGAAAGCATTAAAGGAGGCCTTGGAAAGATTACCTAAGTAAAAAGTAATTTATTGAAAATCATTGGTTCAGTTTTGGATTTACATCAATATGCACTTCTCCTAAAATTGCTCCATGCAGAAGTTCTCGATTCCTGCTGAGAAAACGATCTAGCTAGTGATGGAGAGCTCTAAGTTCCTCTATTTCTCTTCCTCCTTTTCCTCTTTCTCCATCTGCTCTAACTCTTTCTCTAGCTCCTTTTCCAATTCTCCAATTGGAGGAGGAGGTGGTGTTGTTGCCAAAGTGTAGCCTATCCATCCCAGGATTCCAAAGACTCCCAAAACAGCGACAGTACCGGTGAGCTTTAGCACCAACATGGCTATCTTAGCGTTAGTCAAAAAGAGAGCATAAACGTAAGCTATGCAAACAACTATGGAAATCAGAAGGATTAAGCCTCCAATTGCCTGATCCTTACTCATTTATATCCCTTCTCGATAGATCGAGAATAATAAAAATTTGATCAATTTGCTCAGAATCTCCGCATTAACTGTAACACAGTTGGGTGTATTACTCCAGAAATTGGGACTTGTGACATGCTTACTCCTGATCTCGTTTTACAGCAAGCTTCCAGCAATTAAGTCCTCTTATAGTCATCTTCGACCCTAAGAATATCGTCTTCCTCTATGTACTCCCCGTTCTGTACTTCTATTACCTCCAAAGGAATCTTTCCTAGATTTTCGAGCCTGTGCAAGACCCCAGGTGGAACGAATGTGCTCTCCTGTGGTCTAAGGAAGAAAACCTCATTTCCTTTCGTAACCTTGGCCACCCCCTTGATTTTGAGTTTCTCATTGAAGGAGATCTCATCATCAGAATGGAGGACGTAATAGGCAGGGGCTTTTGCAAAGAGATCGAGTCAGAATTCCCAGGAATGTGCGAGAGAATTGGATGTCCCTTTTGCAGCGCAATTACTTGCGCCATCTCCATGTCATTAGGCAGGCCCGTGATAATAGATTCTGTGAGCATCTCCCCAGGCGGGAAGGTCACTGAGACTGTCTTTAGAGTTATTAGATGGGGCTTGAAGTGCCCAGAGAATTCATTACCAACTGTTTTAATGGCTAAAGGCTGATATCTTGGTCAAGCTGGGAGAAATGAAATTCAGGGTGCTAACAGTAAAATTGAGGAAGTCGATTTCCATTATCTTCCTTGCAATATACATAGTTTCAGCTCTTTCGCAGTTTGTTTATGCAGGACCTCCACAGCACATTAGATATGAGGTTGCTAAGGAGCTTGACTTGCCTCCATGGGACAAGCTCATCGTTTCTTGGATCTCTGGAAACATCTCAAACAATTGGAGCTACATTAAGCTACGGCCCTCCCATGGGCTGGAAGAGGTTCCACTCGTTTTCATTCATGGCATAGATAAGAGAGTGTTCTGGAGGGTAGAAAGTTTCGACCTATTTGATGGGGAAAGTCCGATCTTGGATTTAAGGCGTTTTTGACTTCAATCAAGTTCAAGTCGAGTTTGAAAGCGAGATCTTAAACGAGATCAATCAATATATATGAATCATAATTAAAAACGTCAAATTTTGTTGAAATAAGCGGTTTTGATGGTTTGCATTTGTTTTATCTGCCTTCTAGTCTTGTAATTACATAGAAATATTTTTTAATTATAACGAATCTAATGAAATTTTGTGAGAAAAAGTCGTTATACCACGGTATCCATCCCAGTATCTCTCTATGAGAAAGTTAAGAAGATGATAGAAGGCACTGGCTTTTCCTCAGTAAGTGACTACGTTACTTACGTCCTCAGAGAGCTCGTCGCCTCCTATGAGGAGTCCAAGCTTGACTTCACGAAGGAAGACGAGGAGCGAATAAAGCGAAGGCTAAGGGCTCTTGGCTACCTTGAATGAGGTGTGTTACCATGGTCTCAAGGCCCCACGGAGGCAGGTTGATAAGTAGAGTGGCCAGTGAGAGTAGGAGGGAGAGGATACTAGCTAAGGCGTCAGAATTTCAGACCATTAAGATAAATCTGGAAAAAGCTGTAGAAGTAGAAAACCTGGCTAGGGGAGTATATAGCCCTCTAGAAGGCTTCATGCTCAGCGAAGACCTAAGAACCTGCCTGGAGGAGATGAGGCTTACCAACGACGTCCCGTGGACCATGCCTATACTCCTTGATCTGAGCGAAGAGGAGGCTAAGGATTTATCAGAGGGCGATGAAATCCTTCTTTCCCTTCATGAGATGCCGTTGGCCACGATGGAGGTTGAGGAGATCTATAAGAATGAAAAGCATGAGCTGGCTAGAGCCGTCTTTGGCACAGAGGATGAGAGACATCCAGGGGTTAAGATGGTTAAGGAAATGGGAGAAGTACTTGTTGGGGGGAGGATAAACCTTCTTAGCTCGGTTCCAAATCCCTATGAGAGGTATACCCTCTGGCCAAAGGAGACCAGGGTTCTCTTCAAGGAAAAGGGTTGGAAGACCGTTGTTGGCTTTCAAACAAGAAATGCTCCACATAGAGGGCATGAAGCCATTCAAAAGACGGCACTAGCGCTTGTTGATGGCCTCTTCGTCAATCCAGTGATAGGGAGGAAGAAGCCTGGGGACTTCAGGGATGATGTAATATTAGAAGCCTACCGCGTGCTCATAGAAAACTATTATCCAAGGGATACTGCTGTCCTTGCGATTCTTCGTTATGAGATGCGATATGCGGGGCCTAGAGAAGCAGTTCACCATGCAATAATGAGGAAGAACTTTGGGTGCACCCACTTCATCGTTGGAAGGGATCACGCCGGGGTTGGCAACTTCTATCCGCCATACGCTGCTCAGGAGATCTTTAAGGAGTTCCCTGACCTTGGAATAACCCCTCTTTTCTTCAGGGAGTTCTTCTATTGCCATAAGTGCGAGGCTTTAGTAAATGAGAAGACATGTCCTCACCCGGAGTCCGACAGGAT
>Ga0190286_1000057_pt1 | contig 59744 bp, 68 predicted proteins | sample 48691834_MG_FD_183241 | JGI IMG/M metagenome (GOLD analysis project Ga0190286, IMG submission 183241) | Hydrothermal vent microbial mat bacterial communities from Southern Trench, Guaymas Basin, Mexico - 4869-18-3-4_MG | ecosystem: Environmental > Aquatic > Marine > Hydrothermal vents >... | reverse complement strand
TAGTTCCAACTATCGGGCCTGTTTTTGGACCAAGGAATAAGATGCCGATTCCACTCCCAGTAACGAGGTCAGAAGACCTTCCTAACTTGATTGAGCGTCTAAGGCGGTCTGTTGTGGCAAGGATGATGAAAGATCAGCCAGTATTTCATGTGAAAATAGGCTCGAGAGATATGGATGTAAAAGAGTTGGTTGAAAACGCTGAACGTGTAATTGAAGCCCTTAAGAGAAAGTATGGCTCGCTTGATAGGTACCTTAAGACCATTTACTTCAAAACGACTATGGGGCCGGCAGAGAGGGTTGTGCTCGAGGGTGTAGCTAGATGAAAGTCGTAAGCAAGAGAGCCGAGAAGGCAAAGCAGATGGAAAGAATAAAGAGGCTTGCTAAGGAGTATCCAGTGATCTTATTTGCAGATTTTGCTAGGGTGCCTGCCAACGCGTTTCAGAGGCTGAGGAAAGAACTTGCTCCTAAGACCAAACTCGTTGTTATTAAGAAGAAGCTTGTACCCATAGCCTTCAAGGATTTAAATCGCCCAGGATTGCAGGAATTGCTTAATCACATGCCAAATAACCTGGTCATAGTATTCTCTAAGGAGAGCCCAACAAAGATCTACAAGCGCCTAATAGAAAGCAAGATTAACGTCTTTGTTAAGCCTAATGACGTCGCTCAGAAGGACATAGTGATTCCTGAAGGGCCCACAGATCTAATGCCTGGCCCCATTCTCACAGATCTACGAGCTTTGGGGGTAAAAACGAGGATAAGAGGGAGTAAGATATGGATAGGCTCTGAAAAGCTTTTGGTCAAAGCTGGTGAGAGGATCGACGCAACCATAGCTGATGTATTGCATAAACTTGGAATAAAGGCGATGGAGGTGTACATAAAGCCATCTGCGGCCATCGATGCTGAAGGGGTGCTCTACCTTCCCGAAGTACTTTCTATGACATCTGATAGAATAGAACAGATGATGAGAGAGGCTTTCCAAAACGCGTTTAAGCTAGCCATTGAGGTAGGTGAAATAGACAAGACCACGGTGGGTGTTCTCATACAAAGGGCTTATGTAAATGCTCTTTCTCTTGCAACAGAAACTGGTTGGGTCAGCAAGGAAACCTTACCTGAGCTCTTAAGAAGGGCATACATTCGGGCTAAATTGCTTCAAGAAAGGGCGGAGAAAGCATCGTAGTTTAATTTCAGTTCGATCATAGATCAATGCACTCCAAAACAGCCCGAGGAATATATTTTAGTAGGTCTGTCGCAACTAAGGAATACCCTAGATCTTTACATGCCAGATCTCCAGCCCTACCCGCTATATAGGCTGCAGCAGAGGAAGCCCTGAGAGGATCTTTGTGAACTGCAAAAAATGCCGATACCACCCCTGAAAGAACGTCTCCTGTGCCGCCAACAGTCATACCTGGATTTCCAGTTACATTGATTTTGAACTTCTCCCCAAGAGAAGCTACGACGTCAACATGGCCCTTTAGTAGTACTGTTCCATTTAATTGACGGGAACCGAATAAAGCCAATTTTATCCTACCCTTTACGTCAAGTGGTGGCTTTTTCCCAAAAATATTTGAAAACTCTGAAGAGTGCGGCGTTATTATTAGCTTTGGCCACCCCATTTCCGGCTTTATGAATTTTAACGCATCAGCATCTAACACAACCTTCTTATCATTTTCTTTCAAGATCTCTAGCAACATGATTGCTGCTTCTCTCGTCTCAGGATATCTGCCAAGACCTGGACCTACCAAAATCACATCGCTCTTATTTGCTTCCTCTAAAATCGTTTTGACATCATTTTGCATGAGTTTATCCCTAGATTTCAGGGGAACTGCTATGAGATTCGGATTCATGCTTTTTATGGGAATAATAGCTTTTTCAGGACCCATTATCAGCACTAGATCTGCTCCGCTCCTAAGAGCAGCTAAACCTGCTAAAGCAGGGGCTCCTGAGTACTTTGAGGAGCCCCCAACTATAAGTATCCTTCCAAAATCGCCCTTATGGCTCCAAGGTTCCCTCTTCCTTATGACAACTTTAACGTCGCCAGGACCACAAAGTATGAGAGATTCAGGTGGTGCACCTATCTTTTCAACAATCACTTCTCCACAAATTCCCTCCCTGAGCCCTGGTTTCAGCGAATGAAAGGTTACAGTTACATTCGCCTTCACGCATGCACCAGCTGCTTCACCGGTAAATGGATCCAATCCAGAGGGAGTATCTATGCTTAGAATTGGCGTATTTAAAGAATTAATTAGATCTATGGCATCTGCAATAAGTCCTCTTGGAGCTCCTCTCGTACCAGTGCCAAGAAGGGCATCAATTATTAGGTCCCCATCTTTTACGCCTATAAGTTGCTCCTTTGAACTTATAACTTGAATTTCAACAGAGAGACCACATTTCTTTAGGATCTGGTAGTTGTACTTTGCTTCCTTGGCTTTTGGCTCGCCTCCTATGAGCAGGACCTTTACATTTGCTCCTAAGCTTGCTAAGTGTCTGGCTGCAACGATGCCATCTCCTCCGTTGTTCCCTCTGCCACAGAACACCAAAATTCTCTTTCCTTTCGGAGAATTCAGTATTTTCAGAGCATTTCTTGCAATTGCAGCCCCTGCGTTCTCCATTAATAGGAGCTTAGTTACTCCAAGCCATTCAGAATTCTCCTCTAGCACGATGTAATCTTCTCTGGTTGTGGGCTCAATTACGCGATTTATGACTTTATTCAAATTCAGCTCTTTCAATGAAACATCCCTCTAACGATCTGGGGCCTCAGAGCAGATCAGTTCTATCATGAGTCAATGCCGTCGCTAGTCTTCATCGGCCCCAAGCTTCTTCAGGCTTTTAAGAATTTAAATGGTTTGCAATTTCGTCTCTCCTCTTTTTAGCCTGAATCAGAGTTTTCAACATTTTAAGGTAATGAGAGCCAAGCCAATAGGCCTTATTACACTTCTTACAAAGGTATATCCAAAGATGCCTCTTTAGAATCTCTTCAGGAATTCCTTCCACCTGATCCGTAGAAACCTCAACTAGCTTTGTGTTGCAATCAGGACACCTAGTTTCATGGAGATCTATCCTTAATGGTATCGATTCAATCTTGGATAAAAGAGCTAGGGCATCGATCACGTTAGCGCTTGCAATATACCTAGTCTTGATCCCCCCTCTCCAAGCCCTCTGAAAGAGAGATTGATCTCCAGTTATGAGGATTCTTTTCTCAGATTTAGCTACTTTCAAGAGGTCTTCGTCACTATCTCCTACCTCTGAAACGCTCAATACATCACATCCAAGTATTCTTAGCCACTTAACAAGTTTTCCTAGCATTGCATCGATTACAAATGCTAATTTTTCCATTCAGAAGACCTTGTTTCTTATTAACGGAGTGAGCCTTGAGGATCCTCAGATTTTGTCTATAAAAGATTTCCGATATAAAATTCTGTTTAACAATTTCTTGGTTCAAAAGAAATCTCTAAAGCGAAATTAGAGTGAGATAGCCCCGGCCGGATTCGAACCGGCGTCGCCGGGTCCAGAGCCCGGCGTGCTTGGCCGCTACACCACGGGGCTTCCCTTTGATTTGTAGAGAACCTAATCATAAATCTTTCGAAGCTTCTTTTAACACCGTAGAGATGGCCCTTATTTCGCTTCTTATGCCCTTACTCTCTTCTATCTTCGTACCTATAACCACTATGTTTGCTCCAGCTTTTGCTCTCTCAGAAATTTGTTCATGAGTCCGCAGTCCCCCTCCGACAATTAGACCCAAGTTGGTTAAACTCGCGATCGATCTAATCACCTCGGTTGGCACAGGTTTTTCAGCTCCACTTCCTGCTTCCAAGTATATCCATCTCATTCCAAGCATTTCAGCGGCAAGCGCGTATGCTATGGCTATTTCGGGCTTTCTCCTTGGTATAGGATTGACCCATCCAACCCATCCAGCAGCAGTGGCATGTCCAGGCTCGAATATCAAGTAAGCTGTGGGTATTGGCTCTATTCCTAGCTTCTTAACCTTTGGAGCTGCAAGAGCTTGAGCCTGAATGATCCAGTATGGATTTCCTGAGTTTAAAAGAGACATGAACAGTATTGCATCTGCTCCAGGAACCACCCCATCTACGTTCCCTGGAAAAAGTACGACAGGTATTGTGGTTTTAGATTTTATCGCTAAGATCTTTCTCTCTAGATCGGCTCCTGCAGCTATGGATCCTCCGACTAGAATCAAATCCGCTCCTCCTTCTTCTAAATCAGATGCAAGGTTGCCCAAATAATCTATGCTGACGTTGGCGGGGTCTATAAGGGTTGCCAGCAGAGTCCTTTCCATGCTCCTATCTTTCAAATACTTTTCAACGTTCTTCATGTGGATCACCCTCAATTTCCAATTGATATTTTTAATGAATTTCCATGGGACTTTCTTGAAATGAAGGAAGGCCTAAGACTGCTGGCTATAGATGATTCCCCATTTAAGAGGGAATACGATGAAAAAACGTATTTAGTAGGCCTTACTTTCCGAGGCATGACGTTGGAAAGAGCTGATAAAGTTCAGATCACGATCGACGGTGATGATGCACATGGAGGGATCGTAAAACTATATGAAATGGGGGGTAGGGAAGCTCAAATCATCCTGCTGCATGGAACTACTTTTGGAGGGTTTAACATAGTAAACATTTTATCGCTATGGAAGCAGATCAACGTGCCGATTGCTGCTTTTTTGGAGAAACCTCCTCGAGAGCAAATAATTGTGAAAACGCTTGAACGGCTTTTTCCAACAAAAATTCATGTTTTCCTATCCAATCCCGGATATGAGGAGTTTAACACCCCTAAGGGCACTTTATATTGTGCTCATGCTGGTATTTCAGAAAGCGACGTTCGAGAGTTGATCTCAATATACTCAATCGAATCAAAGCTTCCAGAGCCCATACGCATGGCTCATATAATTGCAGGGCTTCTAGGTAGATAATGATCTAGTGGGATTTGGAAAAACGTTTTCTGATGCTTATTGGACAGTCTCTTTTAGCCAATTATTTTTTAGCAACATATCCTACTGAGCAAAAGATTGGGCTATGAGAGGGATTTTCCTAGGGGGGTGTCATTATACCATCATATGAGCCAAAGCTTAAGGAGAAACATTGGGTTCCTGAGATGGAACTGGAAATACAAAAGCTTTGGGAGGAAGAAGGGCTCTTCAAATTCAATGCTGACTCACCAAAGCCGAAGTTCTCGATAGATACACCTCCTCCCTATGCTAGCGGTAGATGGCACATGGGAGCCGCGATCCATTACTCACAAATAGACATGGTCGCAAGAACAATGAGAATGAAGGGCTATGAGACCTTTTTCCCCTTTGGAATCGATAGAAATGGATTACCTGTTGAAGTTCAAGCTGAAAGGCACTATGGAGTGAACATGTTCGATGTACCAAGGGAAAAGTTCATTGAGATGTGCAAGACCTTTCTTGATGAGGCAGAAAATGATATACTATCGGTAGCAAAAAGACTAGGCTTAAGTGCTGATTTTAATAATCTATACAGGACTGATAGCGATCTTTGGAGGGCTGTAACTCAAAAGACATTTATCGATGCATGGAATGCTGGATTAGTATATGAGGATTACAAACCCAACAACTACTGTCCCAGATGTAGAACAACATTAGCGGACGCAGAAGTCGAATATGAGGAAAGATCTACCCTACTCGTTTATCTTAAATTCCGTATTGAGGATGGAGAAGAGGTTATAATCGCAACAACTCGTCCCGAGCTTTTACCAGCTTGCGAAGCTCTGATATTCAACCCTAATGATGATAGATATACCTATCTAGAAGGGAAGTACGCAATTACTCCGCTAGGTAAGAGAGTTCCCATATACAAGCATCATTATGCAAGGCCAGAATTTGGAACTGGAATCGTGATGGTATGTTCCTACGGAGACAGGGCTGACGTTGAAGTGTTTAGAGATTTGGGTTTGCACCCAACGGTCATAATAGATGAGGATGGAAGAATGACAGAAAAAGCCGGTAAATACAAGGGAATGACTGTTCAGGAAGCAAAAGAAGCCATGATAAAGGACCTAGAGAAGGAAGGATATGTTGTGAAGAAGGAAGAAATACTTCAAAGAGTTCCAAAGTGCTGGCGATGTGGCACTACCATAGAAATTATAGCAATGAAGGAATATTATCTAAAGCAGAAGGAATTCGTAGAACATATAAGAAAACTGGCTAGTCAAATAAAATTCCATCCTGAGTGGTCCATTCAGTACCTTGAGAACTGGCTTAATTCCATCAAAACCGATTGGCCAATCTCACGTAGGAGATACTATGGAACAGAAGTGCCAATCTGGTACTGTAAGTCTTGCGGTAAACCAGTCTTGCCTCCGGGTGATAGGTACTACAAACCTTGGAAGGAAAAAGCTCCATTTGAGAAATGTCCCTACTGCGGGTCAAACGAAGGTTTTGAGGGAGAGATTAGAGTCTTTGATACGTGGATGGATTCAAGCATTTCTCCGCTCGTATACAACGGGTATGGATGGAACGAAGATCTATTTCAGAAGCTCGGACCCTCATCGCTGAGGCCCCAAGGGAAGGACATAGTTAGGACTTGGCTTTTCTATACCCTGCTTAGAGTTTATCAAATCTTAAAGAAACCCGCTTTCGAACATATCTGGCTCTCAGGTCTTGGGTTAGACCCAACAGGGCGTGCCATGCACAGGCATTTAGGCAACGTGATTTATCCTTGGCCTTTCTTGAAGAAGTATGGGGCAGATGCAGTGAGGATGTTTGGGGCTATGGAAGCGCACCACGGTTCAGATTATAGAATAAGCGAAGAAAGGATTGAAGGAGCTTTCAAATTCCTCCAAAAGCTGTGGAATGTTGCAAGGTTCATTTCAGCATTTCCTATTCCAGAAAGAAAACCATCCTTAACTCCAACTGATTTATGGATTTTGGGAGAAGCTAACAATCTGATAAAGACGGCCCTAGAGGGTTACGATAAATTTGACTTCTTCGACCCAGCAGTAGGGATTAGACATTTCGTATGGGAGATCTTCGCCCCCCATTACCTTGAAATGATAAAGTACAGGGCTTACGGCGGGAACGTCCCAAAGGAACTACAGCTTGCAGCTTGGTGGACGCTTCATCAAGTTCTTAGGGTAATCCTCAGGCTTGCAGCTCCAATAATCCCTCACATAACTGATTTCATCTGGAGAAAGATATATGGAGGAAGTGTTCACAAACAGCTATTTCCAAAACCTAATCCTGAATGGGAAACCGAATACGTTAAGTACGGGGAATCCATCATGAGCTTCAACAGCCGCATATGGAAGGAGAAGAAGATGAGAAATCTTCCATTGACTGCACCCATAAGCGTTCAGATTCCAGAAGAGCTAAATTCCTTCAAAGATGACCTGATAAATCTTCACAACATCACTACAGAGGATTAATTAACTCATCTCAGAGAGATACAGGGATCCAACCCTTATAGCTAGCTTGGCAGCATCAATTGCTGTTTCTGCAAAGAGATAGAGGGTGGGTTCTATGCCAAAGGCCCCAGGATCGATTATCGCATCAGAATCAGGATATTCCAAGAAAACCTTCTCAACTTCTTCAAAAAGCTCGCTATCCCTTGATTCAACCGGTAGGCCTTCTCTCCTCTTTATCTTTTCATATTTTAGTGCTAGCTCAGTGAGCACTGATTCTACGCCTCTAACGTATTTTATGTTAATTACGGCTGCTTTGGTGCTGTTTGCCCTTCTAACGGCCCTTAAGATCTCCCCATTGTGGGATGAACCGCCGAGCTCGGGAGAGGAAAATGCCTTTAATCTACCGTGATATCGCACTATTCTTCCAGGAATTCCTATGATTTTCTCGGAAGTTTCATCAGCTATCCTAGCTATATTAATGCCTACTTGAGGATAAAGATGAATCAGTTTTTCTGATTGATTTTCTATTATGTGAACAGCATCTTTTACATCATTGACTACGTCGGGAGTTATCATTCCAGACTCCAGCCACATGCATATGCTACAGCCCTTCCCTAAAGATGGCAGCGCGTTATAGTGAACTTGACAGAACTTTCCTTTCAGCTTCATGTCTTTGCAATACTGACAAATCAGCTCAACAGCAGTTTTTGCGTCCCAATTCGTCTTTAAACGCTTAACAATCTCCTGTGCAAGCCTCTCTGCTTCCCTTCCAAACCAAGTTGATTTAGGTTCTGCTCTTACAAGTTCACTTACGACTGGTTGAGTAACTCCAAAGAGTTCCGCGATATCCCTTTGCCTATATCCGGCTTCCCATAGCTTCTTTGCAACTCTAATCTTTAGATCTACAAGAAAGTAGCGCTCAATTATCTCACAAGGAGTTCTCAACATAATTCACCTACAATCCCTAAGATGTGTGGTCTATTCTGTATAAATTACAATTTCAATTGATATGGCGCCGGGGGTGGGATTCGAACCCACGCGGCCCGAATGGGCCACCGGATCTCGAGTCCGGCCCCCTTCTTAGCCGGATTGAGCCTCTGGCTAGGGTACCCCGGCCCATTTATCAAATTCTTGAACGTATATAATTACTTTCTGCTAAGCCAAAACCATGCAGGTGCCATAGCTCTAAATAACTCTATAAATTCAAGAGATAAAGAAGTGTTGGGCATGGAAAATAGGGATATAGGGAACATTGTCAAGGAATTCGCTGAAAAGGGGGTAATTATATCGCCTGAAGCCCTAAATCTCTTAAAGAAAGTTGATTATAGGGTATATTTGGACAATTTACACTTATTAGGGGAAGATGTTGCGATCATTCTCCCTAGCCACCTTGAGGCAATCAAAAGGGCATTAGAAATAAAGGCCAAGGAAACGAGAATAACAAAGCCCGTACAAGAGGTAATGTTAGAGTCGGCTGTTGAAATTGAGGAAATACCTGAAATAAAGCCAGTAAAAGGGGAGCTTGAGGAATTCATAGAGTACTTTCTCTCCAGATACGAGAGAATTTCAAAGCTATTTGGGGAGAACTTTTGCAGCCGGGCCAAGACCATTGCCGAGGCTAAGGTCGCAAAAAGGGGTGAGAAGGCTCTAGTAATTGGATTAATCCGCCAGAAAGTTGAGAGCAGGGATAAGAGGTTTTTAATCATAACTATAGAAGATAAAACTGGTTCAATGCCAGCTTTTCTACCACCTGAATACAAGAGGATTGGTGAAAGGATTACCCTGGATCAGGTGGTAGCTCTCAGGGGGACCACTACTGGTAATGGAGGGCTGAGTGTTGAAAGGATTATTCAGCCAGATATTCAAGAGCATGAGCCAAACAGAGCTGAAAAGAACGTAAAAGCGGTTTTAATTTCGGATCTTCATATTGGAAGCATGTATTTCAATGAAAAGGCCTTTAACTCATTTATCAAATGGTTACATACACCTGAAGCTAGATTAGTGAAATATTTGGTAATAGCAGGAGATTTGGTTGATGGGATCGGGGTCTACCCCAATCAAGAAGAAGAACTCTTGGTAACAGACATTTTTGAACAGTTTAAGATAGCAGCCGAGCTGCTATCTCAAATACCAAGTCATATAGTGGTGATATACATACCTGGGAATCATGAGCCGGTAAGGCAAGCTGAGCCGCAGCCAAAGGTCCCTGAAAATTATGCATCCCCTTTATTGAGAATAGGTAGAGAGATCTTGCTCCTGCCAAACCCTTGTTACATTAAGTTGCATGGAGTTAGGTTCTTGATATATCACGGGCGAAGTTTAAATGCAATATTTAAGCACGTCCCGGGGCTTCAGCCAATATCACCAAGTACAGTCCCTCAAGCAATGAAGGAACTGCTAAAGGCAAGATCCTTAGTCCCCGTGTATGGAGAAAGTCCAATTGCGCCACAGCCTTTTGATTGGCTCGTAATAGATAGGGTTCCTGATGTGTTTCACACGGGACACATTCATGTCTACGGTTTAGATGAGTATAAGAGGGTAAAGATAGTTAATACCGGCACATTTCAGAACCAAACTCCTTATCTAAAGAGCATGGAGATAACACCCACTACGGGAACAGCAGCTGTCATCAACCTTAGAACCCTTGACATGAAGATCATGCATTTTTCCTAACAATCACCTTAAAGCAATGGATCCTAAGAGTTTCAGAGCCCTTTTAGGAGATACTATCATCGAAGTCACAACTTTCGTATTTCCATAGGCTCCTCCATAACTCATTTTAGTTTCTATTAAGCCCTGAGAGGTAAGCTCATTTATAATACCGCTTACTCTCCTCATCGTCAAGGGTTCAGCCATATTCATCCTTGTTATAGTAAGATAGCTCCTGTATATCTTTCCTGTTCCAGGTCTTTCGTCTCCTGAGGCTAGAAGTTTTGCTATGGCTAGAAGAACGAACCTGTGATGTAAGGGCAAGGACCTTATGGCTAATCCTAGCTCCTGTTCGTTAACAGCATCTATCGCTTTTTTTGCATGATCTACAGTAAGTTTTATGCTATTTTCCTTCTCTGCTATTTCTGCAGCCATTCTTAATACATCTATTGCACGTCTTGCGTCCCCACTTTCCCTTGCTATCTTAGCGGCGATGTAGTTTATGGCCCCCTCCTCCCAAGTACCATCCCTAAGACCTAACCTGGCCCGCTGAAGTAAGATTGCTTTAAGCTCATCTGCATTATATGGGGGGAAATATATCACAGATGGATTAAAGGAACTCCTGGCTCTCTCGTCAAGGCGATCCAAAAAGTTAACTGTATTAGCTATACCAACAACCGTGAGAGAAGTTGTTTCTTCATCCAGTTCTGAGTTTATCCTCGATAAACTATAGAGCAATCTGTTTCCTCTTCTGGATGGGATATCTATCTCATCTAAAATTACAACTAAGCGAATCTTGGATCTTGATAACGCCTCAAAGAACCTATCATAAAGGACATCAAAAGGAAGACCACTAGGAGGTACTAGGATCCCAAAAATCCTGTTCAGCTTGTAAAAAACCCTATATGCAGTGTTTGCCCTAGAACAATTAATATACTCAAATCTAATAAAACTATTCTTAAATTCAGCCTCTTTCCTAGCTAAAATCTGCTTGACAACAGCTGTTTTTCCGGTTCCAGTCTTTCCAACAAAAAGGATATGCGTAATTGGCTCATTATAATGCAATGGACTCAACAAAGCCTCAAACTCCTCTATCTGAGACTCTCTTCCAGGCAGGGTAGGAGGTAGATAACTATCTCTCAATACTCTTTTATCCCTGAAAATCCTAGAGACAATACTAGGTTGGCCGAAAGGCAGTGTTTCCATATGAATCGCCACCTTTTGTAAAAGTATTTTACATTTGAACCTCGAAGGTTCTAGTTAGCTTGGAGCCTTTTGCTTATTAAATTTCGAGATATCTGAATCACGTTAAATAGTCTAAAACTTGTAATGCATTATGTTGATAGATATATCTGAGACGTGAAATGATGGTTGTTCCTCTGGAGCAAGTAATATATGAATGTGCCTAGAGAGCTCTATTTCAACTCCAAGATATTTTACGATAATTTCACGCGGACAGGAAGTATAGGATATTAAAAGATAACGAACCAAGGCTTTAGAATTCCAATTACGGACTAGAATGTATGGGCTCACCCTTAGTTTAAAAATTGCATGATCATGTTAGCAGCCCACTTTTCTTTAAATAAATGAAGGAACATAATGACAATACGGTATAAAGAACGGCTAAAACATCTTTTTCAGATATTCTATATTCCCAATAGCTAGTTCTCTTTCCAGAGCCAAAAGCTCTGCTTTCTAAAGCTTCAGCAAGCTGTTGTGCTCTTCTGATTGCAAGAATTACAAGCGGTATAAGAATTGGGATCATGTTTCGGATCCTGGTAAGTAAGTTCCCCTTGCTAAGCTCAAGTCCTCTGGATTCTTGTGCTGCAATTATGTTTTGAGCATCTTCTGCTAAAACTGGGATGAATCTAAGCGCCATTACGAACGAGTAGGATATGTATGGAGGAAAACCCAAGTTGCCCAAAAGGTCGCCTATCTCGGTGGCATCAGTTGAAGCGAAGAAAACGGCTGACAGAATGAGCATTGAGATTAACCTCATTCCCATTGCGACTGAAAATCCTATTTCTCTACTGAATAAGTAATTTGTTAGGATTATTATTATCAAAAAGAACAAGGAACCTTTAATGAGCTTGCCAACTTCGACAATGGACTTTGAAAGAATCATGAGAGGGATGATAATGGCTAAGGACAATAGTTCGCCCATCAAGCTCCTGAACATCAGCGGAGCAATTAAAAGACCTCCTATCATAAGAACTCTTATTCCTGGATGGAGTCTCGACAACAAAGAGGCTTCGATCCTTGGTCTAAATGCTTCAAGAAAAGCAAATGGATCCATTAGCCTCGAACCCTCCTAAATAATTCTTCTGCTATTTCAGGTGGATCCATTACTCTCCTTATGTTCAGTAATTTGGAAATCTTTAGGGTTAGAGGGGGTTCGATCCTAACAGACCTTAATAGATCGTTATTGGTGAGGACTTCATTGAATTCTCCTGAGGCGATTATCACCCCTTCTTTCATCAGATAGACGTAATCGGGTTTAAGATCCAATAACCAATCTATATCATGAGTAACTACGATGATTCCATGCCCTTGAGACTTGAGTTGGTTGAGCAATGAGACAAATGATGCCTTGAACGAAGCATCTTGGCCAATAGTAGGCTCGTCAAACGCTATATACTTCGGTTTCGTTGAAATAACCGAAGCTATCGATAGTTTCTTCATCTCCCCCCCGCTGAGGGTCCAAGGTGGGACGTCCTTGTATAATAAAAGGCCTGTAACCTCAAGGGCCCACCTTCCCATCTCCAATATCTGATTCTCTGAATATCCAAGGTTTTTAGGACCAAATATCACTTCTTGCCACACAGTTTCTGAGAATATTTGATGAGCTGGATTTTGAAAGACCAAACCAACGTGTCTCGCGAGTTCTGCTACACTAGCTTCCCTGGTATCGATGCCATCAACGATCACCCTTCCCTTAAACTCTCCCTTGTAGAAATGAGGGATCAAACCGTTTAGTAGCCTGAGCAGGGTTGACTTCCCAGCACCATTTGGTCCTACTATAGCATATATTTTGTTTGGCTCAAATAGAGAGCTTATATCTTGTAAAGCAGCCTTACTCGAGCCTCTATATGTATAACTGACTTTATGAACCTCTATCAATGAAGCCACCTGAAATTCTTTCCAAAAACAGATTTTCATCCAAAGTAGGCTTTATCCAGTCTATATCTCTCTTCTTTAGCTCGTTCCAGATTTCAGCAGTTCTAGGAGGTTTTATCCTACAGTCTTTGAGAAGCTTTATGTCGTACAGCAGCTCGTTTGGGGATCCATCCTTAGCAATCATTCCTTCTTTCATTATTACAACTCTTGTGGCAAACTTTGCCAACAGTTCTGCCCTGTGCTCCGCTATTATTATGGTCTTGCCCCTGTCATGGAGATCTTTGATGAGGTTTATCAGAACTTGAGAGTTGTATGGATCCAATTCCGATGTGGGTTCATCCAAAACGAGGAACTTTGGCTCCATTACGAGTACCGAGGCCAAGGCCACTAAATGCTTTTCTCCCCCTGAGATGTTGTATAACGGTCTATCCTTTAGATGAGCTATCTTTAGCGTATTTAGATAGCTCATCACCCTTTTTCTCATCTCCTCCCTTGAAACACCAAGATTTTCAAGCCCAAATGCGATCTCCCTTTCAACTGTGAGGGCAACAAGTTGGTTATCTGGATTTTGAAAGACCAAACCAACGTGTCTCGCGAGTTCTGCTACACTAGCTTCCCTGGTATCGATGCCATCAACGATCACCCTTCCCTTAAACTCTCCCTTGTAGAAATGAGGGATCAAACCGTTTAGTAGCCTGAGCAGGGTTGACTTCCCAGCACCGGTTGCTCCCAAGATAAGGACAAATTCGCCATCCCTAAACTCGAGATTGAGGTCTCTAACTGCGTTTTCTTGGCGACCTTCGTATCTAAAACTCACGTTCTGTATCTCGATGACTTGCATTCAGTTATCGACAAGATAACTGATATCAAAAATTTTAATATCATGAAATCTTTCATCGTCAAGATTCAGATGCCAGCAAAAAGAAGAAAAGGAACGAAAAAATGGTACGAGGTCTACGCTGCAGACGTAATACCTGGAGAATGGATAGGCGATGCTCTCGCTTCAGATCCAGAAGCTCTCATAGGTAGGCAGGTCGAAGTTACCCTCAGGGATATCACAAATGACTTCGATCATGAGAAGTACAAACTCTGGTTCAGGATCTACAGAGTAGATGGTACAAGGACTTACGCTAAGTTTGCAAAGGAGATGCTGAACTATGATTATGTGAGATCCCTTGTTCAAAGAAGAAGCAGTAGAATCGATGTTATGACACAAGGAATGACTAAGGACGGTCATTTTGTTAGAATATTCAATCTCATAATTACTTCCGTAAGAGTTAGGCACAGCCAAGAGAGGGCTATCAGAAAAAGAGTCTACGAGTATATGCAGAAAATAATTGGTGAACTGACCTTGGAGGAACTGGTGAGAGCGGCTCTTTTAGGAGACCCTTTTGATCTAAACGGTGAAGTTAAGAAGATAGCAACGAAGATAGCTCCCATTAAGAATGCAGATGTAAGGAAGATAGTTCTTCTGAAAGCAGGTGAGGCTCAACCAGAAATGGAGAGGGTGATTGCAAAGATTGAAGGTGTCCCTGTTAGCGGCGGGGAAGGGGAAGAGACTAAGACCCCTGACATACCTGTATCCTAAGCCAACCATTCCCCTGGCTGGAATCTCTCTACTCGAGTACTATCTCTTACTACTTTCTCGATTGGGTGTGGATGAGATTAAGATTGTTGTAGGCCATTTAAGCAATAAGATAGTGCGGCACGTGAAATCAAGTAAAGTTCCATCACTTAGGTTGGATTTCATAAATCAATCAGAACAGTTGGGAACAGGACATGCAGTTTCCCTCCTAAGGGAAAGTGTTGGAGAGGAGAGCTTTCTTCTCATATATTCTGATGTTTTCATAAGGGCAGAAGATCTTAAGAGGCTCCTACAAACTGGTTTAAGTTCAGAATTTGATCACGTAGTTGCTGTAGCTAGGGTAGATGAACCATGGAAATTTGGCGTAGTTTTGGAGGAATCCGGTCTATTAAAAGGGATAATTGAGAAGCCACCTAAGGGAACGGAGCCAAGCAATAAGGTGATAGCCGGAGCATTTTATTTCAACAGTTCAATTTTCTCGTACATAGAGGAGCTTTCAAAATCTCCAAGAGGAGAATATGAGCTAACCGACGCTATTCAAGAAGCTGCAAGAAGAGGGGAAAGAGTAGGAGTCCTTGACCTTAGAGGGGGATGGACGGATGCTGGCACTTTTTCTAATCTATTGGAGGCGTCACAACTTCTTTTTCAGGAGTTGGCAAGCGAAAAGCTTTACCTAGATCTTAAATTGCCGTATCGCGAAGGAATGTTTGGACCGGGCATTAGAGAGTTGTATCCTGAAGTAAGCATGGAAGGCCCAGTTTTCATAGGCGAGAACGTTAAGATCGGAAGAGGATCCATAATAGGCCCTTATACAGTGTTGTATAGGGACATTGTGATAGAAGAAGGATCGAGGATCTCAAATTCGATAATATTGAGGGAAGTTAGTGTGAAAAGAGGATCCATTATAGAGGGAAGCATAATTGGAGACAGATGTTACATAGGTAAAGAGGTTAGGCTAAAAAGAAAGCCGAAAAAGGGGGAGTTTGGCATGGTCTTAGGAAAAGCAGTTCACATAGATGATTTCACCGAAGTAAGCCCAGGGACCGTATGGGCTTAGTAACATACCTCTTGAAAATTAGCGTCTAGTAAGGATCCTTATGATATCCCTGTGTTTAGGGCAATAAGAAAGACTTATTCTTACCCTGTTCCTGACATCTAACCCAGCAATTGCCTTCTCAGCTATCTCAGTGTGGACTGCTGCTGCAATATCCCTTACCTCAGCATCTTCAGGCAATAAAAAGACATCAGGCAATATCCTTCCATCTTTATCCGAGAGCTTTGTCTCGTTTTCAACGGGAAAAATGGCTTTGTAGCGAGCCATATCGAAAAAGCTCTTGTCAAGTGCCTCTTGAACACCTGTGGATCCATAAATATCAAGAACTCTCTCCTGAATCAATTTCAACGCTTTAATCTGTGATTCAGCTAATTTGCTTTCATCTATTATTTCAAATCCACTATCTCCAGGCTCATACCTTATTAGACCAGCTGAGGCAGCTCTTCTGAGTATAAGCTCTGCTTCCGCAGATGTTGGGATTACAGGTTCGTTGAGGTTGGCCTTCAGGTGATCTAGATTCTCTTCGCTCCCGGGAACATCTATTTTATTTGCTGCAATAAGCATGGGCTTAGTTTTCTCCCTAAGGAGCGAGGAAAAGGAGAAAAGTTGATCCTCCGACCAGCTAGCTATGCGACCAAGATCTAGATCGAGTTCCTTAGCAGCTATGGAAACATGCTCCTTAGTTATACCAAGTCCGGATAGAACGCTTGCAAGGACTTCTCCTGGCTTCTCCTTTGTAATTTCTATCTTTCTTCGGATACCGGCCATATTACGTTGTATTATTCCCTTTAGCCAATGGGCAAACTCTTCCTTCACGAGAACGGCATCACGCAACGGATCATAGGATCCAGGTTTTGTAGGCCTTCCTTCCTCATCCGTTGCTCCAGATGCATCTACTATCAAAATATGGACATTAGCCTTTCTCAAATCATCTAAAAACTTATTTCCAAGACCTCTCCCTAAATGGGCACCAGGAACGAGGCCAGCAACATCTAAGAGCTTGACAGGGACGTACCTATACCTTCCATTGCACCATCCAAACCTTGGCTCGCATCGTATGCCAAACTCGCTGCAAACGGATTTTACTCTTACATAACCCACTCCTTCATTTGGTTTTATTGTAACAAAGGGCCTATCCCCTATCTCAGCTTCAACCAGAGTTGCAGCTGAAAAGAACGTCGTTTTACCGACATTGGTCTTTCCAACTATGCCTATCAGCATCTTTCAATGAACTTATCACCACATTAATTTTAATCGCATTGCCAAGACCACCTGTTTAAAACTTATCTTAAAGGAGAGATCTTCTAGACAAGAATTAAAAGAGGAGATAAGAGATATAGCTCTTTTGCTTGCAAAGGAGCTTAGTAATGCTCTAAGGTCTGAGCTTAAGAAGGCAAGGGATAATTAAACTTCCCTTTCCCTCTTTTTTGAATCTATAATAATCTTACTCGGAATTATACAGTGGAGGAATTAAAGACCGATGACCAGGACATATCCATTAATTTTAAATCGGGGGCTTCGTAACGAACAAGGAAACATGTGGGTGGGATGAGACATTGCAAGCCATTGGAAGATACTACGAGAAATTGATCTGGCGAAAGAGAAAAGAGCTTCCTGAGCTTGTCAAGCTTTGGCAGGAGAGATTAGTGAAATGGCGTCGCCAACCGGCAGTTGTAAGGGTGGAAAGACCAACTCGGCCTGACAGAGCTAGGGAGCTAGGCTACAAGGCTAAACAAGGGTTTGTGATAGCCAGGGTAAGGGTTAGGAGGGGAGGAAGGAGGAAACCAAGGCCAAGATCCGGGAGGAAGCCTGGTAGCATGGGAGTGAAGAAGATAACTCCAGCTAAGAGCTTGAGAAGGATAGCTGAGGAGAGATGCGCCAGGAAGTTCCCAAACCTCGAGGTCCTAAACTCTTACTACGTTGCTGAAGACGGTAAGTACAAGTGGTATGAGGTAATTTTGGTAGATCCTAACCATCCAGCTGTGAAATCTGATCCTACAATCAACTGGATCACAAAGCCTGTACACAAAGGAAGGGTGTTTAGAGGACTTACAAGCGCAGGAAAGAAATCAAGAGGCCTTAGAAAGAGGAGAGGACTGCCTGAATGGGTAAAAAGGTTTAAACGTAAGTTTAAGAGGCTAAGTAGTTGAGGAAGAAGGGATTATGTGTAATTTCCGCTTTACTTGAGATGTTTATTTATCCTACGGAGGATAAAGAGAAGGCTTTGGCTGCGTTGATCAAATTAGTGCCTCAAGAAGTTAGGGATAGGCTCTTAATTGAAAGGACTTCTTTTAAGAGTCATTATGGCTATTCTTTGGAAAAGGCGACCATCAAACTATCTGATAAGGAAGCAGCAGCTTTCGCAAAGTATTTGGAAGAGTTGCTTGATGATTCATCAGTTATGAAGATCAATCAAACGCTTGAAACTCGAACTGACGATAGGAACTTATATCTAAGGGTTAGCAAGCAGGAGGCCTATGAAGGCAGGATTAGGTTGTATGATAAGGATCCTGGAGGGCAGATAAGGATTAGGATAACGTATTCATCAAGCTACCTGCCGAAAGGGGGACTGGTAAGAGCTATTAGGGAGAAGGGGATTGGAATCTCCGAATGAGAAAATATGTGGATCTAAAAGTATGGAGCTCCACATTAAACGACGATGAGCTGAGATCTGTTGTTCAAATAGGAGCTGAGATGGGTTTTTGGGCATTAGGCTTTGCATGCCATCCTGAAGAGTTGGATAGGACCCAAAAAATAGTGAGAAAGCTGGTATCTGAGGGACATAGGGTATTTACTTCCCTTGAAATCGAGCTAAAAGACCCTAAAATATTGAGAATCTTACCAAAACTATCTAAGAAAGCCATTTTCCTTTCAATAATTCCTCTATCTTTAGAAATGGCTCGTAAAGCGGTCAAACTAAGGGCAAACTCTATAATCCTTCCAGTTAATAGAAACAGGCTGATATTTGATTCAGTATGCGCAAAAGAGCTGTCAAGACGAGAAGGAACGATAGAAATCCATTTAGTTGATTTGCTAAGATCTGGAAGGAGGCTCTTGAGAGCTCTTAAAATGATAAGACTCGAAATCGAGATAGCCAGGAAATATGGCATTCCTATAATAGCTTCAAGTGGAGCTACTAGAAGTGCTGAGCTTTTAGATCCAATTCTAATGGCCTCAATCTCAGAAACCTTGCTTAAAATCTCAAGAGAAGCGGCTTTGAACTCGATTAGCGACTATCCTTGCTCGTTGCTCGAGAAGGGAGGGCTGATTTGAGATGAGGGCTAAAATCCCAATAGGTCTGATTCCCCCAAAGAGGTACGTAGTGCTGGAAATTAGAGGAGAGCTTGATGCACATCAGCTAATAAGCATAGCAATGAGAGCTATGCAAGAATTATACGGAGTTTTGGGCGCCTCCGAACTTAAAATAGCACTGAAATATTACAAGGAGGGAGAGGCCATTATAGAGACAACCAACAGAGATCTGCCAAAAATCTTGACAGCTCTAGTGTTTGGTCTCTTCAAATCAGGATTAGACGTTCAATTAAGGATTAAGGGAGTGCATGGCACGATAAAAAAGTGTTTTCAAACGTTAAAAAGACAAGACCATTAGTTAAGAGAAGCTAGTGTCTAATGGACCTTTTATTTTTGAACCACCTTAATGAAGTGAGCCCTTTTATTCAGCATGGATGAGGGATTCTGGTCGGGTGTAATATATGTTTCCTAATACAATAAGAGCTTATGATCGAGCTATTACCGTGTTCAGCCCTGACGGGCGCCTATTACAAGTAGAATATGCTTTAACTGCGACTAGGAGGACACCACTCGCTTTGGGCGCTAAATGTGTTGAAGGAGTGGTGCTTATGGCGAAAAGGCCTGGCTCTCCGCTCTTGTCACTTCCAGGCAAGATCTACAAAATAGATGACCACATAGGTGCAATCGCAGCTGGCCTAGTTGGCGATGGATTGGTCCTAGTTGACAAGGGAAGGATAGAGGCTCAATCTCACCGCCTAATCTACAATGAGCCAATTACAGTCGAAAATCTTGCAAGAAGAATCGCTCTCTTCAAGCAATCTTACACCCAATATGCTGGTGTTAGGCCTTTTGGTGTTGTCATGATCTTCGGAGGGATAGATGATAAGCCGAGCCTTTACGTTACTCATCCTGGAGGTGCTTACTTCAGCTACTTGGCAGTAGCTATGGGGAGAGGAAGCGATGAGGTTAATGAGTTCCTAAGGAAGAATTACAAGGAAGACATAAGCTTAAATGAGGCAACAAAGCTCCTTATGAAGCAGATGATAAGAACAAGTGAGGAAAAACTCACTCCTAGGGACATCGAGGTAGCAATAGTCCCGATTGAAACTAAGGAGTTTAGGTTCTTAACTGAAGAGGAAATCAGGAAGTTCTTGGAGGAGGCTCAATCGGAGCTAAAGAAGGAAGGGTAGGGCAGCTCAGATATAAAGGGAGGAAAAATCATGGGAGAACCCGTCATTGCGAGGATCGATGTGGAAGGGAAGTACCACTTCGAGGTCTATGTGTACCCGGAAAAAGCGTATTCATACCTTGAAGGAAGCAAGATAAGTGTTGAGGATATATTAGCTATTGAGAAGGTATTTAAGGATGCAAGGAAGGGAATAGAAGCTTCTTCTAAGGATTTGATCCGGATCTTCGGAACAGAAGATCCCTATGAGATTTGCAAAAGGATTCTAGACGAAGGAAAGGTACAATTAACCACTGAATATATCAGAAAATTGCAGGATAGGAAGAAAAGATGGATAATAAACTTCATACATCAGAATTTCGTCGATCCAAAGACGAACCTCCCTCATCCGATTTCTAGAATCGAAAGAGCTATGAAAGAGGCAAAGGTAAGGGTTGATCCTTATAAAAGGGCTGAAGAGCAAGTTAATCAAGTAATTGAAGCTCTAAGGAAAATCTTGCCCTTAAAGGGCGGGTCTTCAAGGCTTAGAGTGAAGATACCGATCGAGACTTGGGGAAAAATTAGGGCAGGACTTTCAGGAATGGGAAAGGTTTTACATGAGGAGGTATCAAAGGATGGTCAGAGGGCTATAATTGATGTTGAAATCCCGATTAGAGCCCAGGGTTCCGTATACGAACTTATAGGTAAGGTAGGTGGAAGTGTTGAAGAAATCAGCTAGTTCTAGGGCTGAAATATTTGTGAAGGATAGGGAGCTCGTCCTTCCTGGGCAAGCTCTTGCGAAGGGCCCCTTGAAACCTGAGAAAGGGGTATATATCGATAAAAATGGAGTAATGAGGTCCTATATGGTAGGACTTGCTGAGATAAGCGATGAGAAGGTAGGAGTTATCCCTCTAAAGGGAAGCTATGTCCCAAAAGCAGGAGACTTAGTGATAGCCAGAATTGAGAGGATATCTCAGAGAATCATATTTGCTGACATCAATTCTTATTGTAAGGCAATAATGATAGTTCCAAGATCTGAGCCAAGGCGAGGAGGGAGAAGATACTCCCTTCTAGCTAAATATGAGGCCTTGGCTCCTGGAGATGTGGTGTTAGCTAAGATAATGTCCTATGATGGTGTTTCGAATCCCCTTCTCTCGATAAAGGGGGAAGGTCTTGGAAAGATAGCTGGGGGATCCTTGATAATGATAGAACCGAGCAAAGTCCCCAGAGCTCTTGGAAAAAGGCAATCCATGCTACAAGTGCTGAAGCAAAAGGCCAGGTGCGACATAATAATAGCCCAAAATGGGATAGTGTGGATAAACTCGGATGATCCAAGGGTTATTGGTGCTATAGAGAAAGCTCTTCGTAAAATTGAGAGGGAGTCACATCTTTCAGGCCTTACTGAAAGGATTGGTCAGATGTTGGACGATCTTTTAGGGAGGAAATCTAGATGAATTCGATATTTACTGAGCAGAAACCTGAGGTTCTCATTCAGAAAGATGGAACAAGAATTGATGGAAGGAAGCCTGATGAGATGAGGCCTATAAGCATAGAAGTTGGAGTTTTGAGGAAGGCTAACGGTTCTGCTTACATAGAATGGGGAGGGAACAGGGTCCTTGCTGCCGTATACGGCCCTAGAGAAGTCCATCCTAGGCATCTAGCCCTTCCTGACAGGGCTTTGATCAGATGCCGCTACAATATGGCCCCATTCTCGACAGAAGAAAGAAAAAGGCCAGGACCTGATAGAAGGAGCGTTGAATTATCTAAAGTAATAAGAGAGGCTCTTATTCCAGCCGTTTTTGTTGAAAGATTTCCAAACACAACCATCGACATATTTGTAGAGATCCTAAGGTCAGATGCTGGGACTAGGATAGCTGGGATAACTGCAGCTTCATTAGCCCTTGCTGATGCTGGAATTCCACTGAAGGGGCTAGTTGCTGGTTGCACCGTTGGGAAGGTTGAAGACTGGTTGGTCCTGGATGTTGGTCATGAGGAAGACATGTGGGGAGACGCCGACATACCCCTAGCTATGATCATGGAAACTCGAGAGATAACCTTGCTCCAATCTGATGGGACTTTGACTCCAGATGAGTTCAAAGAGGCCCTTGATCTAGCAATAAAGGGATGTACATACGTGTATGAACTTCAAAAAGAGGCTCTAAGAAGGCCTTATGTAACAGTTGAAAAGGAGGTAAAGGGAGAGGAGTAGTTTATGGGATTAGAGGAGAAGATCTCATCAACTCTCTTAAAAGAGCATCTTTTGAAGCTTGCTCAATCAGGTAAACGCAAGGATGGAAGGAAATTCGATGAAATGAGGCCAATAGAGGTTAAAGAAGGGACTTTCACTAAAGGATTGGGGGAAGCTTGGGTTTCCCTTGGAAAAACGCAAGTTTTGACTAGTTTGAAGTTTGATGTAGGAGAACCTTATCCCGATACTCCAGACAAGGGAGTCCTGATATCTAATGTTGAGCTTCTCCCTCTTGCCTCTCCAAGCTTTGAACCTGGACCTCCTGACGAGAACGCTATTGAAATCGCAAGAGTAGTCGACAGGGCTTTCAGGGGATCAGAAGCTATTGACTTATCCAAGCTTGTCATAGAAGAGGGTAAACTAGTTTACATACTCTTCCTTGATTTGTACGTACTTGACTACGACGGAAATCTTTTCGATGCCCTCACGCTCTCCTCCCTGATAACTTTCGCTAGAGCAGAAATACCAGTAGTCGAAGTAGGAGATGATGGCAGCCCTAAACTGGTTAAGGAAAAGAGCTTTCCGCTTCCGCTCGTAGATTACCCTCTTAGCTTTTCTTTCGTCAAAATTGGAGAGTATCTCATGCTAGATCCAAATTTAGAGGAAGAATCTGTAGCAGATGCAGCTCTAACTTTGGCAATAGACAAGGACCTTAACATTTGCTCAGTACAGAAGAGGAATGGAACTTTCAAACTCAGTGAGATTATTAAGGCAGTTGATATAGCACGTGCTAGGTATCCACAGATAATGGAACAGGTCAAGAAGGTGGTAAATATTGCCTAAGGTTGGAGTGCCAAGGACTAAGCTAAGAGTTCCAAGATATGGAAGGAGGATTAGAAAGCAGTATGAAGCGATTTTAGCTAAAGCAAAGGCCAGATATAAGTGTCCAAGGTGTAACGTTCGAGCAGTAGTGAGGGTAAGGCTAGGGGTCTGGCGATGTGAGAAATGTGGTTTTGAATTCACTGGAGGAGCATGGGTGCCACAAACTCCGTCAGCAAGGGCAAACTATGTTGCTATGATTAGAGCGAAGTCTCAGACCTCTTAACAGGTCTTCTTATGTTGCTGATAACCACCTCAAGAAGGCCCTCAAGGAGAACCCGCAGCTTTGTTAGGGATCTCTACCACGTAATACCAGGGGCAAAAAGGGTAAATAGAGGAAAGAAAAGCGTTGAAGACCTTAAAAAGCTCGCTATTGGAGAAGGTTTTAAAAGGGTTCTCATCGTGGGGACTATGAAGGGAAATCCCTCAACCCTGACATTTCTGGCTACTTTGCCAGCGGAAGTCCAATACCTACCGCTAATGATATGGCTTAAAGGGGTTACTTTGAGGAGGGAGATGACGAAAAGAAGGGCTCCATTCGTCAGAACACTTGGAGTTGCAAGAACGTCAGGAGTTCCCGAGGAATTTGTGCATGGATTCTCATCCGGCCTTGGGGTGGAGGGGTTCAAAGAGGTGGAGGAGCCAGAGGACGTATCAAAGCTAGTAGATTTTTACGACGTGGTACTACTATTGCAGAAGAAGGGAATGGAGATGGTAGCCACGTTCTATTCAACTCATCCAGCATTTGAGCTTGGACCTAGGATGTACTTGGGAGGCGTAAAGAGAATTGAAGCTAGCTCTATCGGTAAAGATCAGGGTTGAGGGTGAGAGATGTTTGATAGAAAGGGCACGAAATGTGCTTATTCCAGACTTTGTTTCAACAATTTCGAATGAAAACGTCGAAGTTAGGGGTGAAAAAGCCGTTTGGAACATAGATCTATCGGCTGAAACTGTATCGAGACTTAGAGCAATAACTAACAGCATATTAAGAGCTATTTCTCTCTTTTTAGAGATTGAAGGCATTTTTGAAGAAACTGGGAGATGAACAATAATTAAATAAATAAGGGATGAGCTGAGGATACTTGGGCCGGTGGTCTAGTGGCTATGACGCCGCCCTCACGCGGCGGAGGTCGAGGGTTCGAATCCCTCCCGGCCCACTTATTCATCAATAAAGCATGTCATCTTTTTAAGAGTCAGGAGTGATCTTAGCTAGGATCCCTATGCCGACTTACACGTTTTTGGTATTTTATAAGATCAGACCGCTCTCGCCAGAGGAGGAAGAAAGGGCAAGAAAGGAATGGTCAGAAATTTTGGAAAAATGGCCTTCAAAGATAAGACTAACTGGAATATTCGACCATGCTTGGGGGACTTCGTACAACGGCTTTATGGTGATTGAGTGCGAGGATTTTGGTGAATACGTAAAGTTTTGGAAGTGGTTTAAGGACCAGATTAGGTGGTACGTCATCGAAACCCAAACGGTAATTGGTGTAAGGAGATAAGGATAGCTAACCCAATTACCATCCACTTTTTTATCTCTAATCCCTTTTTTGGAGTGGTCATAGAATCACTATGGTAAGGGTGTTGCTTTGAATGAAATGCAATGAACTAGATTCAATCATAGATAGAGTTTCAGAGCTATTAACCCCTTCGCCCGAGGAGAAGAGAAATGCTTTGGAAATCCTGAATGAAGCTGTTGATCTTCTAGATGATGCAGCGGGTGAGCTTGGATATGAGGTATCGATAGTCCCAGTAGGCTCAATTACGCGAGATACATGGTTACCTGGAAAGACGGATCTTGACATATTTATACTCTTCAAAAAACCCTTTCCTGAGGATAAGCTAGGAGAAGCCATTATAAGCATAGTAAAAAAGGCATTTGGAAAGTATACGCTCAGATATTCTGCCCATCCTTATGCTAGGGTCAAGTTAAGAGGTTTTGAAATAGATATTGTCCCTGCTTACGATGTGAAGAATGCTCTAGAGCTTAAAACCCCAGTGGACAGGTCTCCCCTTCACGCTAAGTTCTTAGAAGAGAGGTTGACGCCAAACCTTGCCAAAGAGGTTAGGTTGTTGAAAGCTTTCGTTAAGGGCATTGGAGCCTATGGAGCTGAGGTTAAAGTTGAGGGATTCAGCGGCTATCTGTGCGAGTTATTGGTGTTGCATTATGGCTCCTTCCTAAATGTCTTGAGGGCTGCAAAGGATTGGAAGGAGCCAGTTGTAATAGACATGGCTAGAACGGTGAGTTCATCTGAAGAAGCAACTAGGCTATTCCCAAACCCACTTATAGTCATAGATCCAGTAGATCCGAGGAGAAATGTCGCATCAGCACTTTCTAGAACCCAGTTTTATAGGTTTAAGGCGGCAGCTAAGGCTTTCTTGAAACGCCCTTCCGAAAAATTCTTCCTAGAAAGGGAGATAAAGCTGCCAGGAGGAGAAGCCATACTTAGTTTGATGGAAGTTAGGGGGACTTACCTAGCAGTTGTTCTTTTTGACGGATTAAGGGAAGCCCCAGACACTCTGTGGACCCAGGCAAAGAGCGGCGCTAGGAAGCTTCGTAACCTTTTGAAGAACCATGGTTTTCCTGTAATTCATGTAGATGGCTTCACAAATGAGAGCTCATCGGTACTCATCCTTGTAGAGACGCCAAGCAGGCTAATTTCTCCGATAGAAGTTAGAGAGGGACCTGAGGTAGGGAGGCTTGGTGAGTCCAATTTCATAAAAAAGCACCTGGGAGCACAGGACACAATATCTGGGCCATTTATATGCGAAAACAGGTGGATAGTCATCAAAAGAAGGAAGGAAAATGATGTTAAGGCTTTCATAGACAGCATCCTAAGGGCAGGTCGCGGTTTACCAAAGAAACTGTTTAGTGCGGAAGCAAGGGAAGTGTTCGATTGTAAAGAAATATCAAAAATCCCTGATTGGGCCTTTAAATTCATCTATAAGTGGCTTAGGAAGGAAGAACCATTCTCAAAGGAATTATCTGATCCTTAGAGCCTTTTTACCCCCAAAACTTGCGTTTTTACCTAGCTCTTCCTCGATTTCCAATAATCTGTTGTACTTCACAACCCTCTCCCCTCTAGCTATCGCTCCTGCCTTGATCTGGCCGCAGCCTATTCCAACAGCTATGTCTGATATTGCTGTGTCCGTAGTCTCTCCAGATCTATGGCTTACTATCACGGAATAACCTGCTTTCGATGCTATCTTAGCAGCTTCTAAGGCCTCAGTTAGGGTTCCTATTTGATTCACCTTTAACAAGAGGGAGTTGCCAGCACCAACCTCGATCCCCTTCTTCAGCCGATTTGGATTTGTTACGAAGAAGTCATCTCCTACTAGTTGGATCCTATCCCCTACCTTCTTTGTGAGCTCAGCAAATGAATCAAAATCCTCCTCTTCAAACGGATCCTCTATACTTATGAGTGGGTAATCCTCTATCAGTTCGATGTAAAACTCCATCAAATCGTTTGAGTCAAGTTCTTTCCCATCGATCCTGTATTTCCCCGAATCTGCATCATAAAAACTGCTTGCGGCGCAATCAATTCCTAAGAAAACTTTCCCACTATATCCGCTTTCTTCCACAGCCTTTAATAGGGCGTCTAGGGCCTCAGTCGTTTTTGACATTGGTGGGGCAAATCCTCCCTCATCTCCAACGTTTCTCGCAGATACACCATATTTTGACGCCAAAAGATCTCTTAGATTATGATAAATTTCCGCAGCCGCAAAAATGGCTTCCTTAAACGTTTTAAAATCGGCAGGAATTATCATAAACTCCTGTATCGAGAGCTCATTACCTGCGTGTAATCCTCCATTTATCACGTTCAACAATGGTACTGGCAATAGGTTGGCGGACACCCCACCAAGGTACCTGTAGAGGGGTTGATCCGTTGCTTTTGCAGCAGCCTTGGCGCAAGCAATGGATACGGCTAAGATGGAATTGCTTCCAAAGTTCGATTTATTGGGGCTTCCATCTGCTTCTATCATTATCCTATCTATCTCTTCCTGTCTTCTAACGTCAACACCAACTATTAGAGGGGCTATTAGCTCCTTAATCGTGGCAACTGCCCTTCTAACTCTTCTCCCTCTAAGCTGTTTTCCTCCATCTCTAAGCTCTAAAGCCTCTTCCCTTCCCTTTGAAGCTCCAGCTGGAACCGAAAAGCTTCCTGTGTACCCTCCCTCTGTTCTTACAATTGCTTTAACGGTGGGATAGCCTCTGGAATCGAATATCTCCAGTGCTTTAACTTCAGAGATCTTGAACTTAGAGATCAAGCCTAACACCTTGCCTTTTCTAGATTTTCTCTCGGAATTTAATTTAATTTAATATCTCTTGATTAAACCTGTTGCTATAATTCAAGCTTTCAACCAGTAATCGCTAGCAGGTTATGTGAAAGATGGCAGCTACCCTTTTTCCCTCCCTACAAAGCTGTTCGTAAACTTCAACTGCCTCTGGGGTTTTGGCTACGATGCACTCAATTCCAGATGAAAGGATGTAGTCCTCCACGTCGAGAAGAGGGAGGGCACCATACATTCCAGTTCCGATAACGATCACATCAGGCCTCTCTTCAATCAGCTCCTTGACCTCCATCGTGGTAAGGGGAGTGTGCCCATATCTTGACCTAAGGGCCCTTGACAACTCCTTCTTCCTCCTAGAAACCGAGCCATCCGAATGTATGATGACATCATGTTCGTAGCTATTCTCTCCTATTCTTATCGACCCAAACTTCACCAGAATTCCTTCCCTTACCTTCACTTATACTCACCTATTAATGGATCAAGATTGAGTTCAAACACTCCAACAGGACATCTCAGGCCAAGTATCTCCAGAACCTCCGGTTTAACTTCACCTATATATCCTGCCTCCGTGCGCCTTGATCCAAGCAAATAGAAGATGCTGGCAGACCTTCCCTTTATGAGGGTTGGGTGTTCAAGCTCTTCCAACTCATACTTTACACCTAGATTGCGCAGTAAAGCATCTAAATGGGCTTGAATCCTTTCAAAACTAACAATGTCATCAGCTAGAGCTGCAGCAACCCTTCTCTCATTTCTAGCCTTTGTTTCTCGAGTCTCATCAACTATTACGACGTCCCCGACTTCAAACACCATCTGAGGGTAGGAGGCATGAACGTTGTTTGAAAGGAAAGAGAGCAAACCCGGCATTAAGGAGTCTCTAAGCACTGTGAAGGCCGAACTAACAGGGTTGGCTACCTTAACGATAGGCTTCCTTGGCCTTAGAACCCTGTCAAAGAGTTCCTCCTCATTTGTCATTACATAGCTGAGGATCTCTTGGTATCCCAGCCCTACCATAAGGAGCCTGACCTTTTTGGAGAACTTCTCCGTCGGATGAATCCGTCCGATCGTCATCACATTTGGAATCTCCCATTCCAGCTTGTTGTAGCCGTAAACGATCAAGGCTTCCTCTACCAAATCTATTTGATGGAGGAAGTCAGCCCTATATGGCGGTATGAGTGCCTCAACAGTCTCGCCTTTGGCTACGGCGTCCAACCTTGACCTCCTTAGCAAACTTGCTATCTCCTGAGAAGAAAGATCTAATCCAGTTTTTGCTCTGAAGTACTCGACTTCTAGCTTCATAGGCTTGGGGGAGAGGTCTGGTGTTATGAACTCACCTTTTGCCCCTCTTATCCTAACCTTTCCTATCTTTCCACCCTTCTCAGCAAGGGCAGTTGCAACCACGATAAGAGCCTGCTCCACTTCCTTTTGAGAAGTTCCAGTGACATCTATGAGAAGGTTTTTAGTTTCAGAAGTGACTCTTGTCATCTCAGAATTTATTATTGGGGGAAGCGATAGGACTTCTCCCCTGCTGTCCCTGAGCACGGGGAAGAGGGGCTTATCTGCAATTATGTGCCCATATGCAACCCCTTTTTCATGCCTATTTATTACCTCCCGGGCATCCATAGTTTCAGACATGCCTAAGGGGATGAACCTTATGTCCTCAGGCCTTTCGCCAGCATAAGTGATTGGGGGCACCAGCTTATCGAGATCGTGGATCCCTATGGAAACCTTCCTCCTCTCCCTCCCCCAGGTTTGATGGATCTTCTCTTGTAGGTGCATTAGAGAAAGCAAGCCATCTTCCCCTAGGTGAACTCCTAAAACAACTCCTAAAGCAAAACCTGGACGTACATTTAAGACGCTCTCCTTTACTATTCCCTCAACTTCGGATTGAAACGTGCTGTATTGAGGAAGGCCTTCCTCAATACCTAGCAAGCCCTTGAAATGCCTGGCTATGCCCTCCTCAGATAATAGGTCAATTCTATCCGTTGTCACTTCTACCTCAAGTTCATCTCCTTCTATCCTCTCTAAACTCATTTTGGACTTTTCTAGCAGTTCAGAGAGTTCAGAATCGCTCAGCTCTCTTCCTATAAGGGAGAACAGATACCTTAGGTTCAAGGTTAAGGTAGGCATCCCTTCATCCCACTCCAAATTCTCTTAAGAAGATAAGATCCCTCGAGTGCAGGTCCCTGATGTCCTCAATCCCTAGGCGAGCCATAGCAAGTCTCCCTATCCCTATTCCCCAAGCCAACGCTCCAACTTCCTTAGAATCTATTCCGAAAGGTGCCAAGACCTCTGGTCTGAACATTCCTGCCCCTAAAACCTCAATCCATCCCAATCTTTCATGTTTTACTAACGTTTCAACGCTTGGTTCGGTGAATGGGAAGTAATCCGGCTTAAAACGGATCTCATCCCTTTTGAAGCCTAGTTCCATGGCCAATGTAGCTAGGAGGCCAAGCAAATGCTTCACATTAAGCCCCTTATCCATTACAACCCCTTCGCATTGGTGGAAGTCCATAGAATGAGTCCTGTCCAACACATCGGGCCTGAAAACATGATCTATTGAGAATATCTTAAGCGGTAACTCTTTCCTTAAAGCCATAGTCCTTGCAGATACTGCAGTTGTTTGTGTTCTAAGCACAAGCCTCCTTGCTATGTCGAAGGACCACTTATACCCCCAACCAGTGGAACCAGTCGTCCAACCATCTTCATGGATCCTTTTTACCCTTTCCACAAGCTCTGGGTCCCTAATGTTTGCCTCTTTTGGGAACTCAAGTATGTAAGAGCTATGTATCTCCCTTGCTGGATGGTCCTGGGGCTGGAATAAGACGTCAAAGTTCCAGAACTCTGCCTCAACGTATGGGCCCCTTACTTCCTCAAAACCCAATCCTATGAGGATTTCCCTTACCTCATCAAGGAACTCCGCATATATCTGAAGCTTTCCAGGATGTACCTTAGGAGGTCTTGCTTTAACGTCGTACTCTTTTAACCTAGCTTCCCTCCAAAGGCCGCTTTCTATGAGTTCTTTTGTTAGAGCAGATATCTCCCTTATCACCTTTACCTCTCCTGTTAAAATCCTCCTGCCGAGGTCAGTCAACCTTATCCCTAGCTCTACCCTCCTCTCCTCCCTAACAAGCCCTCTTCTCTTTAGCAGGGAGAGGATCTCGGGATCAATTTCCTCAACCTTGGTCGTTGATTGGTAAACCCTTTCCAGAACCTCCTTCAATTGAACCCTTTCCGGAAAAGTCTTAAGTTCAACCAACGTCTTTCCATCAGATTTCCTCATTTCAATCAAACCAAGGCGTCTAGCCTCTCCTATAGCTGCGCTAACTTCTGCATCGCTCTCAAATTCGCCAGTTTCGATGAGATCCTTGAGAACGACCATTCCTCCTCTCTCTTTGAGAAGTTTGACGAGCCTTTCCTCAGGTAAACCACGTTTTAAGCAGCGAATTCCCCTTTCTGTCGGCCTAACAACAATTTCTTGGCGTTCTATAACTTCAAGAATCCCTTTCTGTGCCAATAGGTGTGCTAGCGCTACAGCAGAGCTCTTCTCCATTGAGATCTCGTCTATCTTAACCAGCCCTTCCTTTGGAGCCAATAACTCCAGAAGGCGTATCTCACCTTCACTAAGAGAGATGCTCTTCAACCATTTATCCCTCCTAAACGTCTTAAAAACGAAGGTGCAGGAAAACTCATTTTATGAATTTTCTGATAAATTAGGTGGGAAAATAGGAAACTACTAACTGAAATCTCAGCTTTTATGGTAGTTCGAGTTATGTAAATTGGCAGTGGGTCACTTCCTACACCAGCGACGGATGTATATTCATCACTTTTAATCTTTTCAACCCGGCCGATGAGATGTTGCTCAACGCGAGCTCTTTTTATTGGGGTAAGTGAGAATATTCTAACGAAAGGAATGAATATGAGAAGAACTGGAATAGCAAGCCTGCCCCTACATCCAGGAAAGGCTCCTCCTTGGCTATTCAAGAGGATGAAAAGGCTATCAGCCCTAATTGTTAAGGCAATAGTCATGGAGTATGGAAGAAAGGAGTTCTTAAGGAGAGTAAGCGATCCTATATGGTTTCAGGCAATGGGCTGTGCGTTAGGATACGATTGGCACTCATCAGGCCTAACAACTGTGCTTACGGGGGCTCTAAGGGAGGCATTGCAAGAAGAGGACGTTGGGATAGTGGTCCTTGGAGGAAAGGGAAGGGCTTCTAGGAAGGTTCCTGAGGAGATAGCACGATTAACCTCAAGATATGAGCTGTCTCAACATAAGTTAGAGGGCTTAATAAGGGCAAGTAGACTTAGCGCAAAGGTAGATAATGCGGTTTTGCAAGATGGCTACAGTCTTTATCATCACGCCTTTTTCGTCACAGAAGAAGGGCATTGGGCTGTTGTTCAGCAAGGAATGAACCCCGAAGTTCGTTTAGCGAGGAGATATCATTGGCTTGGTGAAAGCGTGTCCTCATTCATAAACGAGCCTCATTCCGGGCTAATTTCTGATAGAATAGAGGAGCTTGTCCTAGACTTAACGGCTCGCTCAAGCGATCCTGCAAGGAAGGCATCCTTGGATTTGGTGTCGGAGGGACCAAGCAGGCTTAGAAGAATGTTTAGGGAGGCAGTTAGAGGACCCCTATCAAAGTATTTGGGAGAAAAACCCCTTCCTAAGTACGTAGAATTTCCTAGGAAACTGAATTGGGAGGCTGTTAGGGAAGCTTACGAAAGGAACATTTCAAATTATCAAGAACTCGTTGAAATAAGGGGATTTGGCCCTGCAACTATAAGAGCACTGGCCTTGCTTGCCGAGCTTATTGAAGGAGTCGAGGTTTCTAGGAAGGATCCTGTGAGATATTCTTTCGCGTTTGGCGGAAAGGATGGGGTTCCCTATCCTATAAATCTAAGGAGGATGGACGAGGCAATAACTTTCATGAGCGATGTCGTCTCATGGCTGGAAATAAAATCTGATGAGAAAAAGCGAATATTAAAGAGGCTCTCAAGCATCCTACCCAATGAAACAGATCAAGGGGAAACGAATTAAATCGGAAGTTGTTCTAATAAGTAAAAAAGTAAACTATATAAGTTCAGGATTCTCTTGAAGAAGCGGGCCCGTGGCTCAGTCTGGCAGTGCAAAATCGTTATTGCGCCAAAAGCGCCCGGCTGATAACCGGGAGGTCGCGGGTTCAAGTCCCGCCGGGCCCACTAGTTCTAAAGATGAATTAGAGATGTCTAGAGTGCTTGTAGTCGATTCTTCTGTGCTATTCGCAATCTTTGAGAAGGATGTCCCAATAGACCTATCCAGCATAATTGACATGGTGCATCCAAAAAGGATGGTCATTCTGTCCCCTTGTCTGAAGGAGATAAAGCGTAAGATGGTGTCTGGTTCGCCAAAAGAAAAGTCGGTTGCTAGGGGGATAATTGACGCCCTAAGAAAGTTGGGAATAGATGAGGAAGAACACGAATTCAGGGTCTGTGATGAGGCAATAATAGCCTATTGTAAGGGAAAGAGAAATGTAGTTGTGGCTACATTAGACAATGAATTAAAGAATAGGTTGCTTAAGGAAGGTATATCAGTGATATATTTGAGGGCAGGCAAGAAGCCTGTTTTGGAGTCGCCTAAAGTTTAGGAGGGTTTGTCATGTATTATCTGGTCACTTTAACTGATATCGCTTTTGTTCCTCCTGATCAGATAGGGGAGGATCCAAAGAAGATAGCTGAGCAATACCTAAGGAGCAAGTATCTGGGCAAATACGTTTCAGGTGCAGGATTGATCGTAGACATAGTTGGAATAGAGGACGTCAGCCTGGGAAAGGTTTTCATTTCAAGTCCAGACGTTTACTTCAAGGCAAAGTTCAAGGCGCTATCCTTCTTGCCAAAGGTTCAGGAGATCATTGAAGGGGAGATTGATAAGATAGTTACGCACGGGGCCATCGTCAAGGTAGGACCTGTTGATGGCTTTATTCATATCTCTCAACTGGGAGATGACGTATTCATTCAGAGAGGAGGGGTCCTTCAAGGGAGAAAGACCAAGATAACTTACAGACCTGGAGACAGGATAAGAGCAAGGGTAACTGCGGTGAGCAAGCCGGATCCAACAGCACCTAAGAGAGGAGAACCGATAATAAGGATAGCTCTTTCATGCAGACAACCTGGGCTTGGCAAGATAGTAGAAGAGGAGAAGAAGGAGGAGGAGAAGGGTGCCAAAGCTTAAGGCATGCCGTTCTTGCAAGGCTTTAACGGAGGACGACGAGTGTCCGATTTGCGGCTCAAAGGACCTGACAGTTAACTGGGAAGGAGTCGTGGTAATAATCGATCCAACGCGCTCAGCTCTTGCGAAGAAGCTAGGGATTACCAGATCAGGAATATATGCACTAAGAGTTCTTTAGAAAAGCTTTTGTTTACTACGTTTGCGGAACCTCGATGCTGAGATTTATAAACACCTTTGTACACGAAGAATGGAGTGATCCCGATGCCTGACTTGGAGATCATAGGACGAAGGAAAAATCCCCTGCTATTCAGAGAAGAAATAACATTCAAATTTAGGTTTCAAGGACCAACTCCTAGTAGAAAGGAGGTAAAAGATGCTGTTGTTAACTTCTTGGGAGTTGAAGAAGATAGGGTAGTGATTAGAAAGATATCCCAGGACTATGGTATGACAGAAGCAAAGGTCCTAGTGATGGTATATGATAGCCCAGAGAAGGTCAAGGAGATAGAACCGAAACATATAATTGCTAGACATGAGAAGAAAGAGGGGTGATATCGTGCCAAAACACAAGAATGTCCTTATATCAAAGCTTTACGAAATAAAAGACGGTAAACTCATAAGAAAAGCAAGAAAGTGCCCAAGATGCGGGTCATTTATGGCTAAACATGCAAACAGATACTCTTGTGGCAAGTGCGGGTACACGGAGTTCATCTCCTGAACGGCTTTTAGTAATGGTTAAATGGGATAAGTAACTAGTTTTTTGGGCCCGTAGCTCAGGAGGATTAGAGCGGCGGCCTCCGGAGCCGTAGGTCGCGGGTTCAAGTCCCGCCGGGCCCGTTTTTGAGGAGGTTATCCGAATGGAGGAAGCTAAGTGCATGATAGTTGGCTGCAATGAGAAAGCTGAGAAAATCCTTGACAAGAGTTACAAGAGGGTGCTTCAAGGCCTGAACCTGAGGATCAATCCCCCTAATGCTAAAGAATTACATCTCTGCAAAAGACACTATAAAATGGTTAAGAACGCTATGAGAGCCTTGAGAGGAAATATCTGACCTCTCTAGCTAGTCTTGCAAACTCAAAGGGAGAAATCTTGTAAACCCTGACATCTCTAACGACGAGCTTTCTTGCAAACTGCTTCGCTTTAACCCTTCTAATTCTACAACGTTCCACGAGAAAATCTTCCAAAGCATTACTTAGCTTCCTTTTCCTCCTTTCAAAGAGGAAAGGAAGCATTTGACTCAACATCTTCCAATCCCTCTGCTCCAAAGTCGGCTCCTTCACCTTAAGTTTTACCAAAGCAGCATCAACATCGGGTTTTGGGACAAATGAACTCCTATTTACCCTTTTTAAAAGGGTTACATCAAACTTAATGGAGGTAAGGACTGAAAGGCTTCCATAGGAGCTAGATCCTGCCTTTGCTACGAGCCTTTCAGCGAATTCGTACTGAAAAGTCATGGAAGCAGAGACAAACTCGCTTTCAAGAAGTCCTAAGAGGATTCTAGAGGATATGGAGAAGGGAGGATTCGCAACAACTTTTGTGTATTTTCCTTTGAAGGGAAGCAGCTCCAAAACATCCCTGCAAATTACCTTGACCCTTGACTCGTTTCTAAACTTCCGTTTCAAGAAATTTGCAAGCTCAGGGTCTTTTTCAACAGCATAAACAGCTTTTGGTTTCCTAGAAACAATTTCTTCCGTGAGAAAGCCAAGTCCTGCTCCTATCTCAAGTACAACATCGTCCTTTGAGATGTCAGCAGAGTCTACTATGTACCTAATCTCTCCTTTGTTTATCATAAAGTGTTGATCGCGTTCTTTTAATGTCTGAAGATCGTGCTTCCTTATAAATTCAAGCGCCATTGTTTTAAGATCGTTAGACGTAAAGTACTCCCCAGCCAACCTTTAATTACCTTCCATTTAACTCAATATGGGTGATGAATAAATGGTGATGGACCTTCTAAAGAAAGTGGATGAAGTTCACTGGCTCCTTCCGAAGGACTATAAGAGGGGAATGCGCGTCCCTGGACTAATCATTGGGACACAAAAATTGGTTAGCGCGATAGAAAGGGGTGCAATCGATCAAGTTGCAAACGTAGCCATGCTCCCAGGAATATACAAGTACTCAATAGCGATGCCGGACATTCACTGGGGTTATGGATTTCCAATAGGGGGTGTTGCGGCTTTTGACGCAAATAATGGAATAATAAGCCCAGGAGGGGTTGGATTTGACATAAACTGCGGTGTAAGGCTTTTAAGAACTAACTTAGATGCGAAGGACGTTAGACCAAGGCTTAAGGAGCTCGTAAACACGATGTTCCAGAAGGTTCCCTCAGGTCTTGGAAGCAGGGCTAGGGAGCTAAGACTAAGCGCGGCTCAGTTGGATGACGTCATATCAATGGGAGCAAAGTGGGCCATAGAGAACGGGTATGGATGGATGGAGGATCTAGAACACACAGAAGAGAAAGGAGGTATGGAGGGAGCAGATCCATCAATGATAAGTTCTAGGGCAAAGGAAAGAGGAAGGCCCCAACTTGGGACTCTTGGAAGTGGAAATCACTTCTTAGAGATCCAATTAGTCGATAAGATATACAATGAGAGGCTTGCTAAAGCAGCTGGCATCACTCATGAAGGACAGGTTACAGTGATGATCCATACCGGGAGCAGGGGCTTCGGTCATCAGGTAGCAAGCGATTACCTAAAGCTGATGATGGGAAACCTAAATAAGTTGGACTTTAGCCTACCTGACAGACAGCTAATATGCGCCTATGCAACTTCAAGGCTAGCAATGCAGTATTTTTCAGCCATGAAGGGCGCCGCAAACTATGCCTGGACTAACAGACAGATGATAACTCACTGGGTTAGGGAAGCCTTCGCCCAGGTATTTGGAACATCTCCTGAAGAGCTTGGAATGAAACTTGTATACGACGTTGCCCACAACATTGCGAAGAGGGAAAGACATGTTGTAGATGGGAAAGAGGTCGAGGTATTCGTGCATAGAAAAGGAGCAACTAGAGCATTCCCGCCAGGAAGTCCGTATATACCGAAGGATTACTTGGAGACAGGTCAACCTGTCCTCATACCTGGATCTCAAGGGACTGCTTCCTATTTGATGTTTGGCACAAAGAGGGCAATGGAAGATACCTTTGGATCAGCTGCACACGGCGCTGGAAGGGTATTAAGCAGGCATGCAGCTGTTAGAAGGTGGAGGGGGAGCGAAATAGTTTCTAAACTTGCCCAAAGGGGGATAATCGTGAAACCAGCTTCCCTAAAGGTAGCAGCTGAGGAGGCACCTGGAGCATACAAGGACGTAGATGAGGTAGCCTTATCCACACACAAAGCTGGTATAGCTAGGCTAGCGGTTAGAATGGTTCCAATAGGCGTCGTCAAGGGGTAATTCAATGTCATCAAAGGAAAAGATTTCAGAGGGCTCATTTGTTTTGGTTGATTATAGCGTAGAGGACGCTGAGACGGAGGACCTCATAGACACTACCATGGAGGAAATAGCCAAGGAGAAGAATTTCCCTGGAAGAGATCAATTCTTTCCCATGCTAGTTGTTATAGGAGAAAAGAGGCTCTTACCCTCTATTGAAGAAGCCATAGCTGATATGAATGAGGGAGAGAAGAAGACAATCATCTTGAAGCCTGAAGAGGCCTATGGACCCTATGAGGAATCCAAGATAGTAACCTTCTCCTTAGAGAGAATAAGGAAAGCTCTAGGATCAAACGAAATTAGGCCAGGTATGGTGGTAAACATAGACAACAAGAGGGGAGTCGTGAGATCCATCTCTGGAGGCAGAGTTAAGGTTGATTTCAACCATCCTTTGGCTGGAAAAACGCTAAAAGTTGAGATAAAACTTTCAAAAATTCTAAAAACAAAAGAAGAGAAGATAAGGGCTCTTTCATCCGATGTATTTGACGTAGACCCTTCGAAATTCGAAGTATCAGTTAAGGGATCCACCGTAACCGTAGAACTGCCAAAGCTAGCTTATTCAAAAAGGGACTCATTCATAAGGAAAATAAGGCTCCTTTCCTCCTTAATGAAATATTTCCCTGATATTAAGGAAGTTAAGTTCGTTGAAACCTTCGAAATACCTAAGGAAAAATCAGATAACGATGTTTACTAAGCATTTAACCAAATCCAAGCCTAACTTACAAGGTTCCTCGAGTTTACTAACCTGCACGATTTCTATTTCATCTCCTTCCTTGATACCAATTGGGTTGCAAAAATCGAAGTTTGGACAGGTTATTTCCTGACATTTTGGGCGGTTGTACCTTATCGTAACCCCTTCTATGGCATCTGCCCTAGGTATTGAGAGGAAAATTTCGTTAACCTGTTTTATCCTGCAAACGCGCATCTCTCCATAAACAGGACAACGAAAAGACTTTTTTCTAACCTCCTCTACTTCATAACACCTTTCTTCCTCCAAACTCTCAATACAAACTTTTCTGAGTTCGCAATCGTTGCAACTCTCTGTTTCTGAGATAAGGATAAATCTAAAACCTTTCATTGCCATATCCTTTGGCAGAAGTGCAAAAACTTTCCTCATATGGATTTCCCCCTTACCTTAGAGTCATAAACTAAATTTCGTTTTTGGACCTCATGCTTTGAACTTACGCGCTGGAATGAACCTCAAGTAAGGAGTTATATAGCACAGGAGATAAGGGATATAGCGGTCATTCTTGCAAGAGAGCTTAGCAATGCGCTGAGAAATGAATTTGCTTCGACCAATCATGGTAAGGCAACGAAGGATCTCGCTTATTCATCTAATTGTAGGTTAAGACAATTGCATGAAAGGAAACCTAAATCAATAGAGAGAACTGAGGAGAATCCAAGCATTACAGAAATTCTAGGCTCTCGAAGAACCACAAGAATGAGATCTGGTCAAGATCTTGAGGAATGGTACGAGGAGATTTCTAAGAACCCTTGGAGGAGTATAATATCTGAAAAGGGAGAAAAGAAACCTTAACCCCTCCTTTCCCTCTTTTTTACAATTAATAACCCTTATCTAATTGTAAAAACTCCTTCATCTTACCTCAAGGCCATGAGAGTAAGACAGGATTTTAGAGGAGATACGGAATTGAGGAGAGATCATTGATCTGCTTAGCAAAGGATCCTTTTATGTAAAGCTTGATAGGAAGGAAGTCTGTTGAAATTTTCTCTAAAGTTCCTGATTTCATAAAGTTGCATAGCTCAGGTTCTCTTCGTGATGGCCAGCCTGATCTTCACCTGGCTTTTCAAGGCCTTCGGAGGCTGATCTGCTGAGATCTAGGAGGAGATGAGGGATGTTCTCCAGAGAGCATGCATCGGATCAAGGAGTGTCAAGGTTTTGTGTCGTAGCTGAGATGGGATCAAGAAGGGTCGTTTCCTCCAAAACAGTTGTCCACGAATTTACCAAGGAGTCTGGAAGGGGATAAAGCAAGAGGAGCTCAACACAAAAAAGCAAGGAAATTTAAAATCCCCAGAGAAAAAATATGTTAGGGAAGCTTATGAGAAAAAGGACTGTAGACGAGATAATCGAGATCCTCAAGGAGCATGAAGAAGAACTTAGGAGATGTGGGATAAAGAGGATAGGCTTGTTCGGCTCCTACGTGAGGGGAGAGAAAAGGGAGGACAGCGATCTTGACCTGCTAGTTGAGTTTGAGGGAAGTGCTGACGTAGGACTATTGAAGTTCGTCGAGATAGAGAACTTCCTAAGCGACATCCTTGGAGTAAAGGTCGATCTTGTTGAGAAATCCGCTTTGAAACCGAGGATAGGGAGACGTACATTGAAGGAGGTCATTTACGTATGAATAGGGAGGTAAGAGATTACGTACAAGACGTGATAGATGCTATGGAAAAAGGAATGAAGTTCATAGAGGGCATGGAGTACGAGGAGTTTGTTAAGGACGATAAGACCGTCTTTGCGGTCATAAGGGCTCTAGAGGTGATTGGTGAAGCTGTAAAGAACATACCTGAAGAGGTAAGGAGGAAATATCCAGAGATACCTTGGAGGGACATGGCTGGGATGAGGGACAAGTTAATCCACTCATACTTTGGTGTTAACCTGAAAATGATAGCGCGCCAGGGGACCCTTAAGTGAAGGGCTGCGGAACGGCCGAACAAGAAGCCCCTGCGCTTCGCCCAAACCTCGTTCAGCGGCTGGAAATCCAGCAGAGACCAGGTAGAGGCCCTTTCTAGGAAGAAGGAGGGTGGACGGACGGCTACAAAAAACAAACAGAATTATTAGGGGATAATACTTAAATTATCCTGCCTGGAATCCTTATGGAATGGGGCTTGAGGAATCCGTTAGTGTAAGCCTTAAGAGGGAGGGTGTTCTGATAACGCTAAATACTAGCATAGATGAGGAGATCTCCAAGGCCAATAGTGTTCTGGAAAAGTTTCCAGGAAGCTGGGATCTGGATCCGGATCTAGGTATAGTAACATTGACCATCACAAGGGAAGATCTTGCTAGAGGCCTCGATTATGAGCCTTTTATAAAAAGGCTCTGTAATATAGCCTACTCACTGGAAGAGCTAGATAGGGCAATACACGAGAGGATAAAGGTTGGATTAATTACTAAACTGTTCTCTATAACAGAGAAGCTTAAACCTCCCTCGCTACACGGAGTGCCTCAGAAGACATACGCGAAGAAAGGACCTCCAGGTTTTTCAATTGAGAGGGTTCAAGAGGGCTTTATGGTCGAAATCAATCTCCTGAGGGCGAAGATATTTAAGTCCCTCAGATATGCTAGGATTCTTATCTTCTCAGAGTTCGTTCCCAAAGCCATAAGCCCAGAGGTCTATGAGGACCTTAAGGAGGCGCTGGAAAAATTCGAGGCCGGCATCTACAAACTATCGGATAAAGAGCTATCTCAGCTTAGGGGCATAAAGCTTATGCTCAAATTCTAGCTGCCTGTCTCAACCTAATGGGATGTCTTTCATCGGGAAAAACGGTGAAATATGTTAGGGATTTACTCCCATAATTGCCTAATCAAGCGCGCACGGAGTGTTTCGAAGAATAAAGGAGATTGTTGAGGGTCTTCTGAAGAAAGCAGAATATAACGTAAAAGCAGCACGCGCCAGCATGCACATATCGTACCTTAAGGTATCTCCTCCTAGCACACAAAAGTTTGTAAGGAAAGGAGATTAAATTAATGGAAATGTTACCTCAATTTCGGATCCTAAGGCCAGAGATAGGACAATTGTTAGAATCTCTGGGAGAGAAAAGGTTGGAGGAAGTTCTTGGAGGTACAGAAGAGGAGAAGGAATTTCTCAAGCTCATAGATGAGGAGATCCTTGAGAAAATGATAGAGAGGAAAGTGAGGCAACTCCTGATGGAAATGAAAGCTAAGGTTTGATTTTATGCGTTTTACGCAGTTCTCCCCTTACTCATTTCGCATTTCTTCATAATCTCTCTTATCCTTCTTCTGGCCTCCTTCTCAACGTAATCTATCAGTTCTGCGATCGAATTTATTCCCTCAACCATATTCAGACACCTTTACCAATCCAACTACCCTGAAAGCAATGCCTTTGGAGTTCAATACTCCTATTAGCCTGCGAACTCCTGAAAGAGAGTGGAATTCTAAGGAAGCGTAAACTTTCCCTTCATGCAACCAGACTCTGTAAGGCAGATAAGAGCTGAAGTCCTCGATAAAGCCAGCTATTTCCTCACATTCGATTCCTTCAAACTCAAACCTGACTCTGATCATTTAATCACCTTTAAACTCGTAAATTCTCCATCTCTTGGCTCCTATGCACCTAACAAGTCCCTTTGCTTTCAAGCTCTGCATGTACTTCCTCACGGACCTAGGAGTCTTAGGGTTCTTGGATTTCCTGTAATAAAGCTTGTAAAGCTCGGAGCCCTTTACTCTCTTGCGCTCCCTCAAGATCTCCAGAAGGATAAGTTCATCATCGCTTAGCTCTTGATTTTCATCTACGAAGTTGGGAATGTCCTCGGTGCTTACCTTTTCCCTGTTTTCCATCTCAGCTCTAACTATTGAAGCTCTCAAAAGGCTCAGCGCCATTGTGACATTTCCCTTGCTCCTCTTAGCAATTTCCATCAGAAGTTCTTGGTCGTAACTCCCATCTCTCAAAGCAAGCCTTGCTCTTTCAGCGAGTATGGAAAATACCTGCTCTGTGGAATAAGGCTTTATTTCAAATAGGTTCGTTATGTTCATTCTTGCAAATTTTGAAAGCCTGAAATACTCTTTCCTATCTTCAGCCACCAAAACAACGTTTGCGTTCATGCTGATGAGCTTATCAACTACGTCTAACTCCTTAACATGCTGGAAATGATCCAAGCAAACAGTTAGTCTGTTAGCCCTTAGATGTCTTCTTAACTTATCAATCAAAACAGAATTGGTTTTTGGGATTGTGTTAAGCGGGTTTATCTGACTTAGAATCTCCTTCAGTATAGAGTTAGTGGTTTGAGCCAAAGTTGAATCTACGTAGATTAACCTTGATTCCAGCTCCTTTGCGATTGATCTCATCAATATGCTCTTTCCAGAGCCTATTGGACCATAGATAAAGGTGCTAATGCCGTTTTTTATGAATGAAATGATTCTCTTTCTGTCCTTCTCCCTAAAAACAATGCTTTCTGGCTCGTATGTATGAGAGATTGTTTCTATGTGGGTTATAAGTTTCTTAATCATGTAGAAGGATAAGTATGAGATAAAATGAGTAGGTTACGCAAACAACGATTTCCATTAGTTCCATTTAAGTCGTGACTCATGATGTGTAGATCTCTGGTCTCGATCGAGGCTTTTTTGTTTTAGTCTCGCATGAGTCCTTCTAATCGTTCTATAACTCTCTTCTTGCCCTCGTCAGTGTAACTTGTGGTGGCAAATATGCCCCTCCAACTATCCAAGAACGTCGTTCTCTTGATTTCTGGTATCACGCTTCTCTTCAGCTTATCCTCAAACACTTTAGGGTTGGGAAGAACTTCTTTCACCCTTTCCATTACTCCCTCAGGGATACCGTTCTCCAGAACTAAGGAAGCTATGTCCCTTATGTCAGATGCCCTTGAGGAGACAACCTTCATTATGAAGTAGTCTGCGTAACTTGGAACGAAGAACATCACCTCTTCACCAGCAATCGAGATGAATGCAGACCTGCTCCCTTCAACCATCGCTTCGTCTATCAATATTACCTCTTCAGGCTTCCTTCCCCTTATCTCGCCTTCCATGAAGTCCAAAGATACCTTTATCCTGGCTTTATCATAACTGACGTACTTGACCCACCTCATGAACCTATAACTCTCGTGCCTTTCCTCAGCCTCTATGCTGTAATCCTCAGGCATGATTAGCCTTATCCTGTCTAAATTCCAACCGTCTTTTTTCCTAACGATGAAATCACAGTCTCTGGTGAACCTTGTAAACCGAACAAAGGCCCTTAAAGCGTATCCTCCTATGAGTACAAGCTTAGGGTCCGTGAAGCCTTCTGTACTCGTTGAAAGCCTCTTGACAGCCGTCAGAAGTTCCTTTTCCCTCTTCTTCATCAGTTCTATAGCTCTAGGCAAATTCTAACACCTTCTCTACGGCTTCTTCTACGAGCTCCTTTACATCATCGTTTCTGAAATCCCTATCCCTTACATCGAACAACTTCCTTCCTGACCTCTCGTTGAAGAGTTGACATGCATACCTTATTGCGCTCCACACCCTAGCATCAGTCCTGGCTATCCTCTTCCACCTTGAAAGCCTCCTAACCTTTTTCAAGGGAGATCTCATCTCTCCTGAAGTAGAGCAATGCTAAGGCGTCTAAGAAGGACCATTCTGCAACGCAGTTAACCAAGCAGGATTCTGGAGATTCTACGAGCAAACCATCCAACTCTTTGTACTCGTACGGAACCCTCTCATGGTACTCCACCTCAAATATCCACTCCCTGCTCCTAGCAAAGCTCTCCAAGGCCTTTTTGTAGGACGATGAGGTTACGGCTAATCGGTAAACGTTCCTATGAACAAAGTCGTAGTTCCACAAGCTCGCTGCCGTCTGCTTTATTACGACCTTAAACCCCCTATCTTTACTCAAGAAGCTCCAGACGTCTTCCTCCTTTGCCGGAACGTAGTACCAACCCCAACTCACCCTTTTGACTAATCCAAGCTTGCTGAGCCTGTGCAAGTACTCCTTTGCCCTTGGTTCTATTGCAACAGCTTCCCTAGTCGCAACCAAGCTTCCTTCCCATTTTTCTCTTAACGTCTCGTTAAACCTGGCGAGGTACATTATGTCACCTTTAATATGGTATTGGCACTTAAGTATTTAAATATGTCACCTTTTTGTTAAAAATGGCACATTTCTTTCCAGAAACTCTGGCCAGTCTTTCTAGTGATTTATCGGATGCTACTCCTTTTGCCATGAAAGAAATCATCCTAGCATCTTTCTCTAAAAACAATGTGGAGTTTGTTATTTCCATACAGGAGCACATGGTGTAAAGTTAGCTCCAATATGAGAATCGTTAAAATTCCGTTGCAATGTCCTTGAGGAAAGCGATGAACTTGTCTAAGAAACGCTCGAAGGATTTTGGTGGTCTAACGACGAATAGATCTCTCTCAAATGGGTCCTCAACAACCTCCCTGGTTAGCCCTAGGGACCTCTTGTTTCTCTCCAAGTTCTCCCTGTACTTCTTGTAGTAAAGAGAAGCTCTTATCTTCTTGATTATCTCTTCCCTAAATTCCTCAAAATTGAAACCGTTCCTATCTAAGACGAAAACGTCGTAGAAGTCCCTAAGCCTCTGCTTCCTCCTAGTTAATATTGCTCTGACTTTCTCACAAAGGATCTCCCTCTCATCATAAGCTTGGACCTCGAATGGAGAGTAGAATTCCAAGAAACCCTTGAAGTATGCTTTCTCATCCCTTGACAATTTGGCATCGCTCAGCAACGTCATAACTCCAACCTTTTTCACGGGAAAAAGCAGGTCCTCCAAGAAGTTAACTTGTACCTTTATGAGCTCCGTTCCCTTCCAGAGCTTCATGGTCACCATCCTGCCCCCTCCCCCGAACTCGAAGTACCTCCTTTCGCTGTGATCGTTCTTAAACTCAAGACAAATTTCTTCGGATATTTTCTCTAACAGAGAGCCGAGGAGGCCTATTTCATCAAGAAGGCTTCTCCTCAATCTCTTCTTTCCCAAGTCCCTCCAAACTTCTGGGTTCTTCCAGGTGAAATCAAGGTCGACGCTGAACCTGTAGTAACCGAAGTAACACTTGATGAGGCAAGTCCCTCCCTTCAACACGTACTTCCCAGCGGTTTTTGATGAAAGCTCTTTTAGCATGCGGTGTATGGTTACTTCCTTCTCTATTAATGCTGACTTCTTTATTCCTGACTTTTCAGATACGAAGCCGATGAACTCAGATAACTCGGGCATTTTTAATTACCTCCTCAACTGTCTTAGGGTAAAACCTTAGGTAGGCCTTTATCCTGCTTGGGTCAAGCCTTCCCGAGTACTCCTCTACCATAGACTCTATCCTCTCTTTTGGAAGGGATCTATACCTTGAGATGTAGACGAAATCCAACAAGGTTTTTTCAGGATCAGAGAACTTAATTACCCCCTTTTCAACAACCCCAAACCCGAACAAACCCATCTTTAGCTTTAAGAACTTCACTCTTTCTCCAGCTACCTTTATCTCCTTAGGTCTGAATATCGAATCGTTAACGACGAATATGACGTCGAAGTGCTCATGGGTTAGGCCGTTAAGCGTTAAAGCTGTGTAAAGACCGAAGTACCACTTAACTTTGAGCTTTTCCATTCCCAAGGAAAGGATTCTGTAAATGTCCAACGCCTTCTTAAGCTTGAACTCTTCTACGGTCTTGACGTAGTAGAGACCTCTCAGTATTCTTACCAAGTAGCCGTAGGATATCATGAAGTTTACGGTTGCCCTGACATCCCTTCCGAACTTTTCGCATGATTTTTCCATCTCAGCTCTTGTTATCACCTTGCCTCCAAAGGTCGATAGCACGTATTTCGTTAGAGTTCTCATAATAGTTATTTATATAACTATACTTAAAAATTTTAAAGGTTGTTATATATCTAACTATCCAAAACTGTGTAGTAAAAAACCATGGTTTTTACATGAGACTTAAGCAAGTGAATTGGGGCATGATAGTTGTTATCGATGTTCTTAGCTATTCTCCACTTGGTCTCATGTTTAAGGCATGCTCAGCTCTTAGGTAAGCGTAGTAATTCTTAACATCCTTCTCGACTCCATGCTTGGCAGATTCATCGAGTATCAACCTCATGAAGTCATAATAACCCTTAACCAACGTCCTGTAGACGCTAACATCAAGCTCTCCCCTAAGTCTAAGCCTCATCGCTTCCCTTTCTATCGCACCTATCTCGTTTTCAAGGGTGAAAAGGAGGTAGGCGACCTTCTCAACCTCCCTTTTAGAAAGAAAGTCGTTCAACCTTAGCCTTAGGTTGTTCCTCAGCTCGTTTAACTCTTCAAGCGCGTCGTTAACGGTGTATTGGGCCATGAAATAGAATTGGATTAAGAGCACAACAGCCTTACGAAAGCGTAAATTTCCGATTCTTCCGATAAGTTTCGAACGCTCAAATTGTTTTTAATCTAAATCGGAATTACGAGAGACATTAATTATCCACAAAAACGTTTCGCAATAAAATTAAATTTCCGTTTCACCTTCCAATAATTGGATACATGTTGAAGAGCCCATCCGTTACTATCGTATCGGTTGTTGGATCGATCGTAGCGATATCTTTGAGCTGGATCTTGAGAGTTTTTCTCAAGATCTCTAGCGAGCTAGCCGTTGGAATCGCCTGGGTTTGTCTGATCGTTTTAATCTTCAAGCTTCCTGCTAAGGAGAAGGAAAGCAAGAAATAGAGTGGCTAGGTGAAAGCCTGATGTCGGAAGAACATCCGACAGCGCAGGAAGAGATTCTCTCGGATTACATCACAATTTCTGTAACCCTCGTTGGCCTAACGCCGGTTATCTACGGTCTTGGATTGACCGTACTGAGCTTAAAACAGGTTTATCCCGAATTCCTGGCCGATTCCATACACCTAGCTGAGTTGGCCGAGATCTTCTTCATCACGATCCTTGTTCTTTCCGTTTCTTTGAAGGAAAACGTCTTGGGGAGGTACGCCGGGCGTGCTAGGGAGTCGCTTTTTGTGCTTTTCATAGTTGGAATGATCTGTCTTTTTCTATCCCTCTTCCTGCTGACCGGGATAGTAAAAATCGTTCTTTCTTCTTTTTAGTCGTTTAACGTTAGCAAATCTCCTATGAAGAAGAGGAGGACCGGAGAAGCCTCTACAAGCTTAACGAGAACGTGTTTTGTTATCGGTTGACACCAAGGGTAAAGAAATGCCTCCCTAATGTCGGGAGGACCATACCTGGAAAACGCTAGGTACAACAGCTCCGATGCTGTTATGGAGCCAACGAGCAAGTAACGCCTCAAAGAACTCCATCTGGCTTTGAGCTTCTCGTAGGCACTTTTCTCTAGTTCTGCCTTGTCAGTTTTAATGCTGTAGTCATCCTTTTGCAAGGAATAACTTCTGTTCTCAAAAAAGCCCATATTTAGAATTTGTGTCCTAGCTTAAATCTTTGTTGCGATTCGCACCGTATTAAAGAGAAGCGAGGGGTTTGGGTATAAAGGAATCCCGTTCTTGGATAAAACAAAATTCTCCAATCTACCATCTTTTTCCCGGTTGAAATGAGGGGTTACTGCCCGAGATGCAAGGAGTACAGGAGCGACGACGGAAGGGACGCTTGGGGAATCGTCTGGATTAACAAAACAGCATTCTGCGAGAGATGCGGCCATGTCCTAGATTTGTTTGAGGATGTTAAGCATGAAGGAAAAGGTTGAGATTGAAGTTGTAACGCTCAGCTGCGGTCACTCGGTAAACCCAAACGTAGGCGTGGGTGTATGCTCAAAGTGCGGAAGGCTGTTCTGCGGGAAGTGCCTTCAGATTCTGAAAGACAAATTGCTTTGTCCCTCATGCTTCAAGGAAGAGGTAGAGCGTGATGGTTGAGCTTTGGAAGTGCGAGGTTTGCGGCTCAATCGTAAGGAGGGATCAGATAAACGGTAGATGCTACGCTTGCGGTAGGAGGACATGCGTTAACTGTAGAAGGGTATGCCAGAGATGCCAGCGCGTTTTCTGCATGGATCATATCCAAGTAAGAGAAGTTTGGAGGCAGGGAAAACTTGAGAGGATTTTGCTTTGTGAAAACTGCGGCAGGGTATGGGCATGAAGAGATACGTGATATGTCCGGGCTGCGGAAGGTTGGTTAATGCTGAATCGCATTTCTGCACGACTCGATCCTGCCACGTTCCCCTTTTCGACTTCTCAAGGGCTCCAAAAGTTAAGACTGAGGGCCTTTTTCTCGGTTACTTCGTTGACAGATCAGAATTCCGTTTACCTCTCAACCAGTTGGGTTATCACGTGGCCATCTACGGTGTGACGGGTGTTGGAAAAACAAGGCTTGCGATAAAGCTTGCGATAGAGGCAGAGAACAATGGGTTGAAACTTCTAATTCTGGATGTAGAAGGAGAGTGGAAGAAAATAATCCCCTTCCTGAAAGCGGAGACGGAGTACTACGAGGTCGATAGGAACCTTAAGGTTAATCCTTTCGATCTGAATGATAGGGGATTAGCTAAGACCCTTCTTAAAGAAACGATCTTCAAGGGAATAGAGGTTGAGTACGCAGAACTATCTCCTCAAATGAACTACGTACTTGAGAAGTGCATAGAAATGAGTTCAAGCATACCGGAGCTAATAGACAACATTCTTTACTTCGAGCCAGACACCCCATTCAACCTCTCAAACTTGAACAAGACAAAGACTGCTCTTATAGTGAGACTGGATCCCTACAAAGCCAACCCAGCTTTGAACGAGATCTTTTATTGCTACTCATCCAACCCCGACTTGAACAAGCTGGACGACAGGAACATAATATTCGATTTGCACAGCTTGGAGGCAAGAGTAGCTTACAGGACCGAGTTAAGACTTCTTTACAACACTATAGCTATAGCTTACCTAAGGCAAGCTCTGTCGAGGGAAATAACTAATGAGACAAAGCATCTGTTCATAACGGACGAGGCCCAGCTTTTAGCCCCCAAGATACTGAGGAAACTCGTTGTAACGGATACGTGGACTTCCACAGAGTTTGCAACTAGGTTAAGGAAGAGGGGGGAGTGCATTGTGTTCATAACCCAGTCACCGAGCAACATAGAGGATGATGTTAGGAGGAACGCACAGAACAACTTTGTATTCAGACTTCAAGATCCTGATGACATAAAACTGATAGCAGGAATCCTAGGCTGGAACGTTGACACCTCTCTTGAGTATTTGACAACTCATTTGACTAATTTGAAGAGGAAACAAGCTTTGGTTAAGGTCCCTTTCATTAAGGATCCTTTCCTAATTGAAGTTTCAGACCTTGAGCTCCCGGAATTAAACGAAAGGGAATTGAGGAAGTACGTTAAGTCCATTAAGCACGAGTTAAACGAATACGAGAGTCTCTTCCTCCAAAGCATCGATTCAAAGCCCTTCTTGCCTGTGGTTGAGAGGAGAAGGTGGTTGGGCATGGACAAGCTGAAATACAAGGAAGTTGTTGAAAGACTGGTCAGTGAAGGCATAATAGAGAAGGTAAGCGTTCCTATTGGTAGAGGAAGGCCCATAGTGCTCTATCAGAGGAAAGGACAGAAACCGAGCGTTAAGCACGAGTACTACGTTTACTGGTTGATTGACGAGCTAACGGATAAGGGATTAGTGTGTAGGATAGCAAGAATTGGGGAAGCTAAGCCAGATATACAGATACCAAGCATCAAAACAGCGATAAATGTTGAGTTGGGAAAGTCTGACATCAAGAAGAACATAAAGGAAGCTCTTAAGGAATTTGAAAGGGTTATAGTTTGTTCTGATGACGAAAAGCTGTTAGAGAAGCTTAAAGAAGAAAACAAGGATGAAAGGATTTTATTTCGCTTGGTTTGGGAAGTTCCAGGCTTGCTTTAATTGATGAAAATTAATGCCGCTTTTTTGATTTTCTGAAAAGGGAAGGAAAGACAGAGATGAACACAAACTAATGCTACTTTCCTTCCCTTTGGTAGCTAGTTGGAGAATCCTTTGAGTTGTTAGTTAAACACCTAAAGCTTATCCATGGGTAGCACTATTTTATCTCTATGAAAAGCTCGTACTGCGCTTCTGGCTGAGTTTTTGTCGATGAAACTAGTTAATTGATGTAGCATTGCCTTATGGAAAGATCAATGACACCCTACCGATTTCACAGTCTCCTCTAGTTGCCTAAGCCTTTGCTCAAAACCTACGTCGGACATCATGGTAGAAAACGAAAAAAGTCTGTTAGTTTTATCGCAGATCCACGTTACATCAACAAGAAGCATACTACCTTCTGCTGGACCTATCCTCACTACAGTCACTTTGGCATCGTGTCCGTTAATTTTCATAGAGTATGCCTTAACAAGCTCATAACTGCCTCCAGATGTTTCGTTTATTAGTTGTAAACGGAGGTTTACTATTTTTTCTAAATCTCTCGTACCGTAGGTTAATTCGGCAGATTCTAAAGGCATATAAGTTAGCATAGAGCTCAGATTAGCTCCCTTGAAGGAAACAGTCCATCCTTCTTCAGGATTACCCAAACTTTCAGTCATATTCCATCCTTCAGGAATTTCTACACTTACGCTGCCGGGCAATTCCTCTTTCATCACTTTACGTGTAGAGTAGTAATACATTGCAACGGAAAATAGAGTGATCAAAACAATAAAACATAAAAACAATTTCTTAATCAATCGTACACCTCCTTAATTATTTTTGAATGTAAATAGATAAAAATTATGGATCTGGGGCAAAGCTATGATAGTAGTCAGTCCTATCGGTGAAATCTGAGGCAAGAGCAGAGATCATAGTTTTAGCTTCCTTATACTCACCCATGCCGGGGTCTTCGAATTCATAAGGGGCATCAAACTTACCGTTCGTTGGATCTGCATGTATCCAATTTCCTTTTATGTATACCTCAGCAAAATCATGTCCACGTTCTTCTTCTATTCCATAGCTGAAGAAAACAGATGAGACGAAGCGAGCTTTTATACCAACAGCTCTGCACATCCCAACGAAAAGAATAGCGTAGTCGGTGCAATCACCTAGAACATTTCCGTAGCCTTCCTCTTTAATCTGTTTCCATAACATATAGAAATAAGTAGGCTGTCTGCTGGAAGAAGAGTTGTCATATTTAATCGCTCCCTGTACCCAGTTGCAAATTTCCCTGGCAAGTTCGTACTTATCTCTTATATCCCTCCATCTTGTCTCTACAAAGGTCTTGACCTCGTTTCTTAGCTTGTTATTAATTTTCAAACACAACACACATGACTCGAGTTGTATATTATATAGAAATTGTATAGCACCCCAATCTATCTGAAGACGACGAAGACTTTCGTGGTTGTACACGCTAATCGTCCTGGTTTCCTCAGCCGTATCTCCAGCAGAGGTATTAACCTTTACGCGATATTGAACTTTTATCTCGCTGGGCAATTTTCTTTGGATGATATCACCTATCTCAACAGTAAATACGAATTCTGGAGCGGTAACTCCTTCTATGCTCTTGGTAGAAGGTGATCCCTTTACAGTAATATTGCTAGTATCAAAAAGAAGTTCGACAGTCATTCTATTGCTAGGATGATTTTTAGCCAAGGAAACAATCACTTTCACACGAAACGAAGTCCACTCTTCGTAGAACTTAGTCCTATCGAAAAAGACGCCGATTCTTTTGATTTCAGCTTCTGGTTTAGGTTTCTTCTCCTCCACAATTAACGTGACAGTAATAGTCCTTTCTTTCCCCCCGCTCTCCCCCCTTATGGTAAGCATGTAAGTTCCCTTAGGAGTTTCCTTACTCGTCGTTATCGTCAGCTTCGAGCTGAAGCTTGGTTCACCAGATTCTGGGTTAAAGAAATAGGTTGTGCCAGGAGGCAATCCAGTAACGCTTAGATGAACGGTTTTAGGAGTACCGCTTTCCAGCCTCGCTTGAACATCGTAACTCGCGCTTCCCCCTTGCTCCACCTTTTGGCTTGGTGGGCTCGCTGAAAGGCTGAAATCGAATATCAGCTTTAGAACCAATGTTATCTCCTTTGTCTCCCCAGCTTCTATGTCAAACTCCTCTTCTCCCTCGTAAGGATATCTTACTGCCTTAACCTTATGATGTCCAGGAGCTACGTGAAGAGTCATCCAACCATCCTCAGTATCTCCCTTCTCAACCCCATCCAGGTATATCCTAGCAGTCTTTATCGTCGTTCCCTTCTCATCAACGACGTGGACGTGCACTATCCCTACGTTAGCCTTCACCTCTATCTTAACCGAAGAGCTCCAATCGGATTCCGCTCCATCATCATCCTTCACCTTCACCTTCGCGTAATAATTTCCAGGCTCTGAGTAAGAGTGCGAGACCGAGCTTTGGGAGGTCCATCCAGACGTATGCCCGTCACCAAAATCGAAGTAATAGCTTACAACTTGACCGTCTGGATCGTAGCTCGATGAGGCATCGAAGTTAACTTGCTCATTAACGTTAACAGAAGTAGGCCAGGCCTCTAGGATTGCTACTGGAGGCTCGTTAGCTTGCAAAACTTCCACATAACAGGAGTCGAGCACCTGTCCTTCAGGACCAATCAAGTGGAATATCCTGTAGCCTGCAGGCTCTCTCATATATTGTTCGGTCCTATATGTTGTGCCTGGTTTAGGAGCCTGGAACATATCGAGCAGCTTCCAAGTTCCGTTCGGGAACTCACTGTAAATCTTTATGTATGCCGCCGAGGAGCTTACTTCGAAGTATATTTTTACGAGTTCTCCCACCTCAAAGGAACCGCCATCTTGATTAGGACCTTGTCCTCCCTTGTTAGTCCAGATGTCTCCGGTAAGCTCTTCCTCTTCGATCAGCTTAACGTATCCATCGTATTTATGATCCCTTGAGTAAATCCAAGCGCAAACAGCGTACTCCCCACAATCGTACTCGTAATGCTTTGCGTAAACCTCGACCTTATCCCCTTTATGCAAAGGCCAATGGACATCGCACTCTGAGACGTAATCAGCTATATCAATATGGGCAAGGTCACCAGCATCCAGCTTACCTTTGGGATCTGAAAGAACCTCGTCTATCCTCACAATCACATCGTACTGATTTGGAGGCTCTTCTTGAATAGTTCCCCTGAATTTCACGAAGTTCAGGGCAGAAACCGTAACGGTTATGGACTTAGTAGTTGAGAGCCCATCGCTTTGGTAAGAGGTAACGGTTATCGTGTAGGTCCCAGCTTCTGCGTAAGTGTGGCTTGCTGGGAACCAGTGGTCCTCCTCATGGCCATCCCCCCAATCCCAGTGTAACCTGATTATAGAGGCTCCTGGGGTTCCTGGGGTAGTTACCCCGTTGACGGTAACTGTAAGACCATCTATCTCCGGCTCATACAACGTAAGGCTTGGAGGTTGGCCTGCTGCCGTAACCTCTACGTAACAGGAATCAAGGATCTCATCTCCTGGACCAACCAGATGGAATATCCTGTAGCCAGACGGTTCTCCCATTACCCCAGGGATCTGGTAAGTTGTGCCTGGCTCAGCCTGGCCCTCGCCCAGAAGCTTCCAAGTTCCGTTTGGGAACTCATCGTAAACCTTGACGTATGCTGCTGAACTTACTTCAAAGTATATCTTTATGGCCTCTCCTACCTGAAAAGAGCCTCCATCCTGATTATACCCTTGGCCTCCCTTGTTAGTCCATATATCTCCAGATAGCTCCTTGACTAAGATGTTGAGATCATACTCCTTGGTGGCTGTACAGGATTCTTCAGGTGATTCGCACAGACAGCATGTTCCGCCAGGCGGGGTATGGCCTATACATCCAGACACAGTTATCCTGAGGGTTACTAGTCCGGGCTTTAAAGCCTCCAGTGAGCCACAATATTCCGCGCCCATTTCTTCTCCAGGTGGAAGTTCTTGCGGCGGGGTTCCGCAAAATAATGGATGCGCTTTTAAGCTATCTCCCGGAGACCACTCAATGTAGAAATCGAGGTGCGGGCTTATGCATACTGAGCTCGAGCCAACATTCCTCACCCCAACTCCTATTCTAAATTCGTCTCCGACCCGCACTGGATAAGGCTCAATATACACATCCGTTATCTCTAATTTACATTCGTGTCTCTGTTCAACCACGTTTATCTTTATCGATTTTATGTCGTCCTGAACCCACTCTCCATCTTTCCAGTAGAAAGCGTGTATGTTTAGCTGCCAAGTTTTCGGCTCTGGTGGAGCAGTCAATGTGAATGAATATGTTTTTTGATCCTTTCCAGAGAGGACATCCGTACTATAAGCTAGCAAGGGGCCTGCGTGCTCATAAACCTGAATCATGACATCGGTCGATGCCGTGAAGGAGTAGTCAACGATTACATCTATGCTAAAAGACTGGTCTACATAGACCTCTGTTGGATAATCAACGTTAACTATCTTTATTCGCATCTCCTCGCCAGCACCGCTAAACCAAAGGATCCAGGGGGATGGAAAAGAGCCTACAGGGTAGTCTTCTAAGCTCTCTTGGAATGTAGTTCTCTCAGGATTTGTAAAAACAAAAGCAGGAGCAATTGTGTAGGAAAACGAGATCAAAAACAAAAGGAAGGAAAGGAGCTTTCGCAACCTTACCTTTAGTGTATCAAATTGAATTTATTATAAAACTTCCGTTCTAGCTGCGCGCGGTTGAATGATAGAAAAAGAAGCATAAACTCTACTAATGTAAAGAGTTGAAATTTCTCACCTGAAAATCGACGTTATAGGAGCTATAATTGCCTTAAACAACTTAGACAAAAACTGAGTTATGCCTTCAGCTTCCTTCACAACGAAGAAAGTGGCCATTCCTTCCCTCAGTTTTATTTCACTACTATGTATCGTTGGCATTGCCCAAAGCGTCATTTTTCCAGTTATTATTCCTTCAGGCATCTCGCAATAAGCTACTATTTTAACGTAACCGTTGTAAGCCTCCACCTCTGTGTTCTTTACCATTTTCTCTTCCCATCGATTACACTTGTTACCGTTCATCACCTTTCCCATCGTCAGCTCTTCCTTGCAAACGCATTCCAGGGTTTGGGCATCGCAGCTACAAGCTCTCCTTCCAGCGTATGGCAATTCAAAAACAATGCCATCGAAGCACGAATCCCAATCCTCTATTAGCACGTTGCCAAAAGAATCCATCAGCTTTAAATCGTAGCTAACTTTCTTGCCAATAACGAAGCGTGAATCGTTGAAAGAAATAACGACGGTTACTATGTCCCCTGGCATCAAGTTCTCATCAGGAATCATGTCAACCAGAGTAGGACAATCCTGCAAGCAGTTCTCTTGAGTCTCGCCATATTCGAACTCACACTTACCGTTGGGGTTAGGACATGCTGGAATTGTTGTAGTTGTCGACGTCGTTGAGCTCGTGGTAGTCGAGGTTGTAGAAGTAGTGGTACTAGTCGTAGTACTACCAGTTACTTTACAATTTGAGTCACAATCACTGTATCTATAATCCTTACAAGCGCATTCGATGTCGTAATCGACTAAACCAAGTTCACACAGGTTAACGAACCCAGCAGAGTTAGCGTTTGGGTTATCAGGATCACAAAGATAGCAATCCAGAGCATCGTTTGGACAGTGGTAACAACAGTCACCGTCACCACATCCAGAATCTGTTATGTGCTTTTCGCAAGCCACATCATGGAAACCAACTTCTCCTTTGTTCAAACAAACGTCCCAAAAGCTAGAGTAGCAAGCTGAGCAGGAACTCCAAGTACAGTCTGATTGGCAAGTTTGGATACCGCACCCATTAGCGCATGACTGGGTTGAACCAGGCGGGTCACACTCTTCTCCAGGGTCTACAACACCGTTTCCGCAAGACAGACAACCAGGATCGTCATCATCCGTAAGTCCGTCGCAGTCGTTGTCCTTGCCATCGTCGCAGTTGTTGTTCGCCACCGATTCGTCTACGTTGTAACCCCCGCAGGAGCAAGAGCAATCTGAACAATCGTCGCTTGACCATATATAACAGTTACCGTTGTAACAGTAGTATTCTCTGTAATAGTCGCCGTAGCATCCATCAGCGTCGCTACAATCGTAAATATCACTCCAAAGAGACCATTCTAGACAATCATCGGCGTCATAATCTCCACAGGTACGTTTTTGGATTACAGTACCGTAGCACCTGCGCTCTACTCGTCCTTGAGGAGAGCATTCGTCAGTACAGGAGATGCTCGTTGTCGAACCGGGTATAGTTGTTGTAGAAGTAGTGCTTATGGTTGTCGAACTCGTAGTTGATGTAGTGGTTGAAGTTGTCGTGCTCGTAGTGCTTGTTGTAGTAGTCGTTTTCTTCTTAGTAGTCGTAGTCTGAGGTTTTGTAGTCGTTGTAGAAGATGTACTTGGAGAACAGTAACAAGCACCAGCCGTCGTCGAACAGTAGCACTTATTGTTAATACACTTCAAATAACGATAATTGCTACCGTACTGAAGACAATCGCAGGAGTTGTACTTACTGCAACAATCAGAATCTTTTATGCATTCTTTCCCAGGTGGGAGGGAAGTAGTTGATGTTTCTTCTTCACAGCTCGGGTCAGGATCGCATTTAAACTGTCCATCGTTGGGATTACAGCCAGGAGGATTACAAACGTACACTTTTTTCATCTCATCGTTTGCGCAAGGCGAAACTCCGCATCCCTTCTCTTCCCAGTTACAAACACATTCACCAGGTGGTTTACATGTATTATCCTTACACTTATAACCTTCAGGACAATCTTTGTTAGTACAGCACTCTACTACTTTGTAATTGCATCTCCATCCACTGGATGTACAAGAAGCAGTTCCGTCGAACTTCCTCGGTTCTCCTCCCATAGTTATACATCTATCGGTACAAGTTGGTTTAGTATCTAGTTCATCGTATCCACAGAACCACCCGGCACATAGTCCATGGTAGAAATAAGCACAACCTTGAGGAGAGTAAAAACATAAATTACCACTCTCATAAGTAGGAGGACAGTTACCACATTCTATACCACTACAAAACACTCCGGCCGATACAAAGGGTGTGGAGAGAAGTACGTACAATAACAACACCATAAACGTAAACTTTCTAAACATATTTTACCATCCTTGTCATGTTCAAGTCGACAAATCCACCAACTTCTAACGTTCGATTAACTATTCTTATGGTTATTCCGGTATCCTCACACCCGCATGTTTTCATTTCCACATTACAAGCGCTTTGTCTGTCGAACAACTTTGAACAAATAATCCCTGCTATCAGACTTAACTTGCTTTCGTCGTTTACGACTAATTTAGCCTTATCATCCTGAATAGAAAGTTCTAACGACGGATAGCAGGATATCCGCTCATCTTCTCCTTGACAATCGAACAGATCTATCAACCCATTAGTATAGGAGGAGCCTACTTTAAGGTCGATTCTCTTCACGTTTCTCATGTAAACGGAGTTGTTGTAAGTCATAGCTATTCTTCTTCCCTCTGGTAGGAGTTTATAATTAAAACATGCGTCACCGACGTTGCAAACGAAGCAAACTACCGAATCTTCAAAGTAGAACTTTTTCGGCTTACAATCTATCAAAGATAAACGTTGTTCTACTGTTTCCTTCATGTAGTTTGTGAACCTTGAGTAAAGTTCTTCCAGCCTTCTGTGCTCCAAGAAACTTTTGATGTAAAAGGCAATTACAAAGGAAATAATAATGACAACCAAAAAAAGAAGCTTAACGTTCATAAATTAATTTTAGCTTCCTTTAAGTAAAAATTTAACCTTTTGAGTATCTCCTAAAAATGAATGAATCTGGGACATACGTTTCCCAATAATTATCTCCGAAAAAGCTAGCTGGTACCAACGAATAGGGCTGGGGGGACGGACTTGGATTTATGTTGTAAAAACTCAAGTTTCCGCTTTCATTCAAGAAACCAACTCCTGCATATATATGAAGTACTGTTTCATTATTTATAATCCATTCTTTATCCAACATAACAGGAATTCCCATAATTATCATTACTTGAGGTTCTATCTCTAAATCATCTATCCTTACCAATTTGACCCAATACCTTTCTGGGATTTTTTTGAAACCCATTTTAATTATCTCATCAAACGTAGCGTTTATTCCCCAATAGTTAAGTATCGATGTAGCAACAGCCTCGTAGCATCCCTTCTTAGGATCCTTTTGGAACACAAGAGGAACGTCTTTTATAACAACTTCTCTAAACTCCAAAGGTATCATGCTCTCGTTGCAAGCAACGTTTCCGTCGGCGTCCCTAGCGTAAACCTTGAAAGGAATTGCTACGGTATCCCTTAACAAGGTTAATCCTCTCAACACGTCTCCTGTCAAATTGCTGAGCTCAAACTCGTAAGCGTAAGTTCCGTTTCCAAGGCTTTCCATCGTTCTGTTGCTTCCAAAGAGCTCTAGAGTAACGCTGCTTATGCCCATGTTTATCCCTTTCGGATCCTGAGCGTTTACGTAAAGGAACACAGAGATGGGTTTCCTAAACCTCAAATCCTGGTACTTGTAAACGTCCCCGGATATCGGAGCTGATTGAGCGTAGCCTATTGAGGTTATTACTGGAGGAGTAGTCTTGAGGGAGTGTCGGTAAGCAGCATAGACCAACGGGACAGTAACAACCAAGCCACCAAGGATTACAGCCAAACCTTTCTTCAATCCCCCTCCCTTCTCCTCCTCAACCTCTTTTTCGTTCCTAACTTTTTTAGGCTTTGGTGGAACTACGGTTTCTCCATGAACCATCCTGGAGCTTAGTAATCCTATTACGTGATTAACTCTGTCCCAACAGTTCAAGAACGTTCTGTACACCGTTGGGTTGTTTTCCTCGATGAAGCTCAAGTATGCTTCCCTCTTATCAGGATCCTCCACATAAGGACCCAACAGACCTTTGCTCCTTTCGTCCGCCAGTCTCCAGGCAACCCTAGTCAGCAGCTCTAAGGAAGCATCCCACCCATCTTCGTAAGTTCTTTTGATTTTACCCTTTTCTTCGAGGAGAAGCTCTGCTATTCTCCTTACGTCGTCCTTATTCAAAACCACAGGCTCTGTTTCAAGGAGTATATCCGTTTTCTTCGACAGCACTACTATACGTTCGACACCATCCAGGTAAAACCCCCTTCCAAAATCGAAGATCCCCCACAGTTCAGCCAGAAGCTTTTCCCTTAGTTGCCCTTCGATTGATGAGTAATGTCTTAACGCTGCTTCGTATTCCTCAAGACTGGAAAACTGCCTGTACCCTTTCCCAACTTTACCCATTATCTCGAAAGGGATTCCACTCCTTTCGACTTTTCTTACGACATTTCGCACAGTTTTCAGACCTTCCACCGAGTCTAAGTAGAAGGTAAGTCCAGAAGGCCCCTCACAAACCCTGACGCTTCGCGTCCTAAGAATCTGTCTGTTCGTTTCTGGCTCTTCACTCAACCTATTCACAATATCGCCAAAGGAAATTTCGAATACCTCTTCTTCATTTGGAACCATGCTCCCACGGTTCTTCTTCACGATTATTTATTGGTTTTCCTACTACTTAAATATTTTGTCACGATTTAGTGGCAATAATTAAAATTTATGATGCATATCTGATAAAAAGGAAGAATGAAAACATGGCTTTGAGATGATGAGAGAGTTACCGTCCGAGACTTTTCTGAAATTTTCCGCCATAGAGGGGATTAAGATTATTTTTTTAGGAAGAAAGTTTCGAATTAACAAGATTATTCGGTGATAACATGCAGAGGACAAAGGAGCTGGAGATTCAGAAGTAATCGTAATTTGTTGCGCACGCTTCCCCTGGTTATGAGGTGGTTGTGGAGAGACCTTGCTGCACCCTTTCCAATAACTCTGGTGATTGCGAAAAAGGAACTTATTATAGGGATAACTATTGAGATGAGTGCCTTTGGACCCATCTTTGCAGACCATATTCGTTGACCCTGTCAGAAAGGATGGCCTGAAATACGTGGGGGAATACGTCCGCGGTAGGTGGTGGAACGGATTCCTAGTGGGGAATGGCGTGCGTTACCAAGTTGTAAG
>Ga0190286_1000055_pt1 | contig 60564 bp, 58 predicted proteins | sample 48691834_MG_FD_183241 | JGI IMG/M metagenome (GOLD analysis project Ga0190286, IMG submission 183241) | Hydrothermal vent microbial mat bacterial communities from Southern Trench, Guaymas Basin, Mexico - 4869-18-3-4_MG | ecosystem: Environmental > Aquatic > Marine > Hydrothermal vents >... | reverse complement strand
ATCTCATCCAATATATCCCTAATCCAATAGCCGTAGAACCCCCTTCTCTCTCACAAGCCTCTTTTTAACCTCTTCTTCCAAGTAAAGGCTAGATATCGATCCAATACCCTCATATGCTTGTGGTCCTCCAATTATTATGAAGACATCGACTTTACCAAGCCCTACAACTATGTCAAAGCTTCTTGCCCCATATATAGAGACGTCATATCCCATGTTTAGCAAGAAGTCCATCAACTTTTCTGCGGTTTCTAAATCAACACTATTTGAGAAAATCGCTATCTTGACCTTGATCTTGCTATTTGCATTTGCTTTCATAACCGAGAACGGAATTAATAGCAGGAGTATCAAAAGGAAGGAAAGAAAATACCTAGTCAATTTTCCTCAAAATATCTAAGATGGGATATAAAATGCTATTTAGCATTCTGAAGAAATATCCTACTGGAACCGAGGGAGAGAGTCGAAGTGAGCTTGAAGAACTAAGTTATTGCCGCGATTGTTTGAATGCGTACTAGCGATAAGAACCGCCTTTTAGCTTTCTTCTCTCATGACTACATCTCAATAATAACAATTCTGAGATGCTACATGAGATCTTAGATTAAAATCTAAAGCTATCGAGCTCAATTACACAATAAAATATATTAAAAAGAAGCCTATGCCTCGAACATCATGTGTTACGAATCCTAAGAGATGCAAGTAATCGCTTGAAGGTAAAGTATGATCATATCTTGCTGTATTTACTTGCGTTTCTTTTCAACATTAGTTGGGTGCTAACAACATCGCTTATGCCCCTCTATCTCGATTACTTGGGATATAAGGGTGCAGGAATAGGTGCGTTAAGCTCTGGACGAACTATCTTTGCAGCAATAGCTGCCATCATAGCTGGAAGGATCTCAGATCTTTACGGATATAAAAGGCCAATGTCTCTCTCTTTAATGCTATTTGCCCTACTGGGAGGCCTTTTATATCTTAGGGAGTCTTCAAAAATTGTTGCATTATTCTATCCTCTTATGGGCCTTTGTTTTGGCTTGTTTAACACTCCTATAACAAGTCTTCTTTCGGAAATATCTCCAAGCGAATCTATGGCCTCCTCGTTCGCTTTCTTCTACTCCGTCACAAATCTAGCAGGGATTATTTCCTCTAACCTCTCTGGATGGATGGCTGGCAATTTTGGATATAGGTACCTTTTCCTAACAGCATCTTTGATAGCAATAATTTCATCGCTTATTGTAGGCAAAATTCCGAGCAAAACCAGGGCAGCAAGGGAGAGAATAAAACTTCTAGATATTCTGAAGGGATCAAGGTCGCTTGACAGAATGTTTTACATCTTTTTAGCTGGAATGCTTTTTCATGGCTTTAGCCTTATGACAATATGGCCCTTCTTCTCCCTTTATGCAAAGAAAGGTATAGGATTGAGCGAACCAGAGGTAGGTTTAATTCTTTCCATGAGAAGCCTAGGGCTCCTCCTGACCCTTGTTCTGTGGGGAAAGATTTCCGACAGAATTGGATCTTCCTCAATGATATTTCTTCACGTTTTCTTTTCCTCCTTTGCATGGATAGCTTACCCCTTCTCTCCAGATCTCCTCACTGCAGGAATAGCTCTTGGGATAAATGGAATTGTCGGAGCGATGGACATGCCAGCCAGGAGGTCTGTAGCAGCAGAGTTCTCGGATAGCAGGATAAGGGCTACGGCCATGGGTCTCTTGGACTTTACTTCTGGAATTGCTTCAAGCATAGGTTTCATCTTCGGGGGCTTCTTATGGGATACAGCTGGAATGAGAATACCCTTTGTGGTGGCATCGCTTACAAATGGAATTGGAGCAGTCCTCCTGTATGTAGTAAAAAGGAGTGGTGCCACGAAAATCTGAGATTTCCTTCTAGGATTGTTGAAAGTATCTCTTTATTGGTAAAAGAAGCCATTTTTACGCGCGCTACTTCAAATGTGACCTTTACTCTTGTCCTGTAAAGGTCTATCTTCCCACTTCACTGTAGCAGACATGCTGAGCACCTTAATTCTCCTGACGTTTCTAATAGTCTTCTTCGCCTGTTCTAACGCCTCAATAAGGGCTTTCTCAAACCCTTCCTTAGATTCGCCCATCAATTCTATTTTTTCAAAGCACCTTCATCATGTTCTTTTAGCTAAAACAAAACTATTTGGATCAAAGTAAGTACTTTAAGCCGGAGCCCGTATTCATCAGAAGAATCCTGTCGTCCATGGAGAGGATTCCATCATTAACGAGTTTCTTTAGTCCTGCATACGTAGCAGCCCCTTCTGGACAAGCATATATGCCTTCATACCTTGCGAGATCCTTGATAGCGTTCAAAATCTCCTCATCTGTTACGCTAATAGCAAATCCATTGCTATCCCTGAGTACCTTTAGTATCAACTTGCCTGCGAATGGCTTGGGAACTTTCAGGCCAGCAGCGATTGTCTTCGGATTTTTCCACTCTTCGACTTCTTCTTTGCCCTCTTTAAAGGCCTTGACGACTGGAGCACAGCCAGAAGCCTGCACTGATATCATCTTTGGGATCTCACCGCTTATCCAACCAAGCTCCTTAAGCTCTTGGAAGGCCTTCCATATACCAATTAGACCAGTTCCGCCACCCGTTGGGTATATCACTACGTCAGGCAGTTCCCAGTTGAAGTACTCAGCTATCTCCAGTCCCATCGTCTTCTTTCCCTCAAGCCTGTAGGGTTCCTTGAGCGTAGACATGTCAAACCAGCCTTGCTCTTTCGCCTTCGCCTTAGCTACCTTTCCAGCATCAGCTATCGTACCCTTTATAAGGTGGACATCAGCACCAGATACAATGCATTCCCTCTTTGTAACATTAGGAGAATCCTCTGGCATGAAAACATGGGCTTTTATCCCTGCCTTGGCGCAATAAAAGGATAGAGCAGCAGCAGCGTTCCCAGCAGATGGCAAAACTATGTCTTTTATGCCAAAAGTTTTTGCCTTTGAGACGGCTACGGCCATTCCTCTTGCCTTGAACGTGCCTGTTGGGTTCAGCGACTCGTCTTTTATCCAGAGGCTCCTGAAACCCAGGTTGCTTGCTCTCAAGATTGGAGTAAACCCCTCGCCAAGGGTAATAATATCTCTTCTATCTTCTATCGGAAGGAACTCAAAGTACCTCCATAAAGTTCCTTCTCTCCCTAAGAGATCTCCTTTTTTCAGCTTATCCTTCATCTCTTCCAGATTATACTTCACTAGAAGAGTGCTACCACAATTCTTACACACTGTCTGTATCTCCTTGTGGGAGTGTTGAGCTCCACAGTTACTGCACTCAAGCCTCTCAACAAACATGATCAATCCTCTCTATTTCACCTCATTACCTTTGAGAAAACCGTCAAATGATTTTCTCCAAGGATTTTCTTGATCTCTTCTTTGCTGTATCCCCTAGAAACGAGTTCTATAGTTATGTTGGGCATCTTGCTTACGTCTTCTAAGCCAATTGGAGTTGAGGATATTCCATCAAAGTCAGAACCTAAGCCAACGTGATCAATTCCCACCAAATTAATTATGTGCTCCATATGATCTACAACATCGCTTACTGAGGCCCTACCTTCCCTTTTCAAGAACTTAGGGTAGAAGTTCATCCCGATAACCCCTCCTTTATCTGCTATTGCCTGTATTTGTTTGTCAGTTAAGTTCCTAGGATGATCGCAGAGGGCTCTGCAGTTGGAGTGGGAAGCTATTATTGGAGAATCGGTTATTTCAACCAAATCCCAGAAGCACGATTCGCTTAGATGAGAGACGTCTATCACAATCCCCAGCTTTTCCATTTCCTCAACAACTCTTACACCCAGGTTAGTCAGCCCGCTTCTAGTTCTCTCCTCCTTGACCCCATCAGCCAAGTGGTTCCTGTAGTTCCAAGTTAGGCTCATCATTCTGATACCGAGCCTATGTAGGATCCTTAACATCGAAACATCTGCTTCTAGGGCTTCTCCTCCCTCTAAAGAGAGCATAGCAGCTATCTTACCTGATTCAATTGTTCTAAGGATCTCATCATACGATAATGCCGGCGAAATCTCATCCTTGTTCTTTTCGCATTCTTCATAGAACGTATCTACCATGTTTAATGCTCTATGAAGAGGCTTTGGTGGATCAGGAACTTTGGAAACGAAGATAGCAAATACTTGGCAGTCAACCCCTCCTTCTCTCAACCTAGGGATGTCAACATGTCCCTTCTCTGACCTCTTTCCAAGACCTTCCTCCACTCTGAGAGGAGTAATTGGTGGAAATATATCTGCAAACAAGGCCTGGAGGGTATCACAGTGAGTATCTACCACGTGACACCTTTTATGCAGGATTATAGCTTCATCCACTTCCTCCTTGCTCACAGATTTGCTGATCAAGCTGGCCCACCAATGCACAAGACATTCGTTTGCTCTTTAGTGTTTCCAGCCTCATGACCTCTTGGGACATCAAATCTACGAAAGCATTACAAATTATCACTAAATTAGAGCCATATGCGAGATCTTTCTCCTTTGCAAAATCGGAAAGGAGATAATTGGATCCCTCTTATGTCTTGGAAGGTAAGGCATAGTAAACATTAATTTTTCCCGCTTTCAGCTAGCATGGATGTCATTGGATCCTTCGGTTGCTATCGAAGAGGCCAAATCTGCAGGAGCAGATTATGTGGATGTGAGGTTAGTTAGGATAACAGAAGAAAGCATATTAGTAAGAAATGGCAAGCTAAGAGGAGTTCTGTCCAATGAAAACTATGGAATTGGGATAAGAGTTCTTTTGGATGGATCTTGGGGCTTTGCTTCAACCTCAAGAGTTGACAAGGAAAACGTTAGGAAGATCTCAAGAGAAGCCGTTAAGATAGCTAGGGCCAGCTCCTTAGTTAAGAAAAGGAGAGTAAGGCTAGCGCCAGTAGAACCTGTTGAGGACAGCTATTCAACACCAATAAAGGAGGATCCATTCAAAGTTTCTTTAGAAGAGAAGATCTCTCTTCTTTTGGACTGTGATAGGGTAATGAGGTCAAAGGGGGAGGAGATAAGGGTAACAGAAGCTTCTATGAGGGCCTACAAGGAGAAGAAAGTATTTGCAAGCAGCGAGGGCTCCCTAATAGATCAAAAGATTGTGTGGTGTGGTGCTGGCATTTCTGCAACGGCTGTCGAGAAAGGAGAAGTGCAAAGAAGATCTCTTCCTGCATCTTTTAGAGGAGACTTTGCCACCGCAGGCTACGAGTATATTAGGAGCTTAAACCTTTTGGATCTTGCTCCTAAGTGCGCTGAGGAGGCAATATCATTGCTGTCTGCACGTTCCTGTCCATCCGGCTTTCTTGACATAATTATAGGTGGAAGTCAGCTTGCCTTGCAGATACACGAGTCTTGCGGTCATCCAACCGAGCTTGACAGAGTCATGGGTTCAGAGGCAAGCTACGCTGGAACAAGCTTCCTTACAACAGATAAATTGGGAAAGTTCAGATATGGAAGCGAAATAGTTAATTTGGTCGCTGATGCAACCGTTGAAAAAGGATTAGGCACCTTTGGCTATGACGATGAGGGAGTACCGGCTCAAAGGGTGTACTTGGTGAAAGATGGAATATTTACAGGCTACTTAACTGACAGACAGTATGCAGCCGAGCTTGGATTGGATAGAAGTACCGGAGCAGCAAGAGCATCGGGATGGAACAGGATTCCTATAGTAAGGATGACTAACATAAACCTGGAGCCCGGAGATTGGGATTTCGAGGAACTAATATCTGATACGAAGGATGGTCTCTTCATAGAGACGAACAGGAGCTGGAGCATAGATGATAGAAGGCTAAACTTCCTTTTCGGAACCGAAATAGCCTACAGAATTGTAGATGGGGAAATGAAGGAGCTGATAAAGAACGCAACTTATACGGGCATAACCTACGAGTTCTGGCGTTCATGTGACGCGATCTGCAAAGGAAAATATTGGAAGATGTGGGGAACTCCAAATTGCGGAAAAGGAGAGCCTCCACAAACGATGTTCGTGGGACATGGGTGCTCCCCTGCACGCTTCAGGAAGGTTAGGGTTGGTGTTGGGGGGTTATGATGATGAACGCTGACATCTTGGATATAGCTAAGTTTGCCGTTGATCAGTGTTTGAAGGCAGGAGCTACGCAAGCTGAAGCAGGGGTATTCAGCTACAAGTCCTACCTGACTAGGTTCGCTAACTCAGAGATCCATCAGAACGTGGGAGAGGAGAACTCAACTCTGAGGTTGAGGTTCGTCTTAAGGAAAAGTATATCAGTGATAACCTCAAATTCTTTGGAGGAAAAGGCCATAGGGGATCTTGTTGAAAGAGCAAAAAGGATAGCTGAGCTTCAAACTGAAGATCCCGATTTCGTAAGCCTTCCAGAGCCTGAGCCAATAGAACCGATTTCTGGGATATTCGTTAAGGATACTGCGGAGTGCGAACCCATGGAGAGGGCTGAAATAGCAAAATCTTTGATAGAGAGAGCCCATCAATTTAAGGAAGTTGAAGCTGTTGCAGGAAACTGCTCAACCACTATCATAGAAGCTGCCATCGTTAACTCGCTTGGTTTGGAGGCAAGAGCTTCTGCAACAGTTGCACGCCTTAGGTCAAACGTGATAGCATCTGATGGAACATCTATGGGATATGGCTTTGCAGAAACTGTATCTAGAGACATAAAAGATCTTAATCCTGAGGGAATTGGAGAAGAAGCTGCAAGAAGGGCCGTAGAAAGTCTTCATCCAATGAGAGTAGAACCAGGAGAGTACGAGGTTGTCTTCCTCCCATATGCGGTAGCAACAGCTATGTTTTACCTCAGTTATTACGGGTTTACAGCCCAGTCTTATCAGGATGGAGTTAGCTTTGTATGCGACTACATGGGCAAGAAGGCGTTTGCGGAATCCGTCAATATATGGGACGATGGAAGGGATCCAAGGGGCTTGGCCTTCCCATTCGATATGGAAGGAGTTCCAAAGAGAAAAGTTGTCCTGGCAAAGGACGGTGTCCCAACAGGTCTCCTATATGATTCTTATTACGCCCACAAGGAGGGAAAGAAATCGACCGGTCACGCAGGTCCGTTTATAGGAGCCTTTCCTGCCCACCTTTTCATGGGTACTGGAGATGCTAGCGTGGAGGAGATGATCCAAGAAACAAGGAAGGGAATACTTGTTACGAGATGGCACTATGTCAGGGTGGTCCATCCTAGGAAGGCCGTTGTAACGGGTATGACAAGAGATGGGACATGGCTTATAGAGAATGGGGAAGTTAAGGGGCCAGTAATGAACATGAGATTCACAGATAGCATGATTAGCCTTCTAGCAAATGTAGAAGCCGTTGGAAAGGAGGCTAAGACGCTTCCATTTAGAATGGAGCCAAGCTCATTTAGAGTTCCTGCCCTAAAATCAAAGAAGTTCAGGTTTACTGGAGTAACAGAATACTAACAACACTTTCTATTTTCCACAATCAATCCCCTGAAATTTCCTTTCAGCAAGCCATATTAGCCAGGGGCTTCAATTGGGATCTCTAAGAAACCTAAATATCCTTCCTCTCCTAAGACCCTAACTTTCATTGATTCAGGAGGCATCTCAGCTGAAAGCGAAATTTGGATGTATTCGTACGGTGATAATGGATTGATCTCACTTTTGAGTAAAAGCATTTGATTCTTCGTTTCCGCAGACCAGTTGACTGGTAGGGGTTCAGCTGCATACATCATAATCTGAGGAACTTGGTCTTCGGCTCTGAACTCGAGACCATAAAGCTTGAATGGTCCTATATTTAGTATCGTTAGGTTCACAAGTCCGAGTCCTGGATCAACAGTAGCCCATCCAACCAGAGCCCAAGAAAGGTTTGATTCCTCAGATCCGGTCCAGATTAGAGGATTAGAGCCTGAAACCACTTCATCCTTGTCAGAAATGCCATCACCATCTGTGTCTTGCGAGAGTGGATTTGTTCCCAGCTCTATTTCATCTGGGTCCGAGAGACCATCGTCATCAGAATCTTTCCGGAAGGGATTCGTTCCGAGAAGCCCCTCCTCTAAATTGCTAAACCCATCTCCATCTATATCCATATCTAATAGAGCCAAAGTTTCTCATCTAGTATTTCCAGCCACTACTACAGCTGGCTTAGGGACAAAATCGAATAACTTTGGAACTAACAGAGCAGTTCCCGATCCGGGTTGAGTTTCAAGCTGATCTTTCACATTTTCAGGCAAAATGAGTTCAGCTAAGTTAACTCTCATATTCTCATCTAAGTATGCCTTATGCCCTCCCAGAATCAGGATTCTGGCATGGTTCTTAAGCATGGAGGCATTAGTTACCCTTTCAACGCTTATTCCAGGCTCAGAGGCTGCCTTCTCTATTTTTTCCCAACAAAACTCGTAATCTATTTCATTACAGTAGACGGCTGTTGAGTTAGACTCAGGAGCCTCCTCTTCTTCCTTACCTAGCTCTATTATCTCCCATTCCTCTGGTAGATCCCATTCCTCCCAGCAACAGTCAATATGTACCATTCCAAAATAGCCAGCCCACTTTAGGCTGATGAAATCTGGTAGCTCCTCCGTATTTATTCCTTCATCAGATAACAGCTTCTTTATCATACTAATCAGGCCCGAAGCTCCTGGTTTGAGGGATCCTGGGCCCTTAAAGATTTTTTTAATCACATCTACCCATGCCATCGGATTAAAGTGTAGATCCACTTTAGAAAAGAATTTTATCGCGAAATATCCCTTGTGTGGTATGGAAGCCCAGCGCGAGCTGCAGAAAACTCTTCCATTTATGGCTAAAGAGTACGGAGCCTCCTCAATTGGGATATGAATGAGGATAGCGAAGATTCCATATTTATTCGTTCGCACGCGTATCTTCCCCCTTCCCTGTGTTCCCCTTTTATCCCAAACCCACTCAGTCAGATATTGGGTTTCTCCGCTCTCTATACTATCTATTATAACTGGTCTGTTCTTTAGGGGCTTTTTATTGCATTCAACATATCCGATCAGGTAGACTGGAAACCCTTTCTTTATTTTCACCCTTAAGGACTTCGTCGTAACTTCTCCGTACTTGCTGGATATCTCTGAATCTCTAAGCTCGTAAACTTTTACGATTGCATAGAGATCGGGAGATCCTCCATCATCTAGCTCGCTTGGAACTACCCAAAAGGGATAGCAGATTTCATTTTCCCCTTCCCTTAGGTAAGCCCATGTTTCGGTTTCGTCAACAAGGTCATCCCACCACCAATCGTCGTCGTACAGGAATATCCTTATAGCAACCCATCTCCTCGCATCTGATTCAAGCACTACGCAAACCTTGACCTCGACTTCTTCATTATCTAAGACTTCTGTAGGTGCAAGTATTTTCACTTCCTTTATTTTCACCCCATTTCCAGACTGAACTAACAAGAGGTTGCTAGAAAGGACTAGAAGCAAAATGAAGGGCAGGGGAGCTCTGCTCAATCCGTTAAATAACTCTTTACTAAGCTAATAAAAGGTTTTTTGGGCAACTCTCTAGGAAAATCTTTGTGGCTATTCAATGATTTTTATCATGTACGGAGAGCCATTTAACTTCTTGTACCCTCTTTTTCTGAAATATTGCCTTGCTCCAACCCCTGAAATCACTAAAACCTTCTTCTTATCGAAGTCCTCAGAAGCTATCCTTTCTGCCTCCATAAGAAGTGCCTTTCCAAAGCCCCTGTGCTGAGCCTCTTTTCCGGGTTTCTCCCCTATGGGAACTTGAATACCGTAGACATGGATTTCCCTTATCATAGCGGTTGATTCATCAACCTCCCATCTATGGGCTTTTTCGGAGGGGATTCTTAACCTGAGTACCCCTATCAATACGTCGTTTTCCACATCCTCTGCTGATAGGAAGACCTCCGTCCCCTCGCTTGCCTCATAATCGGTTCTAAGTATTCTAACGGCATCGTAACTCGGCCTTATTCCCCTAGATATAACGTGACCTGCCTCCCTATACCTTATATCTGGGTTCTTTAACCCTCTTCTCTCTATTTCCATCTCTACAAGTTGCCTTAAGTTCCTTCTCCTTACACCTGCCTTGATGTATGAAGCTGGTATATCCCTCTGAACGTGTTGAATCCTAACCCATCTTGGGATATATTGATAGGCTTCAACAAGCAGCTCTATAGCCTCATCTTCTTCCAAGGCCCTATATTCGCCCCTTAACCACATTTCATATAGCTTGGTTCCCTCAATAACTAGAGTCGGGTATATCTTTAGCATGTCTGGCATGAAGTGGCTCTCCCTAAACACCCTCTTGAACATCTCTAAGTCCCTCTCAAAATTGCTGCCAGGAAGGCCTGGCATCAAATGATAGCAAACCTTGAAACCAGCGTCCTTTAGAAGCCTTGTAGCTTCGATTACGTCTTCTATCGTGTGGCCCCTTTCTATGATCATTAAAACGTCCTCGTAGATTGATTGTACTCCAATCTCAACTCTAGTGGCTCCTAAACGAAGCATGTTATCGATATGTTCTTCCTTGGCCCAGTCAGGCCTAGTCTCAATTGTAAGAGCTACACATCTGGCCTCTGCTCTTTCGTTCTTTAGATGAGCCTCTTCTAAGCAGGAGCTTCTATTGCTATTGCTTCCATCTGGATAATCGTTCATAGCATCAAAGCAAGATTTGATGAACCACTCTTGGTAGTCTAAGGGAGTTGCAGTAAAGGTCCCTCCCATGACTATGAGTTCAACCTTTGATGGCTTGAAGCCCATCCCCTCTATCTGCTTTAATCTCATCCAGACTTGCTTATACGGATCATAGCCAACTTTTTCCGCCCTAACTACTACTGGAGATGCATCAACATAGCTTTGAGGGAGTTCTCCCCCTCCCGGACAGTAAATGCACCGTCCATGTGGGCATGGATACGGCTTAGCCATGACAGCTACTACAGCTACGCCTGAAGCTACCCTAGACCTTCTTCCCATTTTGGATCCTTCTTGCTACTACCAAGTGATTCTCAGATAGAAATCTTGACTTAAAGCTCTTTCCATAAACCTTCTCAATCCTAAATCCTGCTTCCCTGACAAGCCGAACTAACTCTCTCTTGGTGAATAGATGATAAAACCTCATAAATGTGCCTTTTCTGGATTTCCAAGGCACATAGGTATCTCCGAACTCCCTAACCTTTCCAATTACTCGATTAAAAAGCATCTTCGGAATTTTCTTGAGGAACCTCCTCTGATATAGGGCCCAAGCGCTTATAACAAGCATACCCTTATCCTTCAAAACCCTCTTAACTTCTCTTAGGACATTTAGCCTATTCTCATTTCCTCGAATGTGATGGATTGCGGCTAGAAACAGGACTCCTCGAAAAGATTTATCCCTAAAGGGAAGGTTAGACATCTCGCAGATCACTGCATCCACAATATGGGAAAAGTTTGAGGCTCTTTCAAGGGCGATTTCAAGCATCCTCTTAGAAATGTCTGCAGCAACTACTCTGATACCTCTCTCAGCCATAACCTTCGCATGTCTGCCAGGACCAGAACCTAGATCAAGGACAGGTCCTACTTTGAAGAGATATGCCTCCTCCCAAGGTCTAACTCTGGTTGCTGCGTATTCCTCAGCTATCTCATCGAAAACTCTAATAATTTCAGGAGCCATGATGAATCCTTCCCTTAAATCTCCGTTCTTGCTAATTTGTTGATATTCATCCTAGAAGGGTTGAGTCAAGCTTCATTATTTAGCCTGGATTAAATATATTCTAATCTAACTGGATTAGTCTCGATTATTTTTGCTATTCATGTGTTCCAACAAATTTTCAAAAAATAATCAAAGCATTCTCTAGCCACTTCTATGTGGCTTCTTCGAGGCTTCTTAACTTGCCTTTTAACTGAGATATTTTATAAGGCCTTTTATACTGAAGTCTTGCGCCTATGATGTAGCTTATCCTAGGATAGAGCGTGAGCCTCAAAAGGGGTAAGAAATATGTGGACATGCTATGAAAGGCTAAAGATCCTCCAAATAAGCCTTACGTATGTTCTAATAGCTTTAAACGTGGTTGTTTACTTAATTCTATCAGTAAAGGGTGGTAGCTTTTTCTCTCTTTCCTGGGACATGCTCGGAACTTACGGTCAGTTTAACCTGATGGTTCGTTACTACGGGTGGTGGTGGCAGCTGATAACTGCGATGTTTGTCCATGTGAATTTACCGCATCTCGCGCTTAACATGTTCTGGCTTTACATATTGGGGCGCAGATCAGAACTTCTTTTTGGAAGAAAGCTTTTCTTGGTCATATACTTGCTCAGCGGGCTTACTGGAAACATAATGGGACTAGCACTTCCTTTATACACGATAAGCGCTGGAGCTAGTGGCGCAATCTTTGGGATCTTTGGAGCTAATATTATGATGGAAAGAGCCTATAGCGGTTCAAGGCTGTCTAGCACGCTGCTATACGCCTTCCTAATCCTCATGATAAACAGCTTGGTTGGAGTTAATGTGTTTGCTCATCTGGGAGGCCTCTTATTTGGGATTGTATTTGGTTATGTTTATGGGGAGAAAGTCATACGGAAGTATTTTTATCGAAATGAGTGGTATTGGTGAATAAGGTAGAGATTTAGGAAAAAGAAGAAGTTACATACCTAATTGATTTTAGAATAGCCCATTCCTCAAGATTATTGCGTTCTTTGTCACTCAGCTCCAAAGTTACAGAGAAAAACTTCTTTCCCAAAATCATTATTCTATCACAGCATCGTTAGGATCTAAAGATCTCCAAACGATCCTATATCCTGCTGCTTGAATCAAAGGAATGTGAAAATCATCCCTAAAGCCAGCCTTTCTCATTCTCTTTAATATTTCCGGCAAAAGTTTTGTGTTAGAACTTTCAACTACCTCTCTTACCTTGTCTAAGAGTTCTTCCCTTATCATCACATCTCCTGCGATGACATAACCCTGAACTATCCTCTCCTTCAAAAATCCCTGGAGCTGATCCTTTGTAACCCCTATCCTCCTCGATAGCTCCCCTAAATCAACACAATCTTCCAACTTAAGCCTCGCAAGCCTTTCCATGATCTCCTTTGCAACGATTTTCCTAGAGCTTTTTTCTATTTCAGAGAGAAATCTAGCAAGTGAACCAAAGTTTATCCTTCTTTCATAGTAGAAAACAGGGTGTGGAAGCCTCTCGAAACTTGAGCAGGCCAAGTTTCTATCTACAACCAATATCAGCCTTTCTCTCACCTTTCTTATCTTCTCAAGCTTCTTCAAAAGATAATTTGGGGTCCAGAACCCCACAATCTCCACATAAACTGATATAGGACCCTTCACAAGTTTAAAATCCGGAATAAACAGTGCTTTCCCTGCAAAAAGGGCTTCAGGTTCCCTTTCGATCTTCCAATCCAGCGCTGAGGCCATCTTAGAGAATTTCCTCTCAACTTCGCTATCAAAACTCTCTACAATTAGTTTTGACTTTGGAAATAGAGCCTTTTCCTTGCTACTTATCCTAAGTCTTAAAGCTTTCTTCCCTCTCCCTTCGCTTTTCCTAATTACAGAAGCTTCCAACTCCCAATGGTTCAAAGAGATAATAGAGGGAACTAGCTTCGCAAGAGAAGTTCCATATCTTGTAGTCATTTTCATAACTGATGCTGGTCCATCTATCCTAAGGATAAGCATTCCATCCTCCTTCTCAGCATGATACATGAGCTTTCTGAACTTTATTTCCCTCAAAACTCTCTTTACTTGCCACCCAGGAGCTCTTGTCCTTAGAACAAGGTTCAACGCCTTAAACAATGCCGTCTGAAGCAATGATTGATTATATACTTTCAACAGCTCCTCCGTCTCAATTGAATTAAAGCTGATTAGCTGGAGATTCTCCTCTAGATCAGCCCACAACGCTTCTTCAAGCTCATCTCTAGATATTCCAAGGTTCCAAGCAGCCTCATTTAGGACAGAGGTTCTCTCCTCTTGAGAGACAACAAATCCGCCGAATTTGGTGTTACACATCTCAAAGACCGTTTTTCTTGCTCTTCCTGGCTGTACCAAAGTCTCCAGTTTAGAAAATTCGCATCTTCTCTCCAAAAGGGTAGAGAGTCCTCTTACCAGCTTGTAGTCAACTCCTATGGACTCATAATATTCTTCAAGCTCATCTAGTGAGCTAGATAGCTCCCCAAGCTTCCTTCCAACATGTCTTTGAAAGGTATCAATCAGATCTCTAGCTAGTTCAAGCTCAATAGGCCTTCCTCGAGCAAATAGTATGATAAGCCTCCCTTTCCAAGATCTAACCCTTAACAAGGGTAAAGGCAGCACAAGATCACCCTTTTAGAGCCCTCCTTCTCCTGTAAGAAACGCTAACTTCTATCGTTCCAGAAGAAATGACCTCATAAAGTATAGCTCTCTTCTCCTTCCTTCTCAAGATCCTTCCCAGCCTTTGGATGAACTCCCTTCTGCTTCCGCTCCCTCCAAGCACGACCGCAATCCTTGCATCTGGAACATCAAGGCCCTCATCTAGCACTTTTGATGTAACTACCTTGGTGTATCTTCCGGTTCTGAAGCCTTCTAAGATGTCTTCTCTCTCAGCTGGACTTGTTCTATGAGTCAGAACTGGGATAAGGAATTTCTGGCCTATTTGATGAGCCATTTCATTGTACTCGGTGAATATGAGAACTTTGTCCCTCCTATGGGCTTCTAGGATCTCTTTCAAGGCCTCAAGCTTTGAAACCGAATTTATTGCGATCTTTCTAGCCTTATTCCTTGCTATTAGGGCTTTCCTAGCTTCTTCGCTTATTCCGCTCCTCATAACTAACTTCTTAAAGTCCTCAAGTCTTTCTAGCCTTATTCCTGCTCTTGCAAGGCTCTTCTTATACTCAGACATGAGCCTTTCATATTCCTCTTTCTCCCCTTGTTTCAGCTTGACTGGAATTTTGATGACCTCAAAGTCTGCTAATTGTCTTCCAGCAAGTTCTGTCGGCTTCATCTTGTAGACAACTCCTCCTATCAGAGAAAGGAGCCTTACATGAGCGCCGTCTTCTCTCTCAAAGGTTGCTGTCAGGCCCATCCTGTGCTCAGAAGCCAGCATCTCTCCTATCTGTGAATACCCCTCAGCTGCAAGATGGTGACATTCATCAAATATAACGAAAGGGAATTTATTTCCAAGTTCTTCTGCCCTTAAGTATGCTGAATCATATGTGGACACTGTGATCCCTTTTATTTCCCTCTTACCCCCACCTAAGATACCGATGTTTACTCCAAAATAGCTTTCTAACCTCCTTACCCATTGATCTAGCAGGGGTAAAGTAGGTACTACAATAAGAGAAGGTTCTTGAAGCCTTTCCATTGCCTTCATAGCTATAATAGTCTTACCCGAGCCAGGAGGAAGGACTATCACTCCCCTTAGGCCTGAAGCAAACCAAAACTTTAGTGCCTCCTCCTGATATCGATGAAGTTTTATCTCCTTCTTTCCCAATAATCGATCCACTGGAAGAAGGTTTAGTACATCATCCTCAAATTCAATACCGCTTTTCATGAGAAAGGCCTTGATGTCAGCATACCTATAGGCGGGAGCTCTAAAAGCATCCACTCTATCGTCCCAGACCGAGAAAGGAGTTCCATACTGTCCTTTGATTATTAGAGTTCCCCTGTCATACAGCAATTTAACCTTCATTTTGTCTAGCTTAATGATTGATACTCAAACAAAAACTATGTCTCCAGCTTTCCAGTCGAACAATGTTCTTCGTAAGAGATTCAAATGTGGTGCTGGTAGGAGAAAGTTTATTCTAAATATGGGATCAGACGTATGGATGAATACAGCGAACCTGAAAAAGTGGAGTACATGGTTATCTAGCTTGATCCCTCTCTCCTTGTTGGGAATTGTTGCTAGAATAGCCGCAGATGCTATTCACATCCCAGGATATTATGACTCATTAGGAGCAATGTGCGTCTCCACTTCCATAGGTCCCCTTCCATCTTTACTGGCAGGGATCATCTCAGGAGCACTTCTAATCCCTTACTATGAGGTTTATATGGCGGCCTTTTGGATTCCAGGAGCTGCAGCCTTTGTTTATGGATTTCTAAGGAAAAAGGGTTGTCCAACATTAGGAGCAGTCCTCTCCTCCCTTATTTACGTCCTTGGATGGTCAATCGTTTATTGCTTAGCAACAGGAACCTGGGGGAGCATAAGGTCTTATCTCTTAACGAGGGGAGCTCTGATACTCTATATCGACGTCTTCATATGCTCATCTGTTGCGGAGGTCTACGCAAAGATAGGTAAACCATCTAGAAAAGCCCTTGCAATCATGGCTTTACTCTCTCTGGTTGCAATCTCTGGCTTCTGGGTTACCGTTAAGAGGAACGAGTGGAGCATTACTAAAGCTTTCCCGGAAAGGGAAGGATGGAAGAAGTTCCACTCGAAAATGGATCTTGTCTGGATTTGGATGGGAGAAAAGGGCATAAACAATTATTATTACCCAGAAACCAGGTTTGCTAGAGAGAAACCAGGATATCAAGTTTGGGTGGGCCTGTACTGGGTACAGGGATGGAATGATGTTGCCGATGTTTCCTTAGATAGCGAGTTTGCCGTATGGGATCAAAACTTCTGGAACGGGGTTCATGGCGTGAAAAATCCATATACATATGTGATTGATGTTCACAACATCACTGAGATCAATTTTAAGGGGTACAAAGCGTATCTCATGTATGGTGGGATGATCACTCCAAGCGACGTTGAGCCTTATGAAGAAGTGTGGATTGAGGGCTTTTTCATCACATTCTACGACAAGGAAGCTGACAGAACAGCCATAATATATGCTTGTGCTACCAAGGATAATCTTCCAAGGATGATTGACGAATTGTGGAACTTAGTGAACTCTTGGAAGATAGGCACAGGCTGAGAAGCCACTAAATTAAAGATATCCAACGGACCCTTTATTGTAGATAAGAGGTTATTAGTTTTGTTCTAGTCTCATCCACTTAGATGCATATTGGAGTTGAGCAAGGAGATATTGCTAAAGATGTTTGAGTCGATGGTAAAAATAAGAAAGTTTGAAGAGAAAGTAGCCGAGCTTTATGCCAAAGGATTAATACATGGATTAGCCCACCTGTATATCGGCCAGGAAGCCGTAGCAGTAGGTGTATGCACTGCGTTGAGGGAAGATGACTATATACTAAGTACACATAGAGGCCATGGACACGCAATCGCAAAGGGGTTCCATTATCGGTATTGATGGCAGAACTTATGGGTAAAATCTCTGGTTGCTGTAAGGGACTATCAGGCTCGATGCAACTTGCATACTTGAAGAAAGGCCTTGCATTTTCTAGTTCAATTGTTGGAGGTGATGCCCCGATCGCTGTAGGTTTAGCTCTTGCTTGTAAATTAGAGGAAACTGATAGCGTTGTTGTATCGTTTTTTGGAGACGGCGCGATAAATGCTGGGCATGCACATGAAGCGTTGAATCTAGCAGCGATATGGAAAGCTCCAGTGATATTTGTCTGAGAAAATAACCTATATGCAATATCAAAACCTGTTTCTAAAATGGTCTCCATAAAGGGTTTGGCTGAACAAGCCTCAGCTTATGGCATACCAAGCGCTGTTGTTGACCGTAATGATATAATTTCAGTTCATTCCCATGTTATGAAAGCGGTTGAAAGAGCGGGAAACGGTTATGGACCAACGTTCTTGGAATGCAAAACTTACAGGTATCTGGGCCATCATTTAGGCGATGTATTACAACCTTATAAAACTAAGTTAGAAGTGGAAGAGTGGAAGAAAAGAGATCCTATAGACTGATTTAAGACATACTTACTAAAAAATGAGTTAGTAAGCCATCATGATTTAGAATCGATAGCTCAAGAGGTGAAAACCGAAATTGAGTTAGCCGTCAAAACCGCTGTAGAATCACCTTATCCGAGTTTAAGTCAATTAAATCTATAAGTGTTAAGTTAGCTCGAGACCTACTTTGTTTACCTTTGTTCTGCTGAGATTTTTCCCTGTAAGACATCTTGCAGCCAAGCCGATCAATAAAACTTCAATTTGAATCGTTTGTTTATTCAACTGCTTTGCTTCTACTAACTCCCGTAAATAACGGGTATGATAAAGTCTAGGCCAAGTTCTCTCAATTTTTCTATTGAAGGTCTTCCCTGTTCATCATATCCCCGCTCTTTATAATACTCCTCTAGCATTATGTCTAAATTAACCGTTTGTCCCTTTATTGCACCATCTGGCACTGGTTCTTTTAAGAACCTCTCTGGGAGTCTATCATCCTTGCGATCTATGCCCATTTTTATATTAAAAGCTCTTTCTATAAGCCATATCCTTTCTGCTGCTTTTAATAACTCTTCAAGGGTCACCTTAAACCCGGTTGCTGCGACGTAAAGATCTGCTAAGAGCGTTAATGGTACCCTAGGGAAGAAATAATTGAATTTACACGCACCTATGGCATCAATAAATGTGCAAGCATCCTGATGAATTTTTGTAATTTTACCTTTTCCTTTTTCTATAAATGGATCGACTTTAGTATCAAGACCTAGTTCTGGGCTTAAAATTCCGCGTTCTACGTAACCTGGACTACCTCTGTTATGGCATGCGCCTCTATTACATGTAGCATACTGCAATCCCATTGCTTTAAGTCTGTAAGGATTGTGAAATGGGAGTTCGAGTCCCTTCACATGCATTGCATACCTATTAGAGCCCTTACCTATAATTTTCGCTGCCTGTTTAACCCCCTCTCCTAAAATGGCCCCGAATCCTTCTTTTTTAACTATTAGTTCTATCATTTTTAGCATGGTGTCAGGGTCACCCCATCGAAGTTCTATTCCTCCAGTGTCCCCTTCTGAAATTATGCCTTTCTCAAATAGTTCCATTGCAAAAGCTATAGCTGATCCTGCTGAGATGGTATCTACTCCATAGTCATTACATATATAATTCCCCTTTGCAATTGATTGTAAGTTAGAGTTCATAATCAACGAACCTAGTGCGGCTATGGTCTCATATTCGGGACCTGCAACTTCCCCCGGTAGTGCATATGGACCTTCTTCGATTTTAACCACCCTACCACAAGCCATCGGGCACCCAAAGCAAGACTTACTTCTGACTAAAATTGTTTCTGCCATCTTCTGACCACTGATTTCATATGCCGCCGGAAAAGTACCTCTTGACCAGTTCTTTACTGGCAAATTACCCATTTGCTCAAATGCTACCACACCCGCTGAAGTTCCATATAACCTAAAGTTCTTGGCAGCCGTGCTCTCTACTATGATTTTAAGAATTTTCTCTTTGACAGAATTGAACTTATCTTCATCATCCACCTTTATTTCTCCTTCTCCCCTTACAGCTATTGCTTTAAGATTTTTAGATCCCATAACAGATCCTAAACCACACCTTCCAGCAGCTCTCCAATCATCACTTATTACATTAGCTATTCTAACAAGTTTTTCACCCGAGGGACCAATGCCTATAATACTAGTTTTAGAATCCTTCAGTTCATCTTTAATTGTTTTGAAAGTTTCATGTAGTCCTTTTCCCCAAAGATTAGATGCGTTTCTAATTTCAACGTCTTCATCCTTGATCCATATATACACTGGTTTTTCTGATTTACCCTCAACCACAACCGCATCATATCCCGCCCATTTTAATTGAATCCCAGCAAATGCTGAAAAAATTGCATCTCCCCAGCAGTTTGTTAGAGGAGACTTTGAAATGACTATAGACTTATTTATTGCCGGTCCTCTAGTCCCGACAAGTGCTCCAGTAGCCCAAATGAATAGATTCTCCGGATCATAAGGCTGAGTCTGCTGGTTTATTTCTTCAAACATTTTACGAGCTACTATTCCCAATGCCCCAATATACTTCTCAGCTTCTTGAGTATTCCATGTCTCTACTTTTATGTCATTAGTAGAGAGATTAACTCTTAGGATTCTTCCAATTAGAACCCTAGACATTAGGTGACACCTAGTCTCTCTGGTTCTCTCTTTTAAAATTCTTTAATAAAAGCCATCAATGCTTTCTTGAAGGACTCCATCGGGGCTCTAACTATTCCAGCACCTACTTGGCCTATACCTGGCTCTTTATGAGCTATTGCTGTGTTAATAAAAGGGAGCATTCCAGTTTCTATGACTTTTCTAAGATCTATACTCGTTCTCCTTGATGATATCTGAAGCTTGGGAGACTCGACAACTACCTAGAACTAAATTTATCGAGCATGCAAAGTATTATGGGGTGAATACCCTTAAATAGGCAAGTTTAGGAGATGAAGAGAGGAGAAGATGGTTTTGAGATAATAAGCAAGAGGAGAAAACTTAAGCCAAGTGCTTGATATCGGCAACAAGTCCCTTTATCTTCAACATGCAACCTTCCAGGTTATTTTGTCAACTTCTGTTCCTGCTCAAGAACTCTGCTGTTGCTTATTACAAAGAGCTTCTGCTGAGAAGTAACCTCAAGTTCTTTCCATTCCTTTAACTGATTTCTCTCGATGTTTCAATTTCCAGCGCAATGAATATTTTCAGCAACACCCTTCAGATCAATATTAGAGTTTCTCTCTCAACTCATAGTCATAGACCTCTCTAATATCTCCTTTCTGTCAGAAGTTAGGATAGAACCTTTAAAATTTGAAAGAAAGCAGCGAAATATGCCATTTATACACTTTTAATTTAAAAGACCTCTTTGAAAGATAAAAAGAAAAGGGAAGTATATGGATGTCAATCCCTTTCTTCCCACGATGGAGCTGGCCAAACAGGATCTGTGGTGGCGTACTCTATAGGCCAAACTATCCTAAAGGACCCTTCTCTTATTTGCGCTAAACATATGGCTGTATGAGGATTCTGTCCCTCCTTTGTCAAATCAATCTTTGAGTAGGGTAATATTACGTTCACTTCCTCAGAAGGAAGCTCCAACACTACGGAGGCGAGTGCGTCCCTAACCTTTTCTGGTTCTATCGATCCAGCTTTTTCTATAGCATAATAAAGGATCCATGTAGAGGAGTAACAGTCCGCAGAGATGCCAGTCATATCATAGCCGTATTTCTTTTTGAACTCCTCATTGATCCACTTGAATTGAGATAATTTTGGTGAGAGCAAAAGGTCTGGTTGCCACTCTGTCTGAGTGAGTACATACTCGCAATCCTTGCCGAGACCCTTTATATAATCAGGATGAGTTTGTCCAGCTGCTCCTAGGCCCATATATGCCTTTGGATACCATCCCATTGCCTTTAACGTCTTCATAAAGAGTATACAATCATCAGTATAGCCCACATGCACTACTATGTCAGGGTTAGCAGCCTTCAGCTTTGTGACCAGAGGGCTAAAGTCGGCTATAGGATATGGATAAGCTTCCTCAAAGGTTACTTCATATCCTGGCGCCAATTGTTCGAGATATTCCTTGAAGCCATCAGCGCTTGATATTCCAAACTCATCATTAACATAGACCAAGCCGATGGTCTTAAAATTCGTTCCAGCTCTCTCATTAAGATCTAATATGGCTTTAACAGCATCTCTCCCGTACCAAGAGGCCTTTCCATGAATCCTAAAGACATATTTGTAGCCTCTTTCCGTTATCTCATCAGCTATTGCATCTGCCACCATGAAAGGAATCTTATACTTCTCTGCTACCCCAGCTACAGGAAGGGTTACAGCACTCTGATAACAGCCTGTGAGCACATGGACCTTCTCAACCGTTATCAGCCTTTCTGCCTCACTCATTCCAACTTCAGGCTTACTGGCGCTGTCAGCCCATATAGGTACAAGCCTCGCTCCCCCAAGCGATTTTATTCCTCCAGCTGCATTTATGTGCTCTATTGCCAGCTCTATGCCCTGCTTGGCTAACATACCGCATTTTGCAGCTCCACCAGTAAGAGGGAGTACAACACCGACTTTGATCTCCTCAACTTTGGGCTTTACCGCAGCTCTATAGACATAATACCCGCCGATAGCAGCAATAATTAAGATTGCAATCACAATCAGTATGAGCGTGGTTCTAGCAATCCCCCTTCTTCTCATCTCGTTCACCTTGATCTTATTCTTATTATTCTTGTAAATTGGTTTTGAGATAAAGAATAAAAATATTAAGGTAAAATTTCTTACTTTAAATCAATTGCAATTATAAGGAGATGAATGAAGATGATAACACTTGAAGTTTTGCTCCAAATACTGGTCTCCGGGGTCCTATTAGGAGGTATATATGCGCTTGCTTCCCTAGGACTGGGCCTTTCCTGGGGAATAGTTCACGTAATAAATTTTGCTCACGGCGAGTGGATACTTCTCTCCATGTATGCCTCTTACTGGCTCGTTAACCTCTTTGGCGTTGATCCTTTATTGCTTATACCCCTTAGTGCTCTAATTGGAGCTGGAATAGGGGTCTTCACACAAAAATTCTTGGTGGAGACAACCGAAAGAGGAGGGGCTTTAGCTACAATACTTTCAACCTTCGGCCTGTCCTTAACGATAATAGGCACAAGTCAACTACTTTGGAAATCCTATGCAAGGACAATACCAAACAGGTATATTGAGATGGTCATCAAAGTTGGAGTAATAAGGATCTCAGGCGCTCACTTCGTGTCCTTTTTAGTAGCTATCGCCTTAATCACGTCCATTTACATACTTTTTAAGAAAACTCTCACCGGAAAGGCAATACTCGCTAGTTCTGAGATATTTGGCGACGCAGAAGTTGCGCTCTTAATGGGAGTGAACGTTAAAAGAATAAAACTGTTAACAATGGCTCTTGCTGGAATTTCAGCTGGTATAGCTGGAAATCTCATTGCTACATTTTATTATATTCATCCCTACATCGGGATGCTTTGGTGCATCTTGGCGTTCGTAGTCGTAGTTCTTGCAGGGCTGGGAAGCTTAAAGGGAATCATAATAGCGGGGGTGATAGTTGGGATATTAGAGTGTTTGGGAAGCCTTATTATAGGGACTGCCTACAGCTACATCCTTGTCTTTCTAGCCTTCATTCTAACCCTTTATTTGAGACCTAGGGGGTTGATGGGCAGAAGGTGAACAAATATGCTCAGCGAAATCCTCAGATCTAAGCCCTTCGAGAATATCCTCAAGCTTTCAATCTTGCTAATCGCAATCTCTCTACCATTTAAGCTTCTCAAGCTTCACTTCGTTCTGTATGTAATGACACTAATACTACTATATGGGTACCTAGGCCAGTGTTGGAACATACTTTACGGCTACGCTGGTCAGCTGTCATTTGGTCACGCAGCCTTTTTGGGAATGGGGGCATATGTCTCCACGATTTTGTTGTTGAGATTTGGGATTACGCCGTGGGTAGGTATGCTGGTAAGCGGAGCTGCTTGCGCTCTCTTTGCCCTTATCATAGGTTTTCCGCTGTTAAGGCTCAAAGGAGCTTACTTCGCTCTAGCAACGCTTGGGATGGCTGAAGTAGTTAGGCTGATAGTCTTGAGACTTGACTTCATAACAGGAGGAGGAAGGGGCCTGTTACTTCCTGTCGTCACATCACCACGGCTTTTTCTATTCGGCGACATATGGCATTGGTTTCTCATAGCCCTGGGGATGCTCATCTTTCTCCTAGCCGTTTCATATAAAATAGAAGGATCTAGGCTAGGGATGGGATTCAAAGCCATAAAACAGGATGAGGAAGCTTCCTCATCCGTTGGAGTTGATGTCTTTAAGTATAAGATAATTGCTCTTTTACTAACGGCTTTCTTTACTGGAATTGGAGGGACGTTTTATGCACAGCTTGTAGGATACATAAGGCCTGACACAATTCTTACACCTGAAAGATCAGATGAGATAGTCGTAGTTGCAGTTATAGGGGGGACTGGTACTCTATGGGGCCCATTAATTGGCTCAACCATTCTACTCTCCATAAGACAGCTCATTTATTCTCTCTTAGGGGGGAGTTATGCGGGAGTTCACCTCATAGTATATGGGATATTGATTATATTGATAGTAACGTTTGCTCCTGAAGGGCTCTGTTTGACACTTAAGAGGAAGATTTTAGGCATAGCAGAAGGAGCTAGATCCCCAGGTAAGCTTTCTTGACTCGTTCATCCCTCAGCAATTCCTCGCCTTTTCCCTCTAAGATGATCCTACCATTTTCCAACACATACGCCCTATCGGCCAGTTTGAGGGCCATTGCTGCGTTCTGCTCCACTAACAATACAGTTATGCCGTGTTCCTTATTAAGCATATTTATCACGTCCAGAACTGAGGAGGCTAATTTTGGAGCTAAACCAAGAGACGGCTCATCTAGCATCATAAAATCGGCCATTGACATTAGGCCTCTTCCAATCGCAAGCATCTGCTGTTCACCTCCGCTAAGGGTAATGGCCATTTGGTTCTCCCTCTCTCTCAGGACAGGAAAGAGATCATAGACCATCTCTAGGTTCTCCCTCAACCTTTTTCTTGCTCTAGGATTGAAGGCGCCCATCTCTAGGTTCTCCCTAACTGTTAGATAAGGGAAGGGACGTCTGCCCTCTGGGATGTATATAATTCCTAAATTCACCCTTTCATAAACTGGTAGATTGTTTATATTCGCTTCATTGTACTTAATCTCACCCTTTCTTACAGGTAGTAAGCCTGCTATTGCTCTTAGCAAGGTTGTTTTTCCCGAACCATTTGAACCTACAACACTCACGAATTCTCCTCTATCTATGCGAAGGTTTGCGCCCCTTAGCACAATCAGGTCTCCATAACCTACCTCTAGATCCTTTATCTCCAACAGAACGCTCAAAATACGTATCTCCTCCCCAAATAGGCCTCTATCACTTTCTCATCTCTAGAGATTTCAGCCGGAGAGCCCTCAGCTATTTTTTTCCCGTAATGAAGCACAATAATCCTCTCAGCTACGCCCATAATGGCTCCCATTACGTGCTCTATCCAAAAAACTGTGACTTTAAGCTCATCTCTTATCCTCCTAATCAATTTGCAGGCCTCTTTAATCTCAGCAGGATTAAGACCTGAGAGGGGTTCATCTAAGAGGAGGATCTTAGGCTCCGTGGCGAGTGCTCTTGCTATCTCAAGAAACTTCCTCTCAACTAGGTTTAAGCTACTTGCTAAAATGCCTTTCTTATCACTAAGACCTACAAAATCTATGTACTGAGAGGCAATCTCATTGGCTTCATCTTGGTTGATTTTAGTGCAAGATCCAAATAAAACCCCCATCATAACGTTCTCCTGGACGGTATATTGAGGGAAGGGCTTAACTATCTGGAAGGTTCTTGCTATTCCAAGCCTGCATATTTGATGGGGTTTAAGTCCAACAAGCTCCATCTCCTTAAACTTGACAGATCCTTGATCTGGATATACAAAGCCAGTTATTACGTTAAATAAAGTGGTTTTACCAGCCCCATTCGGACCTATCAGGCCTAATATCTCGCCTTCCATCAAACTAAAGCTGATATTATCAAGAGCAATTACCCCTCCAAATCGTTTAGATATAGCCCTTCCCTCAAGAATCTGACCCAACAAATCACCTAGGTTCTATTTAACTTTGTTTATCTTGGAAATTTGGAATTAGGCTATTTAATCACCTCTTTAAAGACCTCAGGCCTACGCCATAGCGGATATGTGTCCTTGTTATACTCCCTAATTCTTCTAAGCGTCTCCTTGCTTACCTCCGCGTAAGCTATACCCTCATAGAAGCCGCTTACGTAGCCTATTATTTCTCCCTCAGGATTGGCTATCAAACTTGGTCCCATGTAGTAAAGCGGGTATGGGCCTACCTGTTCCTCCCTCAACCCAGCCCTGTTTGAGGCTGCAAAGTAGCATTGAGTGACATAAGCGTATGTGGAGGTTATAGCAGGTACAAGATAGGCCCACCTAACGCTCCAGTTTAGGGGCCAGCATATTATTTCTGCTCCCTTCAAAGCGTATATTCTTGGTATTTCTGGAACGTTTGCATCTACATCTATCAGTATTCCGATCTTCCCTAGCTCGGTGTCAAACACCTCAAGATTGTTTGATGGTGAAATTCCAAGGCCAACCTCATGTTTTGAAGAGTGATTCTCAGGATGAGTTTTTCTCTGCTTTCCTATAACCTCCCCCTCTGGGCTTATGAGAGTGCTGGTATTATATACCTTATCACCCTCTACCTCGATTATCGTTCCTGCAACTACGTAAAGGCCAAGTTCCTTGGCCTTGTTGCACATGGCCTCGATCGAGGCACCTCCAGGAATTGGTTCGCCAATTTTCTTAAGTTCATCAAGGGTTTTTTTCCTTGAAGGGCATTCTGTTAAGAAATACTCTGGGAATACAACGAGTTTCGCCCCATATTTTGATGCTCTTTCTATCATATTTAAGGCCTTTTTAAGGTTCTCTTCCTTTGAATAAGAGCTTATACGCATTTGAACTGAGGCCAATATAAACTCCTCGATAGAGATCACCTCCAAAACTTAACACAGAATATAATTTTTAAATGTACCTATCAGATTATTTATTAATGAATTTACAAATCTTCAGTTAAACACTAATTTACGAATGATAATGTATTCGTATGAAGGAGAACTCAAATGACTACTTACCTCTAAGCTCTATAATGCTTTTAAGAAGAAGATTATAGCATTAACAAACCTGATTTGAAGGTCTAACCTCTTAAAGTTCAAAGAACAGCACATAGGAGTTCCTTTCAATGTTGTAAAATAAAAATAAGGACCAATTCTCTCAAGTCTAACTTAATTAAAAGAAGAGTACCCTACAAATAGTCAGTGACACGAAGGACCTGGTTGAATCTAAAGTTCGGCGTTAGGATACCGAATTGGACCCTTTCCAGCTACTTTCCGATGTACGAGAGGTTGGATTATAAGGTCATAGTGGACTATGCGGTCGAGAGCGGGTCCCTTGGGTACGATTCCATCTGGATGAACGACCACCCAGTATTTGTTCAGGCCATATTGGAGTCTTGGACCGCTCTCTCTTTTCTCTAGTGCCGGTCTCAAATAAGATTAGGTTAGGAACGCTTGTTTTATGTAATAACTTCAGATTTCCCTCTGTGCTTGCAAAAATGGCCGCTACGCTGGATTATATATCAGATGGAAGGTTAGAATTCGGTATAGGTGCTGGTTGGAATGAAGAAGAACATAGAACCTATGGAATTCCTTTTTCTAAACCAGCAGAGAGAATAGAACGGCTTAGAGAATCTATTGAGATAATAAAGAAGATGTGGACAGAGGAAACTCCTATTTACAGGGGAAAATACTACAAGATTGACGGTGCTATCTGTGAGCCAAAACCCTTGCAGAAACCACATCCTCCAATTACGGTAGGAGGAGCTGGGGAAAAGCTGATGATAAGATTGATAGCTCAACATGCATACAGGTGCAACTTTGCTCATCGCTCCCCTGCAGAGTATGTTCACAAGCTAAGCATTTTGAGGATAGCATGCTCCAAAGTTGGCCGCGACTTCGATGAAATAGAGAAATCTTGGTGGGGAAGGGCAATAATTTCAAGGGACGAGGCTAGAGTTAATGCACAATTAAAAGCTCTTTACCTATCCCGAAAGAGAGAATCTCCCTTCGAGGAGTGGATTAAAGAGGTGAAAGCAAACAGCATAGTTGGGACACCTGAAGAATGCGTTGAGAAGCTTAGGGAGTATTTGAGATTAGGAGTAACCTACTTCATCCTCAGGTTTGGGGATGCACCTTCCAAGGATGGGATTAGGCTTTTCGCTGAAGGGGTCATTCCAGAATTATGAAGATATATATGAAGTACGTACGGGGAAAGCCATAACCTTCTTTTCAAGGATCCTCTAATTAGTGTTGGCAGGAGGAAGAAGGTGTAGTTTCTTACAATCTCTCCCTATACATTTTCAATACCTTCTCTATGTATCTCGTATGTAGCCTTTCATGATCTACTAATCTCCTTAGTACCTTTCTGGCTGTCCACAGATTGCATACTGGGTTCGAGTCTATCTTAGGCTGAAAGATTCCTCTCATTTTATTGCTTGGAAAGTTCCTTAGGTAATCAACCACTATTTTTCGAGTGTAATCAAGCATCTCAAACACGTCTTCGGGATACTTAGTGGGTAAATCAACATTCAGCCGACTAATATACCATGGTTCAACGTAAGCTATGTGCCTCAAGCAATTTCTTATTGTGCGAGGCTTTTTTGGAGGCAACCAATCAAGACATTCATCACTTAGGTCAGAAACTAGCTCAAGTAAATCTACACGGGAATATTTCATCAAGCAAAGGGTTCTCGCAATATCGTCCCTAGTTATTGGAAGCACTTCAGACCAGAATAGAGGTTCTGGCTTGCCGGCTTCGACCGGGTTATAATCAACCCTTAACATTTCAGCTACTTCTACTTCAAACCATCTAGCTTCATCTGGTACTTTTTCTCCATGCTTCTCAACCCATTTGAACCACTCGGCAATCGCTACCTTAACTTTCTTTAGAGCTCTTTCCGGCGTTCTCCCGAAAACCCAGCAACCCGGATGGTCTGGAACAAAGGCCCCAGTACCTCCTTGACCTACTTCAAGACAAACTAATATTTTCTCCACCTTCTCATCTCTTTACCTCTAAAACTGGAAAATCAAAAACTTTCTAGAACTGGCCTAGAAGCAGATTACCCGGCAACTTATCTTAGGTAGCATTTTTATCTTTTAGGCTAGTGAAAAGAGCCGATGTCTAAAGATCTAAGAAGATATGTCGGCTATTGTGGGCTCTTTTGTCCTTCTTGCGATTGGAGAAATGGTGTTATAAGGTCGACTGCAAGAGAATTGCTCTCCATCTTGGAGAGGAACGATGAGTTAAAGTATATTGCAGAGATGACGGGGGCTTTTAACTACGAAGAACTAATGAAGGCTCTCAATTGGCTATCCACAAAGCCGAGGTGTAATGGAGGAAGTTGCAGGGCCGGAGACGGCTGGTCAGATTGTCCCATTAGAAAGTGCTGCAAGGAAGTTGGCGTTGATTTCTGCTATGAGTGCCCTAATTTTCCCTGCGAGATGTTTGCTAAACATCCGCTATTTGGGGAAAGTTTCATTGCAATTCAGAAGGAGATAAAGGAAATTGGACTAGAGGAGTGGGTAAGAAGACAGGAAGAGGCTTTCTGACTATCTCCTTTTGAGGACTTTTCCAGGCTTAGCTTCAGTGTGCCTTCCCTTTTCTATCACCACTTCGCCATTGACTAAGACGTACTCAATGCCCTCAGCATATTGATGGGGGTCTAAAAACGTGGCCTTATCTATGATTTTCTTAGGATCAAAGACAACTATATCTGCAATGAAACCTTCCCTTATCAACCCTCTATTCAAAAGCCTTAGCCTTGTAGCTGGAGCGCTTGTCATCTTCCTTACAGCTTCTTCAAGGGTTAAAACCCTCCTTTCCCTTGAATAATATCCTAAGATCCTGGCAAAAGTTCCATAAGCCCTAGGATGGGGTCTAGTCTGTGAAAGCGGGCCGTATGGTGCAGAACAGGAGCTATCACTCCCTATGCAGGAGAGTGAATGCTTCATCACCCTAAGTAAGTCTTCTTCATGCATCCCATGGATTATGATCCCAACCCTTCCCTGGGACTTAAGCAAGAGTTCAAAGACCGTCTCATAAGGATCAAGTCCCCATGCCTTAGATACCTCTGCAATAGTCTTTCCCTGAATCGATCTATCTGGAGCATAATCAGTTATTCTAATGATGTCATATACTTCCTTGTCCATATAATGCCCTTTCTTTACCCTTTCTTCCATATATGCCCTTATCCTCTCCCTAGTTTCTGGATCGGTAAGCCTTCTTAACATGGCATCAACCCCTCCTTCCTGCGCCCACTCCGGAATAAGGACATCAAGCCCCGTTGAGCTTGCAGTGTAAGGATAGAAGTCAAATGTCACCTCAATTCCTCTCTCTCTAGCTTCCTCAACAATCTTACAAGTGATCTTTGTCTTTCCCCAGTTCCTTTTGCCAGAAGCCTTGAAATGGGATATCTCTACCCTGCATTTTGATCTCTCTCCTATCTCTATAGCCTCTTTTACAGCATCTATCAGCGTATCCGACTCCCCTCTTATGTGTGAAGCGTACATCCCCCCATATTCTGATACCACCTTACAGAGTTCTACTATCTCATCGGTCTTTGCATAGGAGCTAGGTGGATATATTAGGCCCGTTGAAAGACCGAATGCTCCAGCTTCCATTCCCTCTCTTACGTAGTCCTTCATCTCTTCAAGCTCTTCCTCTGTCGGAGGTCTGTTCTCAAATTGAAGAACATTCATTCTCACTGTTCCGTGACCAACAAAAGGAACTACATTTATGCTAATTCCTCCTTTCTGAAGCCTATTCATGTATTCTTCCATAGTTCTCCAGTCGATGCTAACATACTCTCTTATGTGATCTGGCATTGTCCTCTCAAGATATTCTGCACTCCAATCGTTTATTGGTGCGAGGGAGTAACCGCATTGCCCTATGACTTCAGTAGTGACGCCCTGCCTTATCTTGCTCTCAGCATACGGATTAACTAACAAGCTGATGTCGCTATGTCCATGCATGTCAATGAACCCAGGACAAACCATGAGACCTGAGGCATCTATGATCACCTCAGGTTTTTCGCCCCACTCCAAGCCCACTTTAGATATTATTCCATCAGAAATGTATACATTTGAGTTAAACCAAGGTCCTCCGGTGCCATCTACGACTTTCCCCTTGACAATAGCTATTTTCATTTTACTCAGAGTTTACAAGGAATTACTTTAATTCCTTTTCTCACGGGAAGTCAATCTTTTATGATTTACCTGAGCTAAAGGTGGAAGGCTTATGAACATCAGCGTCCTAGATCTTGCGGCATCCCTAATTTCTGTAGATTCAACGAATCCTGGAGCACTTGAGTTAGAGATAGCGGATTTCTTAGGAGATGTGCTTGAAGAGCTTGGTTTTCACGTTGACAGACAGAAGTACAGCGACTTAAGGATGAATCTTTTTGCATACAAGCACCCAGAAAGAGTAAAAATACTGCTCTGTGGACACTTGGACACAGTACCCCCAGCTGAAGGGTGGAAAAGGGATCCATCTACGCCGAAGGTTGTAAGAGGAAGGCTTTATGGGCTTGGTTCATGTGACATGAAAGGAGCTATTGCTGCCATGATCGCAGCTGGATCCGAGTCGCTAAAGGAGGATGAGGAGATCGGAGTTGGCTTCTTATTCACTTCAGATGAGGAAGTTGGTATGTCAGGGGCTAAATTTGCCGCTCCAAAAATAAGAGATGTCTTTAAAGCCCTGAAACTGTGTCTAATAGGAGAACCAACAGATCTTAGACTAATTACTTGCCACAAAGGTGTACTCAGAGCTACTTTAAGGGTAAAAGGGGTTGCATCTCACAGCAGCATTCCTGAAAGCGGATCGAATGCAGTTCATCATGGCATAAGGATACTCGATAAAATGTTGAGAGAAGGTGTGCCTGACTTAGAGCATCCTCTCTTGGGAAGGCCTACCCTCCAAGTCACGATTATTAAAGGGGGAGTAGCTGAGAACATAATACCGGACAGTTTTGAGGCAAAAATAGACATGAGATTAGTTCCCCCTGAAACAGAAGAGAGCAGAAAATCTCTAATCCTGAGGATCCTTGACGAGTACGAGGAGACAGATGCAAAGGAAATGAAATTCACGCTTGCCCTTTCACCATATGAAGCTCCTCCCATACCCGAAATTGCAACAATATCCAGAATTATGAAAAGCATGGGACTGAACTCACAACCTTCAGGAGCCCCTTATCTAACTGAAGCTCCAATTTACTGGATGCAAGGAATTCCCTCTATTGTAATAGGACCTGGGGACATTAAATATGCTCACAAACCAGATGAGAGCGTTTACATAAGCAAACTTGCTTCAGCCAAGAAACTGTACAAGAGGCTTATACTGCTATTCAATAGTTCTTGAATGAAGTAAATCAGAATAACAGGATTTAAGTCAATTGAATTACAAATTGAAAGGAAAGCGTTCAAGAGAAGATTAGCTGCCTTCTTTCATCGAAGAACTCCAGTTTTGAAAAATTTTGTTTCCTAGAAAATCTCTGAAGTCCAGGCAATTAATGGTTGAATAAATTGGTAACTGATTTTTCCCTTAGTTTTCAACAATATAAGCCCCTAAGTTCTCATACTAAGAGCCTGAACTGGCAAATAATGAAGGAAAAAATGAAAAATATATTTGAAAGGAAATTCAAGAAGGTTTGATGGAAGCTGAATCTGTATTCATAAACGGGAGTATATTCACGCCTCTAGGGAAAGCAGAGGCCCTTGCCATTCATTCTGGCCGAATAATGAAGGTAGGGACGAACGAGGAAATCTCCCCTCTGATAGGACCTAGAACTAAAGTGATAGATCTCAAAGGAAAAACCGTACTTCCCGGCTTAATAGATGCTCATGTCCACCTGTCTAGTTATGGTCTTGCACTAGCTCAACTTGACCTTAGGGGAACGAAATCTATCGAGGAGCTTAAGAGCATGGTGAGAAAGAGAGCTATTTCCCTATCAAAAGGAGAATGGATCCTTGGAAGGGGATGGGATCAGGAGCTATTTGAGGAGAGAAGATATCCCACTAGATGGGATTTAGATGAAGTAGCTCCGGATAACCCTGTTTTTCTAAAGAGGGTATGTGGTCACCTTTGCGTGGTCAATAGCAAAGCCCTCGAGATAGCTTCAATAACCAAGGAAACTAAGGATCCTCCTAGAGGGAAGATAGATAGGGATGAAAGTGGAGAGCCTACTGGAATCTTAAGGGAGAACGCAATAGACATTGTCTATAAGAAAATTCCGCCTCCAAACCTAGAGCAGTTAGAAGAAGCTCTTGCAAGGGCAATAAAAGAGGCCGTAAAAAGGGGATTGACCACAATCCATTTCATATGCTCTGACAGGTTTCCAGACGAGCTTAGAGCACTTCAACTCCTTAGAAAGGAGGGAAGGCTGCTTTTAAGGATCTATTTAATCCCTCCATATGATTTTTTGGAAAAGCTAGAGGAAATCGGCATTTTTACAGGATTTGGAGATTCCATGCTGAAGATAGGAGCAATAAAAATAATTGAAGACGGTTCCTTAGGTGGAAGGACAGCGGCTCTCGAGGAACCCTATACAGACATGCCTGATAAAAAGGGAATGCTGATTTATTCACCAGAAGAACTAAGAGAAATGGTGCTAAAGATCCATAAAGCTGGATTTCAGGCTGCAATACACGCGATAGGTGATAGAGCCATAAGAGTTACTTTAGATGCGATAGAGAATGCAGTTAAGCTGATGCCGAGAGATCATAGGCACAGAATTGAGCACGCATCCGTCTTAAATCCTAAACTAATTGAAAGGATGAAAAAGCTCAATGTCGTTGCTGTTTGCCAACCCCATTTCATATTTAGCGATTTTTGGGCTAAGGAAAGGGTTGGTCCTGAAAGAGCAAGGTGGGTTTATGCTCTAAAATCCTTAATGGAGAACGTAATAGTTGCAGGATCATCAGATTGTCCCGTTGAACCTATAGATCCTTTAAAGGGGATTTGGGCAGCTGTAACCAGACCATACCTTCCTGAAAACGAGAAACTGACCGTAGAGGAGGCAATAGAGATCTATACGAAAGGAGGAGCATACGCTTCCTTTGAGGAGGAAGAAAAAGGAACAATAGAGGAAGGAAAACTAGCAGATTTCATAATCCTTTCGGATGATCCCACAAAAATCGAACCAGAGAGAATAAAGGACATCAAAGTGGAAATGACTATTGTAGGTGGAAAAGTAGTTTATGAAAGGAACAGAAGTAATTAACTAAGGAAAGAGATTCTCACATTTGTTCAGGCTTTGTAATGCTAAAGAAGCTCTTTCTGATAACATACCTGCTAATGAATTGGTAGTATACCTTTTTTACATGTCTGGGGGAAATATTCTAAAGGATCTCAGCGCTTGTTGGCGCAATTATCAATAAAAATTTATATTTATTCAAATTCGAATGGGACTTGCGCGATGAACCCTAAGAAAGCTATGGGAAATGCAATTTTACCTTTCAAAAAGGAAAAGCTTGAGAAGTTGGAGAATGTGAAAGTAGAAGGATCCTCAGTGGCTCATGGATCTACCGAAGCAAAGGGAAAAGATGAATGCCCTAAAGAAGTTATAAGGAGTGTTAAATTAGTAAAAATATTGTCGGGAGCTATGTAAGATGCCCCATTTTTTGGTTCTTGAGAAGGATGAAATAGATCTAATTGTAAATTCTGCTCTAAGGGTACTAAATGAAGTTGGTGTTAGGGTTTACAACGACGAAGCGCTCAGGATTTACTCTGAAGGAGGAGCAGAAGTCGATTTTGAGGAGAAACTAGCTAGAATAGGAGAAGATCAGGTTAGAGATGCCCTCAGCCGAACTCGATCCTCTTTTACAATGTACTCAAGGGACGGAAAAACGAGCTACACTGTTGGAGAGGACAACACGTACTTTATACCTGGTTCAGCTGCTATAAGAATTATAGATAGGGGGACTGGCAAAGCAAGGCCTCCTTTGGCTAAGGATTACGTGGACCTTGTACGTTTAGTAAATGGCCTTGAAAACCTAAAGTTTCAATCAACGGCCTTGATACCTTCAGATGTCCCTAGGGAGATTGCAGACAGGTACAGGCTTTACATTGCCTTATGCAACACAAACAAGCCAATATATACCGGAACTTTCACGATAGATGGGGCTATTGACATGAAGGACATGCTAGTAGCCGTCTCTGGCAGCGAAGAGGAGCTGGCAAAGAAGCCAAGAGCTGCTTTCACATGTTGTCCATCACCTCCACTAAAGTGGAGCAAAATAACATCTCAGAACATAATAGATTTAGCTAAGTACAACATTCCGGTATCAATACTTCCAATGCCTCTCGTAGGCTTGGCTTCTCCAGCAACCATCGCAGGATCTCTAGTGCAACACGTAGCAGAGTTCTTTTCAGGGTTGGTTCTAGTACAACTTGTAAATCCAAGAGCTCCTGTTCTCTTCGGCGGCTCTCCAGCTCCAGTTGACCAGAGAACTGCTACCACGCTAATGGGAGCTGTTGAAACTGTCTTGATGACCTCAGCACTTTCTCAAATAGCTAGGACGTTAGGGGTTCCTACAGATATGTACGTTGGACTCAGTAACTCCAACATCCTCGACGAGCAGGCTTCTGCTGAGACGATGCTTGGCATGTCCCTAGGTGCCCTTGCTGGTATTAACATGATAGAGGGAGCAGGAATGATTGAGTTTGAGAGTTGTCAGAGCTTTGAGAAACTGGTCGTGGACAATGAGATCGCGGGAATAGTCTATAGATTGCTTAGAGGAATCGAGGTTAAAGAGGAATTGCTGGCACTGGACATAATTAAGGAGGTTGGAGCCGGAGGGAACTTTACGTCAAACATAAGGGCATTGAGGTTCGTTATGGAAAGGTTCAAAAAGGAGATACACATGCTTGGTCCAGTCTTCAATGTAATGGACAGGAAGGCATGGGAACTTCGTGGAGGGAAGGATGTCAACACAAAAGCAAGAGAACTAGTTAACGAACTTTTATCCAAACAAGAGCCAGATCTTCCTCCAAAGGACGTTATTCAGGAGCTTAACAAAATTATGGATACCTCTGCTAAGAGATATGGGATCAGTTTGGACGCTTTACCTTGGAAATGCGTCGTGTAACCTTCATTTCGCAGCTTTCTATGCTTTTTGGAGAAAAAGCATCTTGGAAGCTTAATATGCTACTTAACTTCAGCTTGACTTACTTTTTTCCTTTTTGTACTTATTTAACTCTACAGTTTTGATAGGCTTCTCAGGTAATAATCCCTCAGGCTTAAACATGAGTATGAGTATCAGGGTAAGACCTAACAGGATGTACTCAAGCCAGACTACATCGAAGGGCAGTATGGGCTCTAACCCCCTCTTATAGAATATTATCAGCCTCCTCATCACAATGAAGGTCACGGTGCCAAGGGCAACGCCCCAGTTGTTAGCCATCCCTCCAAGCACTACTATTGTCCAAGGCCAAAATGTCCAATCTACCCTATCATAAGCTATGCCAGATACGTATGTGATGTAAAACGCGTAAAGAGCTCCAGCTACTGCGGCCGTAGCTGAACTAAGAACCATTATTTTCATTCTGTAGCCAGCTACATCCTTTCCGAGGACCTCCGCAGCTATATCACAATCCCTGATGGCCTTAAGGGTTCTGCCAAGCGGGGACTTGGTAAGTCTCTCTATGTAGGAAAACGTTCCTAATGAGATAATTATTATGACGATGGATATCCCTATAATCCTGTAGGAGCCAGCTAAAAACCTGAATGGGTCAGGGACAGTCACACCATATGGGCCACCAACCAAAGGAGCGTAGCAATAAGCTACATACCTTATTGCCTCCGCCATGGCTAGCATGAAGATAGCTAGGTGTTCTCCCTTAAGCCTGGCCACGGGATATGAAGCAAGAAAACCGAACACAGTACCTAAACCGCCAGCAACGATGAGGCTGAGCAGCAGCATAGCGGCTGCGATAGCAATGTTTTTCTGAAGGAATTTGTTTATAGTCGCCACAACTTTCGTATTATCCATTATGTAGTCGCCTTTTATTGCAAGCAAGTACATTAACAGCCTCCCAGGAATCGCCCCTATGCTGTAAGCCCCTATAGCCACTGCTCCAGCCTTTCCGAAGTCAGCTATGCCTGTGTAACCATACTCGATGTTCAGGCTTATCGAGACTATGAGATATATGGCTATAAGGGTTAGAGTATCAAGAACGAACACGATAAGGGCTGGCAACATTATCTGATCACTCCCTTTGCTATAGGTATTCTGGATAGCTTGGTCATAACTACTCGCATCGCTTCGGCCCATTCTATTCCGGTGAGGCCCTCAGGAGCGAACAGAAGAGTAAGAGCTAGCATAATGAGTGGTATGACTATCCTATAGCTTAGGAACCATGGACCTACCCAAGAAGCAACAAAGTAGGTTATAAGGTACTCAGAGAGACCAGCTATGGCTCCTCCAAGCATGGCACCGTATATGCTGTAGAATCCTCCAACTATGCTTGCTGTAAAAACGGGAACTATAAGTATAAAGCCCAAGCAAGGACTTCCCCTGAAATAGAAGGGAAGGAGGGCACCTGATATTCCAGCTAAACCTCCTGACAATATCCAAGAGACTGTGTACACAAGTTCCGTATTCACACCAAATGTGCTGGCCAAATCAGGATTTTCTATTGTAGCTCTCATGGCTACACCAAATCTTGTTTTAGTGAGTAATATGTGAAGTGTAGCTACGAAAAGGGTCACACTTAAGATTGAGGAAATAAAGACGCCTGGTTGGCCTAGGAACTCGAAGTCATATGCCTTAAAAGGCATAAATCCCCTTGCCTTTATCTTATATACCCTAGTAAGCACGTCTGCGTATATATTTAGGACAGCAAAGATCAGCATATCGTAGCCAAGCGTAGCTATCATGAGGTGGTCTATTGAGGCTTCTCTATTCATCAAAGGCTTGATAATGAACTTGTAAAGGGCTAAAGAGGCGAGAGCGCTGAGTAAGAAGGCCAAAGGGAGGCAATAATAGGGGTTCATGCCAAACAACTTCAGCGTAGTCAGTGCAACGAAGAGCCCTATGACAGCTATCTCTCCATGAGCAAAGTTAGGTACCTTTGTTGTTATGTAGGTTAACGTTAGCCCCGTACTCAGTAATATTAGCATGCAAGAGTAGGTTATAGCATCCCTAAGTAGTACCCACAAGAGCCTCCCAAATCCATCGATTAAAGCATGCTTTTAAGTATTTCGTGTACCTAAGAGCTGGCAGATGCTGATAACTTGTTTTCTTGAGCACGAAAGCGCTCATTTAATGATTAGTAAAGAAATTTAACTAAATCTCGGTAAGTCTTTTAATGTTGTAGATTTTCTCTTTCAGTAGGTGAGAGCATGGTTAAGAATTCCGTAGTTGCAGCCATCGCAATAATATGTCTGATAATAGGTGCTGGCATAGGCTATGCAATTAAAAAGCCCGCTCCACCTCCAGTCACACCTACACCTACTCCTGCTCCCACACCAGCTCCTCCGCGTCTCACTGGGACACTAAAAATAGGAGGACTGATAGAGCTTACGGGAGACCTCGGTCCATGGGGACCGATGTATAAGGCTGCTCTGGAGCTAGCCGAGAAGGATGTGAATTCTTGGTTGAAGGAAATAGGTGCTGATTTCACGATAGATGTGGTGATAGAGGATGTAGCCAGCGATCCTGACGTAACCCTTGAGAAGATGAAGTCCTTACATGCTGCTGGAGTTCTCTTCTTCGTTGGTCCAACATCTAGCGCTGAATTGAGCGCTATAAAGGAGTATTCAGATGCTAATCAATTACTCGTGATTTCACATTCTTCTACCGCGGTGGGTTTGTCCATAAAGGACGACCTTGTATTTAGGACTTGTCCAAATGATTTTGCTCAGGGCCCCGCCATAGCTAGGATGATATACGACACTGGTGTAGAATATGTCATCATCCTTTACAGGCAGGATGACTGGGGTATAGGCCTTAAGGACGCGGTTGATAATGCCTTCACTAAGCTAGGAGGTCATGTCTATGAAGCTATACCTTACATAGAAAAGGCAGAGTACAGTGCTGAGGTGGCAACTTTAAATGACAAGGTTAGTGCTGCTGTTAATGTATACGGGGCTGACAAGGTGGGAGTCCTGGCAATAAGCTTCGGTGAAATAGCCTCTATAGTGGAGGCAGCTAAGGAGTACTCAGGCTTGAGGGAAGTGAAGTGGTTTGGATGCGACGGCTTCGTCATGTGTACTGAACTTCTAGATCCAGCGGTTGTCGATTTTGTGTTGGACACTGGCATGGTTACTACAGTGTTTGCTCCTTCCAGATCACCGAAATTCACACATGTTAGAGAGTACATATACTCACAAGTTGGGGAGGAGCCAGATGCATACGCTTATCCGATCTACGATGCAGTCTGGCTGATAGTGCATGGCATAATGCATGTGGGCGAGTATGATCCTATGAAAGTCAAGGCTGTGCTGCCAAAGATAGCTGAAAACTACTTCGGCGCGACTGGTTGGATGAAGATGAATCCTGCTGGAGATAAAGAGGCATCAGACTATGATCTGTGTGCCATAGTGGAAGTGAGTCCTGGAGAGTACAAGTGGGAGTATGTGGGTAAGTGGATATACGCGACGGACACAGTAATATGGACGAAACCCGTCTACGGTTAAGGCTCCAACCCTTTCTTCTTTTTTGCGGTGGGATTTGTGTTGGAAGACGTGATACTGCGTACAGAGGGACTTAGAAAATCCTTTGGTGGATTAGTGGCATTAGATGGCGTGAGCATAAGTGTGAAGAGGGGCTCAGTTACGCTTATGATGGGACCTAATGGAGCCGGCAAGACGACTTTCCTGAGAACGGTTTGTGGTATCTACAAACCAGATTCTGGCAGGGTATTCTTTAATGGGCGTGAAATAACTGGACTTAAGCCTCATGAGGTGTATAGGCTTGGACTAGTGAAGACATTCCAGATACCTCTTCCGTTTACAAAATTAACGGTGCTCGAAAACTTGTTGGTGGCAGCTAGAGGAAATCCAGGTGAGGCTATCTTAAGAGCGCCTATGAGGAGGATTTGGAAGGATTATGAGGAGGAACTTGTGGAGAAAGCATTTAGGATATTAGAACTCCTTAAGCTGGATCATCTTTGGGATCGCTATTCTTACGAGCTAAGCGGTGGTCAGATGAAACTTCTCGAGATAGGAAGATCCCTAATGAGCGGTGCAAAGATGCTCATGATGGACGAACCTGTTTCTGGAGTGAACCCTGTCTTAGCTCACGAGATATGTTCTCGCATTCTCGAGCTACGAGATAAGCTCAATCTCACATTCTTTATAATAGAGCACAGACTAGAAATAGCTCTGAAGTACGTGGAATATATTTATGTCATGGACAGGGGTATGCTCTTGACGGAAGGAAAGCCTGAGGAAGTTATGGCCAACCCTAAAGTCATAGAGGCATACTTGTAAGATGAAATGCGATTGTGGTAGGATCATAATCCTAAAGGATTGGAGGCAGGTGGTTAAGGAAGCATGTTGGTCGTTGAAGGTCTGAATGCAGGATACAAAAAGTTTCACGTCTTATTTGATGTAGCGCTAGAGGCAAGGGACAAGGAAATAACAGTAATAGTTGGCCCTAACGGAAGTGGTAAGTCTACCTTGCTTAAGACCATATTCGGTCTTACGACAATATATTCGGGTAATATAAGGCTTGATGGGGAGGAGTTAACCATATATCCACCACATGAGATAGCTAAGATGGGAGTGGCCTATCTACCTCAGGTAGAGAACGTTTTCGTCAACCTAAGCATAAAGGAGAACTTAATCACCGCATCATATTCGCTGAGGAAGGAGGAGATAGAGGATAGGATTGAAGAGGTCCTCAATATGTTTCCGGTTCTTAGGAAGATGATACACAAGAGAGCTAGAAACCTAAGTGGAGGAGAGAGGCGAATGCTAGCTATAGCTATGGCTCTCCTTAGAAAACCCAAACTCATGATGTTTGACGAGCCTACTACGGATATGGCCCCTAAGTTAGCTAGGCAAATACTGGAGAAGATAGTTAGCCTGAGGGATGAAATGGGAATGACCATAATTCTCGTCGAACAGAGCGCAAGGAGGGCGCTTGAGATAGGAGATAAAGCATATTTGCTCGTAGATGGGAGAGTGAACTTTGAAGGAAGGCCTGATGAATTATTAAATCACCCAAGGCTAAGTAAGTTATACTTAGGAATAGAGACCGGCTTGTAAACTTGTGGACAATAATGTCTTTTTTACTCAGATTCATCATAGTAATTATCGAACTTCTGCTCATCCTTTTATTGTAATGGTTGATTTGGGCGTCCTCCAAATTTCTTCATACCAACTTCCCTTATCCTCCCGCCAAAGCTCTATCCAAAAGAAAAAAGAGTGCTCTCCTGGCAAACTGCTCTCTATCAAAAAATCTATCCTTCCTAGATACCTTCTCTCATCTCTTCCAATATAAAAAGACTTATTTGGGAAAGCTACCTCATAAAAAGCCTTCTTTCCGACTTCTTCCATCCAATCGAAGTGAATTCCAAACCAGACTATGGAGATATTCGACTCACCATTTTTTATCCAAACATCCACATAACCCTTTTCACCTAAATGATAAGAACGCTTATTAAAGCGGTACTCCAGAATCGCATTTGCTACCTTCTCCGATGGAATACTTAAAGGAAGAGATGAGATCTCGGTTCTGATCATCTGCAAGAGGATCAAGGAAAGGAAAAGGAAAATCAAACATGCAACAATGAAGTATCTTGAACTCTCCATTCAGTTCTTGAATGATAACAGGCTTTTCTCTTTAAACTTTGACACATGTAAATGCAGTAATTTGGAAAAGTAAAGCAAGAAATTATTAGTGTGTTAATTTGTCAATCTCATGATGGAATTTCAACCCACAGGGCTGTTAATTATATCGCTTGGAATTTTATTACTTTTATCAAGCTTATTTACCCTATTAACTGAATATAAGAAAGTATCAAAAGTCAACAAGCTAGATAAGATGATAAACAGCAGTATTGAGGGGCTTGCTGATGGAAAAGTTGGAATTTGTGTTCTGGACGCAGAAGGAAACCTAATATACGCTTTAAATCCTGATTTAAAGCTCATTCCTGCTTCTAACTTGAAGCTATTTACTGGAGCAGCAGCTCTTCTCCTTCTTGGGCCGAATTATGCTTATGAAACTAAGGTTTATTACGCGGGGACCATAAAGAACGGCACGTTACACGGAAACTTAATAGTAAAGGGATCTGGCGATCCATCCTTAACGTACGAAGACATTAGCAAGATTGCCATTACAGTTTCTAAAATGGTTAAGGCGATTGAAGGGAACATAATTGTGGATGAAAACATTTTTGATCAGAAGTACGTAGAGAGCAGTTGGGACATAGAGGATCTACAGTACTATTATGCAGCAAGAGTCTCTGGCCTCTCTGTTGAAAAGAATGTCATAAGGCTTGTTGTATATCCTGGAGAGAAGGAAAGAGAACCAGCGAGGATAGAATTGATCCCAAACACTTCTTATGTAAAGATTATCAACATGGTTAGAACCGTAAGTGGAAGCGACTCAAATATACAAGCAAGAAAAGCTCTTATGGAGAATAGGATCGTATTAAATGGTGAAATTGGAGTTTATTCAGAATCAATGGAGTTTATAAGGGCAATAGAGGATCCTCCTTTATACTTCGGAACTCTCTTAAGAGAATTGCTTGCTCTAAATGGGGTAGTAGTAAAAGGACAGGTTAAGAAGGGAATTTTGCCCGCAAATGCTATCGAGATAATGAAAATAAAATCAAAACCTTTGTCCGAGCTTTTAAGGGATATGATGAAGAGCAGCGACAACATGATGGCTGAACACCTTTTAAAAACCTTGGGAGCAGTCCAATATGGGAAAGGAAGCTTCGAAACAGGCATAAAGGCCGTAATTTCTTTCTTGAAAGAGATAGGAATCAACTCAAGCCTAACAATGGTAGATGGATCTGGCTTGTCGCATTTAAATCAAGTTTCTCCTAGAACGATCGCACAGCTCCTGCAAAAGATGAAGGAGCAAAAATACTTTGAGTACTTCATAAATTCACTTCCTATAGCTGGAGTTGACGGTACTCTTAAGAAAAGAATGATTGGAACACCAGCAGAAGGTAAAGTTTTTGCAAAAACAGGAACTTTATCGGGAGTTTCAACTCTTTCCGGCTATATAAAGACGGAGAAAGGGGAAGCAGTCTTTTCTATAATGATAAACAGTTCAACTCAAGCAAAAGAACGTAAGAGGATAATAGATGAAATCTGCGTTAAGATCCTCGATTATTTCATGGATCAATAGAGGTGGCATGCGATCCAACGTCCGCTTTCTATTTCTCTGATCTCCGGCTCCTTTTCTCTACAAATCTCCCTTGCATAGGGGCATCTCGGATGGAATCTACAGCCTCTAGGGATATTAATTGGACTTGGTACTTCTCCCGAAATGGTAGCTTTGGCGTTAGTCCTCTTTGGGTCTGGGATTGGTATGGCTCTAATAAGAGCCCTCGTATAAGGGTGTAAGGGATCATCTATTATATCAGTAGCCCTTCCCATTGCAACAATCTTTCCCAAGTACATCACAGCTATCCTATCACAAATCTGCCTAGCAACCGCTAAATCATGTGTGATGTATAGAAGAGATGTGCCATAATGATCCCTCATCCTAAGCAGTATCTTCAAAATTCTCGTTCTTATTGAAACATCAAGCATTGAAACTGGCTCGTCAGCAACGACAAGTTCAGGATTCAGTATTAAGGCTCTTGCAATAGCAACTCTTTGTCTTTGTCCCCCACTAAGCTCGTCTGGAAATCTGTTAAGAAATTCTTCCGGAGGATTCAAGTCAACTTCTTGAAGAGCCTCTATTACCCTTTCCTCCAATTCAAAACCGTCCTTAAACAACTTGTTTATCACGAGTCCTTCTGAAACACACTGAAATACAGTAAATCTAGGATCCAAGGAGGCGAATGGATCCTGATAAATTATCTGCATCTTTGTCCTTAACTTCTTAAGTTCTTTTTTATCCAATTCAAGTATATTGACGCCTTTGAAGAGTACCTTGCCATCTGTTGGTTCTATTAATCGAAGAACGGCTTTTCCTGTCGTTGTTTTTCCACAACCACTCTCTCCTACAAGCCCTAAAATTTCTCCTTCATTTAAAAAGAAGCTAATTCCATCGACTGCTCTGACATAGGCTTTTTTCTTATGCAATAAGAGATCAAACAAGCTCCCGCTTACAGGGAAGTATTTCTTTAAATTTTGAACTTCTAAGATCTTTTCTGGCATGTTTGTCACCTCCTTAATGCAATATGGCAGGAAACAAAGCGCCCTTTCTCTACTTCAATGATCTCCGGCTCCTTTTCTCTACAAATCTCCCTTGCATAGGGGCATCTCGGATGGAATCTACAACCTTTAGGAGGATTCAAAAGATTTGGAGGGCTGCCAGGCACTTCAACAAACTCCTTTTCTCCCTTAATACTTGGAAATGTCCTTATCAGGAATTCTGTATACGGGTGTAAGGGATCCTCATAGATGTACTCTATTTTCCCAGATTCTACAAGTTTTCCGGCATACATTACGCCAACATCACTGCAAAGCTCAGCAACTACTGCAAGATCGTGAGTTATTAGCATAGAAGTTAGGTTGAGCTTTTTCCGTAGATCTTTAATGAGTTCCAATATTTGAGCCTGTGTAATCACATCTAGTGCTGTTGTTGGTTCATCAAAGATTGTAAATTCAGGATTACATGCCAAAGCCATTGCAATCATAATCCGCTGTCTTTGTCCCCCGCTAAGCTCATGAGGATAATAGTTTATTCTTTCCGGTGAAATTCCTACTAATGATAGCAATTCTCTAACTCTTTCCTTTGCTTCTTCCTTCTCTAGGTTCTCATGCAATAAGATCGCCTCTAATATTTGATCACCTACCGTAAAAACAGGATTTAGGGCATTAAGCGATCCCTGAAAGACGATTGAGATTTTTTTCCATCTTATCTCTTTTTTTAAGGCATCTTCTTTCATTGACAGAAGGTTCATTCCATTATATTGGATTTCGCCTCCAACTATTCTCCCGTTTGGAGGCAGTAATCGGGTAATTGCGAGAGCAACTGTCGTTTTTCCACAACCACTCTCTCCTACCAATCCAAAAGATTTTCCTTTGTCTATTCCAAAAGAAATGCCATCAACAGCCTTTACATAGCCCCTTAATGTTGAATAATAGACCTTAAGGTCTTTTACGTCCAAAAGCATTTTACATCACATTCTCACTGCTTTTAACCTTGGATTGAAGATCTCATCTAACGCGTTTCCGAGCAAAACGAAGCCTGTTCCAGTTATCATAATTGCCAGTCCTGGAAATACTATCCACCACCATGCTCCCCTGACTAGGGCTCCTCTTGCCTGCGCATAATAGAGTATTATTCCCCAGCTAACTACGGTGGGATCTCCCAGCCCTAGAAAGCTGAGGCCTGCCTCAGAGAGGATTCCTCCTACAACAGACATGATTATGTAGATTAGGGCGATTGGAAATACGTGGGGGAATATGTGATTAAATATGTTATAGAGAGGATCTGCGCCCAAAGCTCTGGAAGCCTCCACAAATTCCCTTTCCTTAAGTGATAGAACCTGAGATCTTATTACTCTGGCAGTTCCAGTCCATCCAACTAGTGCTATGACTAGTATTATGTTCCACACACTTGGTTTAGTGTAAGCTACGAGGATTATTAGGAGCGGGAGGCTGGGAATAATAAGTATAATGTCTGTTATAGAAGACAATACGGAATCGACTATTCCTCCCATATACCCCGCAGTTATCCCAATAAAAGTGCCAATGATCGTTGAAGAGATGGCAGAGAGGACCCCAACCATGAGTGAAATCCTGCTTCCATATATTATTCTGCTGAAGATGTCTTGCCCCACATCATTGGTCCCAAAGGGATGCTTAGAACAAGGAGGGAGCCAAGCATCTTTAATATCAAATTTCTTAGGATCATACGGGGCCATATAAGGGGCTAGAATGGCTACTATCGCTATGGAAACGATTATAATTAGACCAGCAATTCCTTTTTTGTTTGCTTTGAACTCCAATATGAACCTTTCAAACCTTCTTGCGGCGGCTCCCTTTTTTCTAAACAACATGTTCTTCCACCCGACCATCACTCATATCTTATTCTTGGATCTATGAACCCATAGATCACATCGATTATGAAGAGAGCAATCACTACGCAAAGTGATGTGATAAAGAAACCGGCCTGCAGCAGAGGATAGTCCCTATTCATAACCGCCTGATAAAGCAGCGTTCCCATGCCAGGCAGTCCAAAAACGGTCTCAGTTAACACAGCACCACTTACAGCAAACCCTAGATTTATGCCGGTATTTGTTACGATTGGCAAGATTGCATTTCTGAATGCGTGCTTTGCGATTATCTTCCAGCCTGATACGCCTTTTGCTTTAGCTGTCAGTATATAAGGCTCACCTAAAGTCTCTAGCATGGAACTTCTCATGAGGAGAATTGTGCTAGTCATGTAGAATACTACGAGAGTAACGAGGGGAAGGAAGTAATGCCAAATTATGTCTTTTATCTTTTCAAAAGGACTTAGATATATTTTTCCTGGAGTGATAGCCCCGCTTAGGGGAAACAAGTCAAAATGATATGAGAAAACGAGTATGAGAATCATACCAACCCAAAAAGCAGGGAGAGATCTGGAAGCTAACGCAGCTGTTGTAATAGCTAGATCTTTTCCTCCACCTTTCCAAGCTGCGTACATTCCAATGAGAACTCCTATAGAGGTGGAAATCGCTATAGTAAGAAAGAGAAGGAATAAAGACCATGGTAGATTTCTTTTTATGACACTCGAAACTGGTTCTGGGTAAAAGGTGTATGAGATCCCAAATTCTAAATGTATGAGGTTGAACAAATAATCCTTAAATTGCTCCCATAAGGGCTTGTTAAGCCCGTATATCTCTAGCATTTTCTGTCTAAAGCTAGGGGTTAATCTAGGATCTCCCGTAAACCTAGTTATTGGACTGCCTGGCATTGCTCTTGGCAAGACAAAATTAAGGATAATAAGCACGATGAGAATTAGAAATGCCCTAAATGCTCTTCTAACGAAGTACTTCCCACTGATTCTCAAGAAAACCACCTAAAAAAGGAGGAGAGGGAGGGTTATTTTTTCCTCGTTGCAAGAACTATTCCAGCTATTATAACAATGATCGCAATCACAATTAGGCCATAGATCCACGTTGGAATTACTTTCTTTACCTCTACTACGGGCTTTGTGACAACCTCTCCTTTAAGATGCAGGTGAGTCCAAGTGTAATAGTTATTATATCCGTATCCCATTACAAAGGTCCAGCCTTCGAATTGATCTATCCTATAAGCAAATGTGTCATAGTCATGAACAAGTGTGTAATAAGGTAATCCCTTCGCTATGAGTTCTTGCATCTTAAAGACTTGTTCTCTCCTCTTTTGAGGGTCAAATGTCCTCGTCCATTCCTCTGTTACTTTCAAAAACTCTTTGGCATACTCGTCATGCCACCAAATCTCTGAATTCGATCCGTTCTCTATTACGAAAATACCTCGTAAATCAGCTGGAGAATGGACCCTCCATCCACCTATGAAAAGCCACCACTTCGTCGGATCTTCTTTTCCGCTAAAGAGCGTTCTCCATTCCATCGTTTCGATGCTTATTTTTATGCCAACCTTTGCTAGATCCTCTTGCATGAGCTCAGCTGCTCTTACCCTTAGAGGATCTGGACCTATCCAAACCGAGAAATCAAGCTTTGTACCATTAGGAGTCTCTCTGATTCCATCACCGTCTCTATCTATGAAGTTAAGCCCATCAAGTATTTCTTTAGCCTTGTCAGGGTTGTAATCATACATATCTTGAATGTCTTTGTTAAGCCAATACTCGAAAACCGTTGGCAGGAAGCCTGGATTACCTGGCGATGCATAGCCAGAATATGCAACTTCGGCTATTTCCTTGGTATCAATGGCGTATGCCATGGCCTGCCTGAATTTAGTAAGATTTGTTGGATATCTTAGGTTATTGAATGCAAGCTGGACTATGTGAGTGCTGTTTCTTACAGATATCTTGATGTTGGGATCTGCGCTTACTCTTGCCACCTCTGCTGCATCTATTGTGCACAAGTCTATCTCATTTTTGAGTAGAGCGAGAGTTATCGTTCCTCTAGGAACGATCTTTATGAGAATTTCATCTATATATGGTCTTCCATATGAGTAGTTCTCATAAGCCTTTAACTTAATGTATTGTTTTGGAACTCTCTCAACTAGTTGAAATGGTCCTCCTCCTATTATAGGAGCTGGATTCTCAAACTCTTCAGGGTTCTCTATATCTTTCCAGATGTGCTCTGGTATAATATATGGCCAGTCCATCCAAGGATTGTCTATTATGTTTGCGTCTGGTTCCTTGAAGTAAAACGTAATAGTGTAATTGTCAGGCGTTTCAATCCTCTCTATGTTATCGGTGATTGAGGTAAGAAATCCGTGTTTTGCTGCGTATTCAAATGTAAATCTTACATCCTTAGAAGTTATGGGTGTCCCATCGTGCCATGTCGCGTTCTCCACTAAATGAAACGTAATGGACTTACCATCTGGAGAAACTTCCCAGCTTTTCGCTAGATCCCCATGAGGCAGTCCGTCCGGACCGGTTCTAGTCATACATGGATAAATCATTCTCATAAGATCAAAATCCTGTATTAGGCTCACTAAGAACGGATTTGTAGTGGTTACATCCGTTGAATATGCTAACCTTAATGTGCCACCTCTCCTTATCTCCCCTTCTTGCGCCCTTAGAGCTATGTTCGCGGGAATTAAGAGCGCAAACAAAGTTAAGAATACAATATATTTTAAGATACCACGAAATGCGGCCTGCATTAATTGAAAGAACGCCAAAAAGATCTTATAAATTTTTGCAAAAGAGAGGTCTAGTACATTAATCTCCATAGCATTATCATAACCAATCTACTTTCTTATTACGAATTTACCACTTTTTCTTAATTAATCAGGGCACACAAGAGATTTTACCACTAAATCTTACTTAATGGAATCACTCCCTTTATTCCATCTTTTTAAATAGAGGGATGGTATTCAACTATTTGAGAATGCTTAAAAGAGATAAGCCATGGCGAAGTTAAACTAGGGTGTGTTGAGGTAGTCTTAAAAACATTTTGTAGTCTACGGTTAAACGTATTGCAATCTGTGTTAAAAATGAAAGTAAATACTATCTTAGCAACAAAGACTGGCAAAAAATGGTTGAGAAAAGGGTTAGGTTTTATTAAAGCAGGCATACCTATTTGTTGACCATTATGTTAGGGAGCATAATTAAGGATTACGTTTCTAAGACTGGTACTTCGAAATTCCTTTTTGAAAGGGCAAAGAGGATCATTCCAGGAGGAGAAACCTATCAAATCAGGCTATTTGAACCCTATCCCTTTTATTCAGCAAGCGCTAAAGGAGCTAAGCTTATAGATGTGGATGGAAACGAGTACATTGACTTTTGGCTTGGCCATTACTCATTGATTTTAGGTCATGGACATCCTGAAGTGATTAAGGCTGTAAAAGAGCAGTTAGAAAAGACTCAGCACTTTGGGACTCCTCATGAACTTGAGATAAAGCTAGCTGAGCAGGTAGTTAAAATGGTTCCATCTGTTGAGATGGTTAGGTTCTCAAATACTGGGACGGAGGCCATCATGTACAGCGTTCGCTTAGCTAGGAGCTATACAAAGAGGGATAAGATAGCTAAGTTTGAAGGGGGATGGCATGGGGGATATGATGCGGTCCATGTAGGAGTAAAACCTCCCCTTGATCAGCCCATGTCCTCTGGTCTAACCGAAGGAGTCCTAAAGGATACGGTAGTGCTGCCCTATAATAACTTAGAAACAGCTGAAAAGACGATAAAGAGAGAGAAGCTGGCATGTGTCATAATCGAACCGATGTTAGGGGCAGGAGGGGGAATCCCGGCCGATAGGGAGTTTCTAAAAGGGCTTAAGGAACTTTGCGAAGATCATGGAACTCTCCTCGTTTTTGATGAGGTAATAACTGGATTTAGGATTTCTCCTGGAGGAATGCAGGAATACTACGGGATTCTTCCTGATCTAACGATTATGGGGAAGATTCTAGGCGGAGGATTTCCCATAGGTGCAATTGGAGGAAAAAAAGAGATAATGGAGCTCATGAATCCTATCGGGAAGGAGAGGAAAGATGTTTCTTTTCATGGCGGGACTTTTTGCGGGAATCCTGTATCCATGATAGCTGGTCTAACTACTTTAAAGATGTTAGAAGATGGATCTATTCAGAAGGATCTTAATTCAAAGGGAGAAAAGATAAGATCCGAACTCCTAGACGTATTTGAGAGTAAAGAAATTGACGTATTTATGGGTGGTCTTGGATCTATAATATCAGTTCACTTCACCAAAGAGGAAGTGAGGGATATAAGAGCTGCCTTCAGGGCTGATAGAAAAAGACTCCTGGAGTATCACCTCTATTTGATAAGCAGGGGAATTTTCTTCCTTCCAGGACACATTGGGGCCCTTTGTATTGCCCATACAGAGGAGCATTTCGATAAGCTCATTAAGTGTGCTGAGGACTATGCCAAACTCATTTCCGGCAAATAACAGTGGATTCCAAGAGTTACATGGGTGAATTAAGCATTCTGGCAGGTGATATGCATGATAAATCCTGAGTTCTTTGACTTGCAGATTTATTCGATATATAAAGCAGTTTCCGAGATCCTTGGCAAAGATGCATGGAAAATCGTTTGGAGATCAGGAGAAATATTGTTAGATGAGCTTTGGGGAGAACTTGAGTTGGAAAAGGAAGATGTTCTTCTAGCACTAAGGAAGATTGCAGCCTATCTTAAAAGAGCTGGTTACATATCTGACATAAGAATTGAGGTTGAAAAAGAGGGAGAGATCTTAAGATATGAGATGACAGAGCCCGTCATAGCGAGAGGGGCCAAAAAGCTGATTGAGGAAGGACTAGTTCCTCCACACATATCTACTAGCCTAATGTTTGCTTTGCTTAAGAGAAAGGGATTTGTAGCTGAGATGATAGGGAACCCAGAGTTCCTTGAGGATGGAAGAGTGGTAGAAAGATGGCATCTGAAGGAGATGTAACATGAAAAGCCTTTTTACACATTTGGAGTGTCTTAGTTGCGGTAGAAGATATCCTAAAGGTGAATATTACCTCTGTCCAAGATGTAATGGCTTTTTGGATCCTAAGTATGATTATGATGCCATTGCAGAAGAGTTTGACCCGGAAAAGTTGCCATTCAGACCCCACAACATCTGGAAGTGGAAAGAGTTCCTTCCTATTGAGAAGGAAGAGAACATAGTTACGCTCGGAGAGGGAGACACCCCTCTGCTAAGGTGCAAAAGGATAAATGAGGAAATTGGCGTAAGAAACCTGTATCTAAAGGATGAAACGGTAAATCCAACGGGATCCCTTAAGGACAGATCTACTTCAGTGAACGCGAGTATTGCAAAAGAATTAAACGTAAATACCGTTGCAATAATATCAACAGGCAATGCTGGAGCCTCTTTGGCCGCTTATGCTGCCAGAGGTGGCCTCAAATCAATAATAATGGTCCCAGAAACCACTCCAGAGGAAAAAATTGCACAGACCCTTGCTTATGGGGCCATTGTTATTAAAGTAAGAGCAAAATCCATGAACGACTTTTATTGGCTATATAGAGAAGCATGCTCGAAGTTCGGCTGGATGGACTCGGTTGGAGGGGTTAATCCTTATCGAAACGAGGGAAAGAAAACTTACGCTTATGAAATCAGCTTATCTTTCGATTGGAATCCACCTGAGTGGATTATTATGCCTATGGCTGGAGGAAATGCGATAATAGCTGCTTGGAAGGGGTTTAAAGAACTTTTTTCATTAGGATTAATATCTAAAATGCCTAAAATAGTTGGAGTTCAGCCAAGGGAATGCGCTCCGATAGTAAAAGCCTTTAGAGATGGTAAAGAGATAGCAGAGCCTATATCTCCTGGTCAAACAATGGTTTCGAGTTTAGTAGTTCCAAATCCAGGACCTAAGAGCGCTCTTGTCCTTAAAGCTATAAGAGAATCAAAAGGAACATGCGATGATCCAACTGACGAAGAAGTCTTAGAAGCAATGAGATTATTGGCAAGGGAAGGCATATTTTCGGAGCCCGGGGGAGCAATAAGCCTAGCTGCAGCAAAGAGATTGGTGGAACAGGGCTTAATAGATCCTTCAGATAAGGTAGTATGTCTTATCACTGGAAGCGGCTTTAAGGACATGAAATCTTTTGAGAAGATATTGAGCAAGCCCTTTCTGTCAGATCCTACTTTAGAGGCTCTTGAGAGAGTTTTAAAAGAAAATTTACTCCATGTCTAGAGACATTGCTTTTCTCTTTGGAACAAAGTAGCTTCTACAATCATCAAGAGGGATCTGCAGTAAAATGTTAGAAGGTTATACCGAGATCCGCGTTAATGCGTGCCCATCCTTATATTACTAAGAGACTTGTAGCAATGATTAGTAGGATGGGAGAAGAAGGATTCTGTAAAAGAGCTAATCTCAAAGTAAATAAACTTGGGCACCTTTGCATGAGGGATCACGACTTAGTGAACCTTGCTGATCGTTTTGGAACTCCCTTATACGTGGTTGATGCTCAAAGGATAAGAGAAAACTTTAGGAGGTTTAGAAATGCCCTTGCTCAATATCCTAAAGTTCTCATAGCTTATGCATATAAAGCAAACCCTAATCTAGCTGTATGCTCCATTCTCAGGAAGGAGGGAGCAGGGGCAGAAGTAGTTTCTGGCGGGGAGCTTTACATAGCTCTGAAGGTGGGGGTGAATCCTGAGGATATTGTGTTCGATGGAGTGAGCAAGGAAGAAGCTGAGTTAGAGGTGGCAATAGAGAATGAAATTGGAGCGATAAATGTGGAATCCCTGGAAGAACTTAGAAAAATTGAGGAAATAGCATCTGAAATGGGTAAAAAGGCGAATATTGGTGTGAGATTAAATCCAGATGTTCCAGTAAAGGCCCATCCTCATGACGTGACAGGGATCAAATCCTCAAAATTCGGACTAGATTTTGAAAAGGCACTTAAAGCATACGAGATAGCTAGGAGAATGAATCATATCGATATAAGAGGGATCCACATGCACATAGGTTCACAAATAACCGAAATAAGCTCGTTTAAAGATGCAGCTCTAAGACTTTTCGATTTCATATCGAAACTAAAAGAGATGAAAATTGCTTTAGATTACATAGACTTCGGAGGCGGACTTGGCGTATCTTACAGTGACCCCAGAGAGGATTACCTTAAGGAGTATGCAAGCGTTTTGCTTAATATAGTTAAGGTAAAGATAAAGGAACTTGATCTTGGCGAGCCAAGACTTGTATTTGAGCCAGGAAGGTATTTAGTAGCTGATTCTTCAGTCCTCCTCACCAAAGTTAACTATACAAAGGAGATTTTTGGAAAGAGATGGGTCCTTGTCGATGCAGGGATGAATGATTTCATGAGGCCGGCTTTTTATGGAGCTTATCATGAGATAATACCTGTAAATAAAGCCTCTAGACCTAAGAGTAAGAAATATAATGTAGGAGGACCGATATGCGAGAGTTCTGATGTCTTCAGATATGGCGTTGAGTTGCCAGAGATTAGACAAGGCGATCTTCTAGCTATTCTGGACGTTGGTGCATACGGCATATCCATGTCAAATCAGTACAACGCGAGACCAAGGCCTGCTATGGTTCTAATAGATGGATCAAGAGTAGCCATAATAAGAGAACGTGAATCGTATGTAGATCTGATCTCTAAAGACAGGGTTCCTGAGTGGATAGACTCTTAAGAGAGGAATGGATATAGCTAGGAGGTATATGGCTTGAAATTTAAGTTGGATAACTGAAATCAATAACAGAACACTAACCTACAGACCTCATAAGTTAAACAAATTTGGTGATTAGTTTAATAGAGTCTTATGATGTTGGAAGCTTACCCTTCTCTGGGGATTTTAATAAGTTCTTAGAAGGAGCGAAAAGCCATTTGGACTCTGAGTCATGGGTTTATTTTGAGCAAAAAGTTGTTGAGAGTTTTTTGGCAAAGATTAAGGCTGGGATAGACGTCCCAAACTTTCCCCAATTCAGAGATATGATGGAGATGTTCTTGGGGGTTTTAGATGGTATTCAAAGGTCACGAGGAGGATACGTTGTATTAGAACCTATAAGGGTTCGAAGCGATAAACTCCTGATTCCTGAAGTAAGAGCCATAAGGAGAGCTGCTAACAGAATTTATGAACAAGTTAATGGGATTGTAAAGCTTAAAATATGCATTACCGGACCGTACACCCTTTCTACGGTATTTTCGCCAGAAGTAGATCGAACATGGCTTATTGAACAGCTAGGGGAAACTTTGGCAAAGATAGCTGGAGAGAATGTTTTCAAAGACAAAAAGGTTGGAGTTGAAATAGTCTCGATGGACGAGCCTATCTTAGGTCTGATAGATGATCCTCTCTTAGATTATGGCTCTAGGACTAGAGATGTTCTCTTGAAGGCTTGGGATAAGATTTTCTCAGAGTGCAAGTCACGAGGCGCCATAACCTGCATTCACCTCCACAGCACTGCAAACAAAATCTTCTGGGATTTGGAATTCCTAGATATCGTCGAATCCCATGTTGGAGATCCAATTTATAGCTCTCCGGGAATTAAATCTCTACTTGAGGAAAGAGATATGTTTTTGAAGGCCAGCATAGCCCGTACCGACTTTGATGCTCTAATCAGAGAGCAAATTGTGAAATCGTGCAAGAATGACCTAACAATAGAGGAAAAGATGGGAGAGATTTGGAGAAGAATAAAGAAATCTGAAATAGATCCAGCTCAGTTTCTCGAAAACACAAGTGTCCTCGTTAAGAGGCTTGAGAGAGTCCTAGATCTTTTTGGACCAGAGAGAGTTAAATTTGCAGGTCCTGAGTGCGGATTAAGGTCTTTTCCAAGCTATAAATGTGCAATTGAATGCCTAAAACGTGTTGCAGAGGCTGTAAAAACTATCAACAAAACTCTTGGATCTAGTCCGGCCTAGACTGAGCATAACTTGATTGTAAGATTTATTCCCTTATGAGTTAATCAACTTAAGTGATGGATTTAAGGCAAATCCTTTTTTCAGATTACCTCGCATATCGTTCTATATATTTTTAGCTATGCTTAACTTTACGTACTACTTTCCAAATATTGCCGAGCTTATTGGATGGCCTCTTCTAGGGATCGCGGCATCTGCTGCTGGATATAAGGCTATAGAAGACAAGTATATAGTCTCCATATTGTTTGGACCTGAATACCTAAAGAGGGAGAGAATGCAGGAGAAGGACAAAGGGTTATCAGGTTATCTCTTCTATTTTTCATGGCGCTTGTGCTCTTTGGTGTTATCTTCGGCCTCTAGCAGGTATGTGATTAACGATATGATTTATTAATTCCTTTGGTTTTGACGAATCGGTGGTCCTTATTGTGTCCGAAGAGATGAGCGATAGGCCCAAAATCATGGTTTATAACACTCTATCTAGAAGAAAGGAAGTTTTCGAGCCTATCCATGGGAACAGAGTTTACATGTACGTATGTGGGCAGACTCCCTATGATGACGCGCACATGGGACACGCAAAGAACTACGTGAACTACGACATAATAGTCAGGTGGCTGAGGTACAGGAAATACGCCGTTTTTTACATTCAAAATATAACGGATATAGAGGATAAGATCATAAACAGGGCTAAGGAAAAAGGAGTGGACTGGCAGGAACTAGTGGAATTCTACATGAAAAGGTTTTTCGAGGATATGGAGGCCCTTAAAGTAAAACAGAACGTTAATTTGTATCCTAAATCCTCCGATTACATTCCGGAGATAATAGAGCAAATTCAGGGGCTGATAGAGAAGGGATATGCTTATGTTGTAGATGACGGTACAGTATACTTCCACGTACCCAAGTTTGAGGACTATACAAAGCTTTCAGGGATGAAGTTAGAGGAGCTAAAGAAGCACAGAATAGAACCAGATCCAAGGAAGAAAAGTCCATTGGATTTCGCGTTGTGGAAAGCCGCTAAGCCAGGAGAACCATCTTGGCCATCTCCCTGGGGACCTGGGAGACCTGGATGGCATATTGAAGACACAGCCATGGCCATAACACACTTTGGACCACAATTTGATATTCACGGAGGTGCAACCGAGCTCATCTTCCCACATCACACCAATGAGATAGCTCAAGCAGAGGCATTGACTGGAAAAAAGCCTTACGTGAAGTACTGGCTTCACGTCGGCGTAATGAACATGAGGGCAGAGAAGATGTCGAAATCTCTTGGAAATGTTGTTACAATAAGGGAGGTCTTGAACAAGTATGATCCAGAGGTAGTTCGATTATATCTGGCTTCTACTCATTACAGAAAGCCCATTGACTTCTCCTGGGATGATCTGGAACTTGCAAAAGAAAGGCTTGAAAGGCTGTACACTGCCATGGAGAACCTGATTGAGCTCAAAGAAAGGAAGGAGCTGAGACCTGAAGATGAAGAGTTCCTTAGAAAAGTTGAGGAAGGCAAGAAGAATTTTGAAAACTCAATGGACGACGATTTTAACACACCAAGAGCTATAGCCGCTCTCTTCGAGATAGCTAAAGAGATGAATAAGTTCGCTTCAGAACACGATTCTGTAAACAAAAGGGTTAAGGAAAATGTCTTGAGTACCTACAAAGAGCTTGGATCGGTGCTGGGCATATTAGAAGAGGAAAGGCTTAGGAAAAGAGCAGAGTTCGAGATTGTCGAAAACCTCATTCAAATAATCGTCGATATAAGAGAGGAGCTTAGGAAGATGAAGATTTACAATATTTCTGATAGGATAAGAGAGGAGCTTAGGAGAACGGGAATAGAACTTCAAGATACGCCTGAGGGGCCTAAATGGAAACTCAAATAAAAGCAATCTAGAGTAAGAGAAAAAGAATGTAATTTAAAGAAGCTCTCAATTAGACTTCCAATACCAATTTTTATCCCCAACTTTTAGTGTAAGAAGTCTTATCTCTTGGGTTTGCTTGTTGGGCTTGTTAACGGCAGGATGTATGATGAGGACATAGGCATAAGCTACCATACTTTAGCCCTTAAAAGAGGCTTAGAGTTGGTGCTCATTTGTTTGTTGCTAAAATGGAGTATCATTTGGAGATGTTAGGCCAGAAATAAGTATGGATTACAGCAGAGAGTCCTATAGGGTTTAGAAGCGCGCGCTGGCCAAATATCCCTTTAATTGAACTCTTAATTCTAGATCGGGTCATTCTCCCAAAACATGGCAAGCAAAAGAGGAGAAATATAAGAAATCCTGCAACTAGATATGCTCTATGAATGGAAAACATCTATTAACAGCCCTCAGATTCTCTAAGTGAATGCAACTATCCCCTATTTTATCCTTTTGTCTCACACCTTTTCTTTTTTCTAAAATAAATTTGGAGTCAAAGATAAACAAGGATTTTTATCCTAAATTGGCAAGAATGGTTCTGGAGAGGTTTTTCTAAGCTTCTTAGAAAGAACTAGGTAAAGCATACCTATGATAACAAAAGATATTACAACTATAAGCCAACTAGGAAGCGCGAAGCCCTCAGTCTTTATGTTTATACAATAGGTTGGAGAAGCCTTCTCCATTGAAGGGATTACCCAAAGAACGTTATTTTCGGTGTAATTAACTATGCTCTCACCAGGAGATGTACATATTATCTTAAACCCTTCAACAACAGTTACGTTTATTTGGTCTATCCACCCCCTGGCTCCCTCATACAGGCCCTCGTATATAGGATCTCTAATACATATCTGAAATTCTCTCCCTTTCTTAGTTATAGATGTGGAGTTGGAAAGGTTTACGTCGGCTGTTAACCAGATCTTCCAATTGTTAACATCTATCTCTATCCCTCTCCTCCTAACTTCAGAAGGATCAATCCAAAGCGAGTCAGCTATGAACTTCTCGAGGTCGGATGCTAGGTTAGCCCTTTGTTGCGCATATAGGGAAGATATTAGGAACCATGAGAACTGATCCATAGCCTTAAATGTCAGCACAACTTTGACTTCTTCTACAGAAAGGACCTGAAGGTCAAGATACACCTCATGATTTCCTGGAGGTAGAAATTCTGCTTTAGACTCAAGATAATGGCTTCTCACACTGCAATTTGCCGAGATGATTTCAGAGAGCATCGATCCTAACAATAAAGTAAGCGATAAGAAGAGTAACAGATGTTTCCCCCATGACATCAGCCATACTTTATCTGGAGTAATTTAAATACGTGTTCTAAGAGAATCCGATTGAATGAGGGCAGAATCACTTGAACTTGCAGCTTTGTTCCTTGCTGTTACAATATTGCTGACAACAACCTTAACTAAGTTAGTCATAACGTTTCCAGAGACTTTTATGAGAAGAACCGTCGTTACAGGAGGCAACCCAGCTTTAAGGACGCCAATTGCCCTTCTATTAGTCTGCACTTTTATATCATTGATTTACCTTCTTGGCAAGGAGAAATATGTTCGCTACCTTTTTGCGGGAACATCCAAGAGGAGAACTTGGATCGACTATCTAGCATGGTTCATAGTACTTTTACTAGCAGCATACTATTTCGCGAAATCGCCTGAAACAGCAAAATCCGTTTCGAACAATACCTCTTTGATATCTCTGCCTCCGGTTGAGGAAATTTCAAGGCCCACAACTCCTGCCTCAAATGAAACCATGCCTATACCTTCCTCTTCCAGTGGATGGAGCTCCATCCTGAATGCACTTCCCATACTCGCTGTGGCAATATTGATTGCCATATACCTAAGTTCGGAGAAATTGGCTGAAATAGTCGCTCCAAAGAGGATGGAAGCAAAGGAACTTCTTGATTTTGTTGAAATATCCGGAAATCCTAGAGAAGCCATAATAAGGGCTTATAGGAATGCGATAGTCTTCCTAACAAGGAAGGGCCTTCCATATAGAGAAGCTTGGACTCACAGAGAGCACGAGGCCTTCGTAGTCCCTAAGTTAGGGGAATCAGCCATAAATTTGTCATCTTTAGCCTCTCTTTTTGAGATCGCCAAATATAGCAAGAAAAAAGTGAACAAACACGATGTCTCCACAGCTATCGAATACTATGAGAGGCTTACGCGGGGGATGAAGGATGGAAGGACGTAACGCACTCAAGCTGATTTATTTCGCTTCCCTCATCATCTCTTCGATCCTACCCCAGTCGTTCTTAATAAGATGGCTTTCAATGATCCTTCTTTCTGCCTCATTAGTAAGCCTTCTAATGATGAAGGTTGGTAAGATGGCCACCCCATTACCCGATCCAAAGAGCTTCTACAACTTCATCAACGAGACGCGTATGGGAAAGTTGACCAGAACCTCTGACATAATTAGAAGGGCTTCAATTGGTTATTCTTTTGCAAGGGAAATGGTTGTAGAAAGGATCTTAGATATTTTAGCCCACAACTTTCCTATTGCATCAAAAAATGAGATAAGAAGAGATCCGAGGAAATACATTCCCAGTGGACCTCTTCTTGATCTACTTGAGGGAAAGGAGGAAGTGAAGGGGAGCGAATACCTCAATTTGTTGGAATTAGCCCTCAAACAGATCGATATAAGGGGTGAAATAACATGAAGATAGATGAAGTCAGCAGGAATGCAACGAAGATGCTTGAAGAGATCTCCACAGTTATAGTAGGAAAAGAGAATGTGCTAGAACTCTTGTTGGCAAGCGTTTTGGCAAACGGGCATGTGCTTATAGAGGACGTTCCAGGATTGGCAAAGACGATGATGGCAAGGTGTCTAGCTAGCGTGATGACCTGCAAGTTCTCCAGGATACAGTTTACTCCAGACCTACTGCCAGCTGATATAATTGGAACCTATGTATTCAATCAGAAGACTGGAGAGTTCTACCTGAGAAAGGGGCCAATATTCGCAAACATAGTTCTTGGAGATGAGATTAATAGAGCTCCTCCTAAGACTCAATCAGCACTACTCGAAGCCATGCAGGAAAGACAGGTTACAATAGAAGGAGAGACTCACAAGTTAGAGCAACCCTTCATAGTGATTGCAACTCAAAATCCCATAGAGTATGAGGGAACTTATCCTTTACCAGCCGCTCAACTTGACAGGTTCCTCATCAGGCTGAACATAGGATATCCAGAGAGGGGAGAGGAGATAGAAATCCTGAAAAGAAGGATATCTAGAAAGAGTGATTACTTTACCTTAACACCAGTAGTAAGCGCGGAGGAGGTTATTGAAATGCAGAAAGCAGTTGAGGAGGTTCACGTTGACGACAGCGTGCTTGAGTACATCGTTGATTTAGTAAGAGCAACTAGAGAAGCCAGCGAGACCGAAGTCGGATCCTCACCTAGGGGCTCTCTAGCCCTTCTTAAGCTTTCAAGAGCCCTAGCAGCAATAAGGGGAAGGGATTATGTGATTCCAGATGACGTAAAGAGGGTAGCAATACCTGCTCTTGCCCACAGGCTCATCCTCAGAAGGGAGTTTTGGTATACTAATGTAACGCAAGAGTCCATCGTCGGGAGGCTGCTGGAGACTGTTGAAGTCCCAAAATTCGCCTGAATCTAATTTTTTGTTCAGTAACGTGGCCACAATTCTTGCAGCTTCCGCTTTTGTCTCAATAATTCTGGCAGTGGCTACCATGAGATGGTGGCTTCTAGCGTCTTTATACCCAATTCTTTTTGTTTTCTTTTTCTCGCGATTTTTAGTAAAGAAGCCAGTTTTACAAGTTCAAAGAGTTCTGAATAAGGAGCTTGTAATTGAAGGCGAGGATGTGGAAATCAAGATTAATGTACATAACACTGGTCCTTCATTAAACTTGGCATTAGTGAGTGACTTCGTTCCAGAGAATCTGAAATTAATTGAAGGCAACCCCTCACATCTTGTATCATTAAAATCGGGAAAAACATGGGAGTTCAAATATAAGATAGCGACAAAGAGAGGAATGTGGGCATTTGAGAAAATTCAGATCGATGTGCTAGATCCCCTTGGCCTTTTCACATGGAGGCAAATAATTCCGGTTAGAAACTACTTAACAGCCCTTCCAAAAGTTGCTTGGGTGAAAAGAGTTGAGCTAAGAGCTTTAAGAACGAGACCAACTCCAGGACACGTTCCCTCAAAGATGATAGGTGAAGGAACCGACTTTCACAGCCTTAGAGAGTACATTCCAGGGGATGCAATGCGAAAGATAAATTGGAAGGCAACT
>Ga0190286_1000054_pt1 | contig 60942 bp, 42 predicted proteins | sample 48691834_MG_FD_183241 | JGI IMG/M metagenome (GOLD analysis project Ga0190286, IMG submission 183241) | Hydrothermal vent microbial mat bacterial communities from Southern Trench, Guaymas Basin, Mexico - 4869-18-3-4_MG | ecosystem: Environmental > Aquatic > Marine > Hydrothermal vents >... | reverse complement strand
CGCGGCTCCTTTTTGAAGAACTACCGTTCGAGCGCGAAAAAAAAGTTCTAACACCGGACAAGATACATCAAAAGCGCGGATCATACCACCGTTCTAACGCGCAAAAAAACTCGCCCGTCAGAGCTGATCACAGCGGCATAGCCCCTCAATCATTATGTGTTGACTCGCAAGATGTGATTGCGAGCGCAGGGAATCAATCTCCGGCGCAGAGGATATGGGGATTGCTCTGTCGTGTCACTCCTCGCAATGACACGCTCGATGAGAAGATCTGTCCCTTGAAGCTGATGTCTTACACCGCGAGCTTCCTCAACACGGCTCAATATTATATTCCTCATTTGCAAAGGAAATGGTATTAAATAGAGTCGATGAGTAAGCTCTCGCGAGGGCCGGCCTATGGCTCCGTCGAGGAGTGGCTAAGGAAATCATCTGATGAAACGCAAGGTGCTCTTGATAGAGGACAGTGTTCTGACCCGCATGGAGGTGGGTGATCTTCTGCGGGAGCATTTCCGCGCGGAAGTTGTGGAAGCGGTTAATGGTCTTGAGGGCCTGGAAAAGCTCGGCAGTGAACCGGACCTCAATCTGATAGTAGCCGACATAGAGATGCCCGGGATGGACGGTGTGGAGTTTATCCGCAATGTGCGCTCCATGGACGACTTCTGTTTCCTGCCCATTGTGGTGATGTCAAGCCTGGGTCGAATTAAGCGGAGAGATGACGCTCTAAATTCCGGCGCGGATGCGTTCATCCCAAAACCGGTGACCGTCGAGGCGCTTGAGACTATACTGGAAGATGTCTGGTAGAATCCAGCGTCTGGAAAATGGAGGACATGGAGGCAGAAAGCAACACTCAGCCAGGCCCCGCCTTGAAGGCATCGGGAAAGAAGTTCGGGACCTTTGAAGGGGTCTTCCTCCCCAACTTGCTCACCATATTGGGCGTGATCCTGTACCTGCGCCTGGGCAAGATCATGGGTGAGTCCGGGCTGGTCTACGGAATACTCATCATACTCCTGGCACATCTGGTGACGATCACGACCGCTCTTTCTCTGAGCGCGATTGCAACGAACATGCGGATGAGAGCCGGGGGCGCATACTATGTTATCAGTCGCAGCCTGGGAGTTGAGTGGGGAGGATGCATTGGAATCCCGTTGGCCCTGTCCCAGACGCTGTCAATTGCGCTTTACACGTTGGGATTTGCTGAATCGGTCAAGATGCTGTCGAGCCTGGATTCTTTCGCATTTCTTAGACACCTGGGCGCGTATCCGATGTGGATGGTGGGATCCGCGGCTCTGGCCGGGATGGCGCTGCTGTCCCTTATGGGTTCCGGAATTGTGCTCAGGACTCAGTATCTCGTTCTAGGCCTCGTGGTATTGTCGCTGGGGGCCATACTGTATGCAACCCCATTGACAACGCCGAATCCTCATCTATTCGGCAAGTTTTCCGACCTGAATTTCTGGCAAGGCTTTGCCCTGTTCTTTCCGGCCGCGACGGGGATCACCGCGGGAGTGAGCCTCAGCGGGGATCTCAAAACGCCCCGCGTGTCCATTCCCAGGGGTACAATGGCTTCAGTCTTTGTGGGCCTGGCGGTATATCTTGTTCTGGCAGTGTTTCTCTGCTTTTCCGCGTCCCCTGAGCAGCTCACCGGGGACAATTTCATTCTTTTCAAGGTAGCCTGGCGTCCGGAGCCGGTGATCGGCGGAATCTGGGCTGCAACCATCTCTTCCGGGCTCGGCATGATTCTGGCCGCTCCCCGGACTATTCAAGCGCTTGCCAATGACGGGGTTTTGCCACGATTTCTTGGACGAACCGTCGGCAAGAACCGGGAACCCATGATTGCAATGATCGTAGCCCTGATCATAGCGGAGGGAGCGATCCTCTTGGGCAACCTCGACATTGTGGCCCCGGTCCTGTCCATGTTCTTCCTGGTAGCCTATGGGATGCTCAATCTGATCTCCGGTCTCGAGACCCTCATAGGAAATCCAAGCTACCGACCGACCATAAGGACTCCGTGGTGGATTTCGCTGCTCGGGGCCGGCTGCTGTTTCTATGTCATGTTCGTCATAGACGTGCGGGCCACATTACTTTCAATAGCGTTTGTCGCGGTGACGTACCTCTTCTTGAAGCATCGGCATCTTAAATCGACCTGGGGGGATTTGCGTCGCGGGTTCTGGCTGTCCATAATTCGGCGGTCGCTTCTTCAGGTGGAGCGACTTCCGGATCATCCCAAAAACTGGCGGCCCCACATTGTTGTGATCACGGGTGTCCCGCAGGGTCGCCTCAATATTGTGGAGTTGGCCGACTGGTTCGGCAGTCGTCGAGGGCTGGTTACCATACGTCACGTTATGACCGGACCTTTTCGGAAGATGCTTGCCCGTAAGCGTTTGGCGTACAACAACTTGACCAAGTTTGTCCGGGACGAGGGGCTCACGGCCCTCACCGCTGTGGATGTGGTGGAAGATAGAGCCACCGATCTCCGCAAGATTCTGGACAGCCAGGGCTTTGGCGCGTTTAGCGCAAACACCGTGATACTCGACTGGGATGAAAGATCTCAGCTGAACAGGGGCGAGTTTGAAAAGCTATGCGAGGGAATCCTCGTTGCCGACAAAACCCTTTTGATTCTTCACGTGGACTCGGATCGCAGGTTCGGCGACCGCAAGAATATCCACATCTGGATGGATCTCAAGTCTCCTCATCATTCCATGATGCTCCTACTGGGCTACCTGATATCACAGGGTGAAGACTGGCCCGGTTCCCATATCCACGTCCACATTATCGGCTGCAACGAAGCAGATGAACAAGAATGCTCGGACGCGGAGGCATCTCTCAGGGAATCCCGCATCCCAATGGATGTCACCTTCCACACGGATCTTGAGGCCGCTGACATACATTCCCAGGCTGATGAGATCACCCGCCGATCAACCGATCCGGACCTCCTCATAGTCCCCTTTCCCTACGACGGATCCGACGCGGACCAGATGCTCCCTGTCCTGGATCAACTGGCCGCCGCGGTGGACCGACTACCCTCCGTGCTCATCGTGAGAGGTCAGACCGCGGTGGACCTCCGGGAATGAAACTGCAAAGTGTCCCTTTGCTGACGATCGAATAGCAGTCAAGAAACGCAAGGCCGTCAGATGTTCTTGCGCTAACCGTTCACCGCGAACCGTACAAGCTCCCGGAATTACGTATGGGGGAGGTTTGGAGGGGGAGATGAGTCGCGCAGCACCTTCGCCGGTCTATGCTAGATGCGAGTGCATGCGTACACGCGAGAATTGAAAGCTCTTTGCAGGGGTCTGGGGGCAGTTTCTCACGAGAAAGCGCCCCCGGTTCCTTTCCTATGTGGCTGGAGCAGCGCAATTCCCCCAATTTATCGCCGGCGGGCCCCGGTCATCGTCTCCATCTGTGAAGCAGCGGCACGAGGATTCCGTGCCTCTGGAGGGCAGGAAGCACTCTTCTCGCTCCTACAAGGGCCAGAACCTTTATGTGCATCTTTTCGATTTCGGTCCATCCCCTGTTAGGACAGGTCCTACACGCGGGGCGGAGTTTGCCGGTTAGTATGCCGGAGCGATAAGCCTTGATCTTGGAATTATTGAGAATGTCTTCGAGTCCTTGGCCCTTGTTCAAGAATCCCATGACCTCATCGGTTATGCAGCAGGGCTTGACGCCGGTGTCCACATTGATCCTTGCGTAGATCCAGGGATCCAGACAATTCCTGGTCATGCCGCTTTTCCCGGGATCATCGTACAGCGATCCATTGTTCGTGGACTCGTCCGGGCCCGCTTCTCTGAGTTTGTCGTTTATGAGATCGATCAAGGTGCTGCAAATGAAGCTTCCGCCATTCTTTCTTATCCTTGCGAAAACCCTATCAAAGAGCCCCGGAAGCTCGCGAAGCTGTTCCAAGGGCATGTCCGTCACATGGTCGACCGACTCGTCGCCGTCTTCAGCCGGCGGGGGATCACAGAGATTCAAGAAGCAGAAGTGCTTTACGCCGACCGCAAGGCCAAAACCCACATATTCTTCAAGGTAACGCACTGTCTGCGCGGAAACCACGGCATTCCACCAGAAAAAGGGCTCGCGAGCACCCCGATCGGCCGCGAAGCTACGAATCTTGGCCATGTTGTAGAGTAGCGTACCGAGATTCCCGCCCCTTCGCAGCTTCTTGAAAAGCCGCGGCCGCACTGTGTCGCAGCTCACCCGGACAATGGGAAATCCGGATAGAGTGGCGGCTTCCGCATCAGACAATTCACGCGCGAGATTGGTGGTAATGGCGAGACCCAATCCCCGGTCGAGCATACGGTCGCAGTGGGAGTGCCAGTCCTTGACTACAGTGGTCTCTCCGTTCCCACTGACCCCCACGGAGAGAGCGTTGCGGCGCTGCAACACGTCCGCGATCGAATCAAGATATTGGAAGTCCAAGTCTGATCCCACGTTCGCGGAGCTGCGACAGTACACACATCTGAGGTTGCATCGAGTTGAAAACTCAATCTCCGCACGGGCGGTGAAGTTCGACTCCAACAATTGTTCCGTGCCGATCCTATTACTCAGGCCCGGCACCCGGGCAAGGCCTTGCCATGTCTTGAAAGCAACTTTGGAAAGGCTGCTCACGACCTGGTTGTCAACAACGAGATCTCTCACGACTTGAACCTCCAGGGGCCGGCCACCGGTGTATCCCCTTCCTTCCTTCAGTATCTCCAATTCTATCGTATTTGTCCACTGGGCGCTCGAACAGGAGGTCACCGCAGACATGGACGTTGACCCCCGACCCTACCGTGGGGTAGACTCGCAAGATCGACCTGAAAGGCTCTTGGGTTCGGGATGGTCAAGTCCATCATCGCAATCAAGAAGTAGTATGATCGGGAATTATTCCGCGATATCCTCAATCGGGTTCTTTCGACCATTGACCGGTCGTCCGATGGCTCTCGAACCCCGAATTGCCACCGACGCTCCTCTGATACCAACTTACATCGCAAGAGAGCGACAACGAAGCATGAAAGTCCTTGCCGTTGTTCACTGGTCCGTGGCTTCGCCTCGGACGGGCCCCCTAAAGAGCGCGCACGCTGCGCACGACCTTGGAGGGGAGACCCTAGCCGGGCCGGCATTTCAACGTCATGCTTCCGACAGTTGTCATGGTCACGTAAGCTGTCCGGGGCCCGCTCATTCGCCCCACGCGGAGTGGCTCCCCTCCAAACCACCCCATACGTTGACCCGGAAGGGGGTGGTTCTTTCACGGGACTTTTATAGGAAGTTGCTTTCAGAAATGAACTATAGTGATGCGGATTGACGTTCGGTGCTAAGGGTCTGTCACAAAATAAACCTTGCAACAGGTTGCTGTGGCAATTGTAGGGGCAGACCCCGGATCGGAGTCCGGGGCAGGCTCTGCGTGTCTGCCCCAATGCAGGGGTGCATACGCGGAAAGGGCGGACACATAGGTCCGCCCCTACAGGAGAATGCCAACGTTATTTCGTGACAAGCCCTAAGATCACCCTCCCCCTGCCCCTCCCGTCAAGGGCTTACACTGGGACACACGTAACACCGCGGGCGCCGCTAGTATTCTGTCGTCCCTACGGGACACCTCTTCATGCCCCGGCGGGGCATCTGATAGTAGCCCGGTCATTTATGGCCGGGTAAACGAAACCACTATAATTTCCCTTCTTTAAGTCCCGGAGGGACGACTGACTCTCCCTCCTGCACTACCCACGGTGTCACGTGCGGGTAAGAGTAAGCGTCAAGGGAGGGGGGAGGAGTCCCCTCTCCCTTGGCGGGAGGGGGTTAGGGTGAGGGGGTTCCCATCTGGAAAACCCATTTTCAATGCGTTGCACTATAGCTTCGGCGGACTGGAAAGTCTGCACCACACCCCCCTTGGATTCCCGGGTGCGAGGGAATGACAGGTCCGAGACCGTCCCCAGAATCAGGTACAGATTGGATCCCGAGAACTTGAAGCGGTTCTTGGATCCTTCATCCGTAGTTGCGCGAGTTGAGCGTTTGGTGGAAACCGAACAACTGACTGAGAACCAAAGAATAGCGCTTGCCCAGTTCCTAAAAGAGTACCGAATCAGAGAAGGGGGGCGTAACCCTGCCGACGTGCTGGACGATGAGGAAGATAGGGGTCAGTATTGAGGGCAATGGTACCATTCCGTCTGCCATTCGTGGCACGAACACATATGGTTTGGTGAGGCCTTCAAGCCACCGCGGCCCCATAAGTATGGAGTTTTTTGGAGGGGGGTGCGGGGGACTCTTTTTTGCAAAAAAGAGTCCCCCCGCAGATCTTTTCTTCCTCCTCACCCGGTCACCATCTCTTTTCCCAGATCAAAGGCTTTTCTATTGATTTCCACTTTTTCGGCTGACATGTAATCGGTGATGGCTTTTTCGAGCGCGTCCGTTGTTATGGGGAGCAGGCCGGTCCCGGCTGTGGCGCCGATGAGAATAATATTGGATAGGATAGGGTTGCCCATTTCCAGGGCGCTCTTGGTGGCTTGGAGAAAGTAGGTCTTTTTGCTCAGGGATTCGATTTTGGCGAACAGATCGGCTCTGTCGGGGTAGCTCTCGTGTCCGCTTATGACGTCAACCGGTTGCACGGGCCTTGTGTTGACCACCGAGACGGTTTGGGGGTTCCCGAATTGCCCGAGGATTCGCGCGGCTTCACTGGGTTCGAGCGCTATCACCAGGTCTGCGGATCTCGGGGGCATCAGCGGTCCGTACTGTCGGGTCTTGGAGATTCTTACGTGGCTCATGACCGAGCCGCCACGTTGCGACGCTCCATAGGTCTCGCCGATGGTCACCTTGTATCCTTGATCCACGAGCATTGCTCCGATCAACTGGGACGCGAGAACATTGCCTTGGCCGCCGACGCCGCAGACAATCACATTGTATGGGTCCTTTTCCATTCAAGCGTCCTCCCTGATAATCGCGTGCTGGGGACAGATGTCCGCGCACACACCGCAACCCACGCAGATGGCCTCGTCTACCCGGGACTTCCCGGATTCACTATCCCAGTTGAGCCCGGGGCATCGGAAGACCCTGGTGCAAAGCCGGTTGCAGCCGCAATCATCTCCTATACACATATCTGGATCTATTCGCACCTTGTATCGTCGTGATTCCTGCTTGGCACGCACCAGAGCGCATGTCTGCCTGAGTATGAGAGCCTTGGTTCCCGGCTCCTGGAGCAGATCATAGATGGTGTCCGCTGTAGATTCCAATTCAAATGGGTCGCGGATGACCGTTCTGACTCCGATGGCGCCTGTCACTTCCTCGATCACAATCGGAGGGGCCTCAAATCCCATTGCGTCCACATCAATCCCGGGGTGCGGCTGAAAGCCGGTCATCGCGGTTGCGCTGTTGTCTACCAGAATCATGAGGAAGTCGGAACCCTGGTGCAAGGCATTGATCAGCGCAGGTATGGCCGAATGATAGAAGGTGGAATCTCCGCAGACCGCTAGAGCGGGCTGGGTCGCGCCGAACCGCGCGAGCTTGCCGAATCCGCCGGCCATTCCTGTTCCCGAGCCCATTGCGTGCAGGGTCTTGGCCTGGTGGAATCCCGTAGCCATGAACCCAAGGGCGTAACAGCCTATGTCTCCGAAGAGTACTCCATCGCGGCCGTCGAGAACAAGGGCTCTCTTTATGGCCCAGAACGAAGCCCTGTGCGGACAACCCGGGCAGAAGGCCAGAGATCGAGCAGGGGCAAAATTCTCCATTGCCTCGGCTGCCGAAGCCTTGAAGCTCTCATCCGGTTCGGGCGCGTTCGCGCCGGTCAATTGGGACAAAATCCCAATGAGGAGTCCGGGGCTGAGTTCGCCGGTGTCGGGTACCGCGCCCGATTTCTTCCCGAAAAAGGAGATCGGGGGCAATTCCTGATTGTGATCCGCGAAAAGCTCCTTGACGTTATTCTCCAGAACCGGATCAACCTCCTCCACAAATAAGACCTTTTTGGACTTCTTCAGGTGTTGGAGCACAAACTTCTCCGGCAGAGGCCACGTAGTTCCGATCTTCAGGAGTCCGACCCGGTTTTCGAGCCCCAGCACATCAATGGCCTCCGTCGCGAAGAACCGGCCCGATCCGCATGTTATGACCAGTAGCTCCGGGTTGTCCGGGCCATTGTAGTTATTGAAGGACGATTCCTCGAACAATTCTCCGGCTCGCTTGAGTCTGGCATGAGCTTTCGGATGCGTGACCGCGGCCGGAAGCGCTGCGAGTGGTCTGGTTGTGTCGAAGTGGGGAAAGGGCCTGGATGTGGGTAAGGGACCCAGTGTCACGTTTCCACGAGCGTGGGATATGCGTGTCACGCTGCGAACCATGCAGACATTCTCGATCTCTCTAGATACGTCGAAGGCCCAGCGCACCATGTCCTTGGCCTCGTCAAAGCCGGAAGGCTCCAGAAGCGGCAGATCCGCGAGCTTCGCAAATATGCGTGAATCCTCCTCATTAGTGCTGGAAATACCCGATGGATCGTCAGCCACTATGAGCACCAGGCCTCCGCGAATGCCTGTCAGGTTCAGGTTGAGCAGGAAGTCTGAGGCGACATTGAGGCCGTTCTGCTTCATCGCGACCAGGGCGTTCAATCCGGAAACCGCTGCCGCTGCCGCGACTTCAAGGGCCACCTTCTCATTGATGGACCACTCCACATAGATGTCCATCTTTGACGCCACCTGAGCCAGCGATCCGATGATCTCGGAGGACGGATTGCCCGGATATGCCGTGGCCACCATGATGCCGGCCTCAAGCGCGCCCCTCGCCATGGCCTCGTTGCCCATGAGGAGGACTTCCCTCCCCGGGGCATCCTTGCTTATCAAGGACATGATCTGCTGTCTCCTCTCGGGTGGAGCTAATCGTCGGAAGCCCGTTTCCTCTTGTTCAGGGAAGCGGTCTTGAGATGACTGAGGTTTTCGTCCGGAAAGGGATCAGTCTCAATCACACTGCTTTCCAGCGCCGTACCCACCAGGCCGGCGCCCAAGTCGGTCCTGATTATCAGTGTGTTCCATCCAGGTCTGCCTTCGTACATCCCTACGGATATGTCCGCGAATTCCGAAGTCATGTCCGGGCAATTGTTGCATGCCGGCTGAATCAACGACCTGACCTGGTCGAGCGGCACATTCTCAGGGCCATTGGATGTCTCGGCCACCAGCACGTCGGCCGGTGGAGGGGGGATATCGAAGTCTCGGACCTTTTCCGCCCCAAAACGCTCAGCCAGAAACGCGTTGAAATCTCGAGCGGAAAACGCCCAATTGCAGAAGAGCCCGATGACGAGCCTTATTCGCTCTTTGAGGTTCTCATCTTTCAGGTCGAGCAGAGCCATCTTGCTCAAAGATCTGACCTGGCAAGGAAGACCCACAACGCCTATGCTCTCATGGCCTGCCAGCAGGGCCTCTTTCAATGCCGCGAGAGTATGTGAGCCCACGAACCTGGAACCGCAGCATGAGACAATCTCTTCAACAGTGGTCGCGACAATACCCCTGGGGAACGATTCCCCCTGGGGCCGGGCAGTGAGAACCGCGGCGTCAATCACTTTGTCCCGGAGGGCCGTTAACATCAGCGCGGTAACCGTACCGCCCCCTTGACCAGCGGACGATATCTCTTGGTCTTTGGCCCGTGAAGCGACGACCTGCTTGTTATGGCCCAGTTCGGATGCGTTGTGAGGTAAACCGAAAACCGACCGGCTCGCCGCGTCCGGATCAAAGAACGTCATAGGACAGTACGCAAAACACCGTCCGCTCTCGACCGTGCAATCGTGAAGTTTGACGGTCTTGCCCTTAAAGGAGGTCAGATACGGACATGTTCCGACACACGCGCCGCACGAAGCGCACAACCCGGGTTCAATCACCCCGCCGTACAACTCATTCAATCCGTAGATCTTGTCCATTGGCTATCCATTCACAACGATGCCGAACACAATTGCAGCGACCCTTTGTGGGCTGGAGCGAGCAAGCCAATTCCATGACATCTGAAACTGCTATAGTGATGCGCATTGATATTGGGTGTTAAGATCACCCTCCCCCTGCCCCTCCCGTCAAGGGAGGGGGGAGTAGTCCCCTCTCCCCTGGCGGGAGAGGGTTAGGGTGAGGGAGGGCCGGCCGTGGAACCCATCTTCAATGCGTGGCGCTATAGATAGAATGGGGCAATTGCCGGGTCTTGCCGCGGAATTCCTGCGCGCTGATTCTAAGGGCTTGTCCCGAAATAAGTACTACAACCGATGAATCCTGAAACCTTGCCGGAACTCATTACCGTCATTCCAGAGCCTGCCCCGGACGCCGATCCGGGGTCTGCCTCTACAATTGCGTCAGCAACCTGTTGCAAGGTTTGTTTTGTGACACACCCTAAGCCCGTTCTTCACCGGCCTGCTGGAAGAGGTATTCCTGGATAAAACGGTTGAGGTCTCCGTCCAGGACTGCGTTGACGTTTCCGTTTTCTATATTGGTGCGGTGGTCCTTGACCAACTGGTACGGCTGAAGGACGTAAGAGCGTATCTGGGAGCCCCAGGCGATCTCTTTCTTGTCCTTGTGAAGGTTGTCTCTCTCCTCTTGCTTTTTCACGAGTTCCAGGTCGTACAGTCTGGACCTCAGGATCTTCGTGGCCATTGCCTTGTTTTTGTGCTGGGAGCGCTCGTTTTGGCATTGGACCACGATTCCCGTGGGGACGTGGGTGATCCTAACAGCGGAATCGGTCTTGTTCACGTGCTGTCCACCCGCGCCTGAAGCCCGATAGGTGTCTATTTTCAGATCAGCTTCATTGATCTGAATGTCTACCTCATCGTCGGCGTTGGGATAGACGAACAAAGAGGCAAAGGATGTGTGTCTCCGTGAATTGGCGTCAAACGGGGAAATTCGTACAAGCCGATGGATTCCCATCTCAGCTTTCAGCCGGCCGTACGCGTATGTGCCGTCAATGGAAAGGGTGGCGGATTTGACACCGGCCTCTTCACCGTGAAGTGTGTCGAGCACCTGAGCCTTGTACCCTTCGCGCTCAGCCCAGCGCAGGTACATTCTAAGCAGCATTTCCGCCCAGTCCTGGGCCTCGGTGCCACCCGCGCCGGCATGGATCTCGACAATGGCGTCTCCCGAGTCTTCGGACCGGGCAAACAGCCTTTCGATCTCAAGCCGGTTGATCTGCTCTTCTATTTCGGTGAGCTTTTCCTCGACTTCACCGAGCACGGATTGGTCATCTTCTTCTTCCGCGAGTTCCAGCAGAACCGCTGCATCGTCCAGATCACGGTCCATTCCCAGGAAACCGCCTACCAGGCGAGAGATCTGCTTCTGCTCCTTCAACACGGACTTGGCGGCTTGAGGTTCGTTCCAGAATTCGGAGTCCTGCTGGGTTTTCTCCAGATCTTTCAGGCGGGATGTCTTAGCATCCAGGTCAAAGATGACCTCGGAGTTCGGTGGATTTCCGTCTTATTGCGGCCAGTCTTTCTTCAATTTCAAGCATCGTTCTCCTCCTGGGGAAGAGCATCTGTTCCTGCGAACGCGCGCCCCTCCAACCATTTATTATACTGCGTGAATCCCTCCGAATCAATGGATTCAAACGCTTCTTCCATTATCTTGAGCTTGGCGTCAAGGTTGTCGATAAAATGGACCAGGACAGCTTCCCTTGTCAAGGGCCTGATCGGAGATCCAAACTCAGGCGCGCCGTGATGGGAGAGCACTATGTGTTCCAGTTCCCTGACCCAGTTGACCTCAGCGATCCCTGTCTCAGAAGCCGCCTCCCGTATCAGCTCGACTCCCAGGGGAACATGCCCGATGAGTCTGCCCTCAAAGGTCCTGCGCGCTCCACCCGGGTCAAGCTCCCGGATCTTTCCTATATCATGCAGTATAGCTCCTGCAAGCGCAATATTAAGATTGATGTCCGGCTCCAAGCGCGCTACAGCTTCAACTTTACGGGTCACATCGACCGTATGTTCCACCAAACCGCCTCTGTACGCGTGATGAATCATCCTCGCCGCAGCCGCGATTTTCAGATCCTCGCTGTTCCGTTCCAGGATTTCTCCGACCAGTTCGGCCAATTGCGGAGGTTCCAGACCGGCCGCGGTCTGTTTGAGTTCCAACAGGAGCTCGTCCGGGTCCTGCTTGCCCGACCGCAACAGTATCTCCTGGTTGGGAACCTCGGAGCGGTCCACCTGACGGATCTTATCAATCACGATCTGCTTCTGGTCGCGGTATTGGTCCACCCGGCCCGCGATTTTGAGGAAATCCCCTGGATTGAAGTCCTGTCCGTATTTCCTTATGGCGTCAGACCACAGTTTTGCGGAAACGGTTCCTGTGGCGTCCCCAAGCTTCAGGTCCAGGTAATCCTGTCCTGTGCGCGTCTTTCGAATCTCCTTGGATCGGAGTTCGAAAAACTGGACCACAGTGTCACCGGGCTTGATGTCTCTAACCAGGATGTGATCGGGGCCGGAATGATCATCATTCATTGGCTCGGTTCTCCCTGGGCCTCCAGGTGTGCGTTCCCAGGCAGAGCTTTGGAACGAGAGGAGGGGCTTTCATGATTCGTTGCGCCATCTCTTAGGCATGAGAGTTAATGTCCATACCTTTTTCTGGAACGGACTGCGGATGGGGTGCTCCGATGGCTGAGCCTGTGGCCTAGAGCATCGAGGCATTTTTCCATGAGCTCCTCGATGTCGAGTCTCTTTCCGCTGTGAAGAATGGAATATATCTCTCCCAAAATGGGCGGATGAAAACCGCGCTGTGAGGCGATTCTCTTGGCGTACCGTGCAGCCTCATAGCCCTCAACGGCAAGTCTCCTCTTTCGGTACTGTTCCAGCAGTGATCTCACCGATCCCGTTGTTCCGTGCTTTTCGTCCAGGGAGGCCAGGTCCCGTCCGAACTTGGCCGAACGTCCACCCCGGCAGGTCGCGAGCAGGTCCGCCATCCAGGCCTGGCTTTCAGCGTCGAAAGTCTCGGGACTCGCTCCAAGGAGCATCCCGAACTGACGGATCTCAGCCGTCACCAGCGTAGAATAGGTGGCGAGAAAATTCTCCGGGGCGCAGTTGGAACCTTCGAGTATTCCGAATCCGATAGCGTACACATTCTTCAGGGCCGCGGCAATTGTCGCGCCGGTTATGTCTCCCGAGTAGACCACTCGAAACAGTGGTGTTTCGATGAGCAGCTTCAAATTCTCAAAGGTTTGAATGTCCTCGCAGGCAATCTGGGTCACTGCGGCCCCGCCTTCGACTATCTCATGCGCAAGATTGGCCCCTGAGAGAACGGAAAGCCTCATTCTCTTGCCCAAGCGCTCCATCTCAGCATGGGCGGTCTCGCAAGGAAGCAAGCCGGTCTCGGGAACAAAGCCCTTTGTAGCAATAACCAGATCGCTTCCCTCGGGCGCGAGTTCCAACACCGGCACCAGTGTAGAATAGAAATACTTGCTCGGAGTAACGATCAGGATCAGGGATGTGTCCCCCACTGCGGCTCGCAGATCCGCCTCCGGCCTGACCGAACGGGGAAGCGGTATCTCTTTGAAATGCCAAGGATGCCTCCCGTCAACGGTGAGCCTCTCGATAAGTTCTTCCCGTGAATCGTAGAGTATCAGGGAATTCTCTGCGAGCGCCTCCTTTTCCAGAAGGTTCATCCCAATGTGGAGCGCGAGCGTGTATCCCCAGACTCCGGCGTTTACCACCGTCATGGTGTTTTGTCCGCTGAGTGGATAGATCCTGCGATCAGCGTGATACGCGTAGAATTGCAGTAGGTCCGCGTCTCTGGGGCGATAGTTGCGCCCAAATGGGGATTTTGACACTGCCCGGCGGCTCTTCAGAACCTTGATTCCGCGTTGTATTGTCTCAGGTCGGTCAGAGGTGACAAGTGGATGAAACGGCGGCTCCGATCTGTACCGCGAGCTGAAAAAAGCCTTGACGTTCTCAACTTCAGTGTCAATTCTTCGGCGAAGATCTGTAATATCACCGGGATCATGCCCTTGAACGGCCCTGGCTACCAGATGGCTCGGATGTATCATTTTGTGGCGAGCTATTTCTACCACGGCGCGGTGGGAGATACGTTGCGCGTTCAGTGAATCGTCATCGCGCAACTCGAACGGTTCCCCGATATCCACGCTGACATCAGAAAAAACGTCCTCAAGACTCTTAAAGAGCCGTTTCGCGTTGCCCAAACCGTATCGGAGCGGAAACACCAAGTTCCAGGCTCGTGGCAGCATTGACAAGATCGGCAACATTGCCGAGGAGGACAGATACCGATCTTCGGGGATCGCGGCATAGGATATGGCGACCGGGGCCACCAGCGCTCGGCCCGTGGCCTTCACGGCAGCGACCACCGCGTGAGGCACGTATGGCTCCCTGAGAATACCTTCCCTGGAACGAACCGTGTACCGGCTTGTGCGGGCAAAGAGCGTCTGAGGTTCTGTTTTCTCGGCAAGAGCAGCGCTCAGCCAGGTATACGCGCGATGCTGAATGGGCGATGGGTTTCGCGGAACTCGCAAGACCCGGAAGCCGCTAAGCCACTCCGAAGCCCAACCTTGACCCAGAGTCCCGGCAACGTGCATCACAGGAACGGGAAGGCCTAGCTGCCGGAGCAGGCATGCGGCGAGCATGTAATCAAAATAGGAGGCATGCCCTACGAAAAAGAACCTTGGGCCGTCATATTCGAGGATCTTCTTCTTTGTGCTGTAGGGGATCGGCGGTGTGACGTCTCTAAAAAGGATCTTGGCCAGATACGCCAGCATGGCGGCGATCTGCTGAAAAGATGACCGGTCAAGTTCGACCGAAAACCCGGCCAGGGCGTCGCGCAAATCACTTCGGTCACCCCGGGGCTCACATTCTTCAGCCAGTATCAGGGCCCGGTCGCGCAGGGATTCCTCGTCCACCTCATCCGGTTCCGGAATGACGAAAGACTCCTTGAATTCGGTGAACTCATCAGAGGATTCGAAAAGTTCAATCGTCCTGCGAAGACTCATAGTGCTCCGATCTGCTGAGGTTCATTCTTTGAGCCCGGCTCTCTTGCGCGTTGGAAGGTGAGCGGGGAAAACCTCACTCGACTATTCCGCCCGGCCCCTTCGGGGCAGGCTTGGGCGGCGCCGCGGGGCCTGGACTAGGCGGCGCAGGCGGTGTCCGAACGGTAGTTGCAGGCGCGGGAGCAGTCGTGGCTGCCGGGGCTGCGGGTTTAGCCGTCGGAGTCGGAACTGAGGCAAACTTCAGCGAAACGAGAACGTCGTTATACGTTGGTTGCATCTTTTCCATGCCCTTGGACGGGGCCAAGCACGATACTCTCAGCAGAGTCTGTCCGTGCTTGTAGAAAACGATGACAATGTCCATCCAGATCTTAAGCTTGTCATCAAGGGCCTGGATAAAGAAATAGTGTGCTCCCGGGACATCGCTCTTGAACGCTCCCTCGTCAACGATGCGAACTTCCTCGGTTTTCGGCTTCTTGCCCGCGGCGGTCTTCTTTGTGAGATCCTTGATACCATTTCGAAATTCTTGCAAGAAAACCTTAAGCGAGTCTTTCACCGGTGAATGGCACGCCACGTGGATCCGGTTCCTGAAACTGTCCGTGAGGTCCGGTGCCTGGAATACCACGTAGTAATTGGCTTTCGGTTTGTCCAATTTGATCCAGTCGGCCGGGTACTTCATGGAGAAACCGAATTCCTTACTGGTGAAGAGCTTGTATTGCTGTGCGGAAGCGACCACAGGAATGGCTAGTACAATCAACAACACCAGTATGGGGATAGGTGAACAATACCTGTTCCTCAGCAAGGCCATGGAACCGTCTCCTTCTGTGCTGGAATTGGGTTCAGACAGCCAGCAATGTTACCAAAGCTATGTCAAGACAGTCAAGCTTTTATCCCTCGGGCCAATTCAGATCAAAGGCCCCAGGGCTGAACCGGTCGGCCGATTCTTCGATTCAGAGCGGTCTGCCGACAGAACCATCAGGATGATCTCCCAGGTCCTTTGGTGGAAGGATGAGATAGCGATGAGCAGTTTTCTCCGTCATAGCAGTTGCCAAGAGTTCCGTCTGATTGAAAGGTGATCCCCCCACAGGGGCGAAATCCCCTCTTGCCCCCCTATGAGAAAGGGGGGTTGGGGGGATTTCCTCACCGTGAGCACAGGAACGGGATCCGAAATATCGGTCAACGCTTTTAACACTTGCTATAGGACTCGGATTCGGCGTGTAGGTTCCATCGACCCGTGTGGGGGGCGCAACCGGAGACCTATCTGATCGGAAACAGGGATGATTGCCGCGTGTCCTTTTCGAGTCGCCTCAGGTATCGCTGAAGTGTGTCCGCTGAATGGAGTTCTTTGGCAAGGGCCAAGAGATCGAGGCGCCGCAGGAGAGCCAAAGTTATTGGTCGCTTTGCATCCCAGAAGATTAGCGCGGAAGGGAAATCTCTTGCTATCCGGGAATTCAAGTGTGAGGCGAGATAGATGCACTCAGCGCGCGTTCGGCAAGGGATGAAATAGCATGTGTCGTCCAAGACCACCGGCTTGTCGTGCAGAGGTTCCAGGACTCTGAAATCGAGCCTTCTGTAAAACCCGGAAATAGCGACTTTCCACGATGCAAATGAATAATCCCCCACACCGAAAAGCGAGAAGCGCGGCCGTAATACTCCCCCAGTCAACAGAGAAGAAGTCTTTGTGGAGCACCTCCATATCACCGTCACACGAAGCCTCATGAAGGGCGGCACGGGAGAGAGTAACGTAATCCCCATTTATTTCAACGCCAATTGCCTTGCGCCCAGATGAGAAACATTAGAGCGCGGCCGCAAAAAAGCTGCCTTTGGTGCACGTAGGTTCAAGCACGGATGCCGGCTGGATTCCTTGCCTGACGAGCAAAGAGCAGCATTGTCGCGCAAGTCCCACAGGCGTCTGGAAGTCTCCAAACTCGGTCTTACTTTTGGCCTTTCTTACCGCTGCCATCGAGTCACCGAACCCCTAATATTCCTTCCACTGTCCCGTATTCCTCGATTACCCCACTGTACTGAAGTCTCCACTGAAGTACGTTGGAGATTGTCAGGTACCCATCCCGCGGCGGTTCATTGAGGAGTCTGTCGGCAATGGCAGCGGCCTGCGATTCTTCTCTCCGAATCCGTGGACAATAGAGTACAGGACCGGCACTGGAACGAGTGTAACCTGCCCGCTTACCGTGAGACCTCCGATGACAGTGTTACCCGGATCGGATGTCTTGCGCCGTCGCAGGTCCCCGGAAGATTCACGATTCATTCACTTTTCAACCATCAACTGCGTCAATACCGGATGACTTGTTGTTTCTTTCAATTATCCGGCATATTGCAACATAGAAGAGCGGAATAAAGAAGATCGCCAGGGACGTTGCCGTGATCATCCCGCCCAGGACGCAGGTGCCGATGGCCTGTTGTGCTCCCGCACCGGCGCCGGTGGCCAGGGCAAGGGGCAGGACGCCGAAGCCGAAGGCCAGCGAGGTCATGACGATCGGGCGAAACCGTAATCTCGCCCCTTCCAGAGTGGCCTCGATCAATCCCATCCCCTCTTCCAGTTTGGCCTTGGCGAATACGACGATCAGGATCGCGTTCTTGGTGGTCAATCCCACGGTGGTGAGAAGCCCGATCTGGAAATAGACATCATTGGGCAGTTCCTGAAACGACGAGGCCAGCACGCCACCAATGAGCCCGAGGGGAAAGGCCAGCACGATCGAAATGGGCAGGGTCCAGCTCTCGTAAAGAGCTGCCAGAACAAGGAAGATCACCAACAAGGAAAATGCGTACAGCGCAGGCGCCTGAGAACCGGCCATCCGCTCCTGATAAGAAAGCCCGGTCCAGTCGAAGCCAATCCCCCGGGGCAATTTCGAGACGAACTCTTCCATGGACTGCATCGCCTCACCGGAACTCCTCCCCTGTGCCGGCTCGCCCCAGATGTTTATGGACGGAAAGGCGTTGTAGCGCTCCAGCTTGGGAGAACCGGAAGTCCAGTGTCCGGATGCAAAGGAAGAAAAAGGGACCATCTTTCCCGCGGTATTGCGCACATAGAGTTTTTCCAGATCCTTGGGCAACATTCGGTAGGGGGCGTCTGCCTGCACATAAACTCGCTTGACCCGTCCACCTTGAATAAAGTCATTGACATAGGCGCTGCCGAAGGCCGCCGCGATGGTGTTGTGGATGGAGGTAATGGGAAGCCCCAGGGTGCCTGCCTTTTCCCAATCCACATCGATCCGGTATTCGGGCACGTCTTCCAGGCCGTTGGGCCGAACCCTGATCAATCTTGGGTCCCGCCTAGCCATCCCCAGGAGCTGATTGCGAGCCGCCAACAGATCGGCGTGGCCCAGACCGCCACGGTCCTGCAACTGAAAATCAAAACCCTTGGCCTGGCCCATTTCTATGACGGCAGGCGGCGAAAAAGCGAACACCATAGCGTTGCGGATTTGTGAAAAAGCCCTCATGGCCCTTCCGACCACGGCCCCGACCTTCAGATCCGGTCGGTCGCGAAGCTTCCAGTCCTTGAGCTTGACAAATGCCAAACCCACGTTCTGTCCCCTGCCGGAAAAGCCGATACCAGACACGGTCATTATGGATTTCACGGCGTCCTTTTCTTTCGCCATAAATTGGTCCCTGACCCCGTCCAGGACCTTCTCGGTCTGCTCCAGGGTCGAGCTCGCCGGAAGCATTGCCTGGACAAAGAGGACTCCCTGGTCTTCATCAGGCAGATAGGCAGTTGGCATCCGCTGAAACAGGAATCCCATGGCCGCCACGATTACAAGGAAAACAAGCAGGTAACGCAGTTTCTTGGAAAGAGTGTGGGCGACCACTCTCAAGTACAAGCCTCTGCCTCGGAAAAAGGAGCGATTGAACCAGCTGAAGAATGGGCGCAGGAAAAAGATCGCATTTTCCGACGCTTCATGCCCCTTTGCCACCGGCCTGAGCAGGGATGCGCAGAGAACCGGCGTCAATATCAAGGCCACAAGCACAGAAAGAAGCATGGAGGCGATGATGGTCACGGAGAACTGGCGGTAGATGACACCGGTCGAGCCGCCAAAAAACGCCATGGGACCGAACACCGCTGAGAGTACCAACCCGATTCCGATCAGCGCGCTGGTGATTTCGTCCATGGATTTAGCGGTGGCTTCTCTGGGCAGGAGCCCTTCGTCACGCATGACCCGTTCCACGTTTTCCACCACCACGATGGCGTCGTCCACGAGAAGGCCGATGGCCAGCACCATGGCGAACATGGTGAGCATGTTGATGGTAAACCCGAAAAGCCCCAGAACCCCGAAGGTCCCCAGGATCACGACCGGCACAGCGACCGTAGGAATCAGGGTGGCGCGAATGTTTCCCAGGAAAAGATACATGACCAGGAAGACCAGCAGGATCGCCACAAAAAGGGTCTGAACCACCTCTTCGATGGCCACTTTGATAAAGGGGGTTGTGTCGTAAGGGTAAACGATCTTCATTCCCGGCGGGAAATAACGACTCATCTTTTCCAGTTTCGTCTTGATCGCATCGGCCGTATCCAACGCGTTAGCGCCGGCGGCCTGCCGGATGGCCAAGGCCGCGGAAGGTTTGTCGTTGTAATATGACTCGACAGCATAGAACTCAGTGCCCAATTCCGTCCGTCCAACATCCTTGATCCGCACGATGGAGCCGTCCTGATTCATGCGGATGGGGATGGCGGCAAACTCGTCAGGGGTCTGGAGAAGGTTCTGGACGACAATGGAGGCGTTCAAACGCTGGCCTTCCACCGCCGGCGCCCCGCCGAACTGGCCCGCGGAGATCTCCACGTTGTAGGCTCGAAGTGCCCTGATGACGTCTTCGACCGTCAGATGGTAATTGGTCAGCTTGTCGGGGTTCAGCCAGACCCGCATGGCATACTGGGAGCCGAAGACTTCAACCTCACCCACCCCCGGCACGCGCGCCAGCACCTTATCGAGGTTGGACTGGGCATAGTCTCTCAGGTCATTTCCGTCCATACTCTCGTCTTCCGAGATCAAGCCCACGACGATCAGGTAGTTTCTGGTCGATTTGCTGACCTTCACCCCCTGGCGCTGTACCACGTCGGGTAGGCTCGCCATGGCGAGCTGGAGCTTGTTCTGGACCTGGGCCCAGGCAAGGTCTGGATCGGTTCCCGGGGCAAAGGTCAACTGGACGCGGGAAGAGCCTGCTGAGTCACTGCTGGCGGACATGTACAGCATCTTGTCAAAGCCGGTCATCTTTTGCTCGATGATCTGCGTCACGGTGTTCTCAACCGTCTCCGCAGAGGCCCCCGGATAAAAGGAGTCAATGGCAATTGAGGGCGGGGCGATGGGCGGATACTGTGATATGGGCAGATTATAGATCGCCAGGCCGCCGGCCACCATCATGATGATGGCGATGACCCAGGCAAAGACCGGACGATTCAGAAAGAATCGCGATAACATCGAGCGCCTCCGTTAATTCGCCTTTCCGGCCTGCCGGGCTGATTTCCCAGGTTCCTCACTGGCTTTCCGAGCGGCATTAAAAGGGATAACCTTCACGGAGGCGCCAGGCCGAACTTTTTGCATACCCTCGACGACCACACGATCGCCCAATGCAAGACCCGACGAGACGAGCCACTTGTCGCCGATGGCGCGATCGAGAGTGAGCCTCCGCTGTTGAATCTTTTCCTCAACGTCTACGATGAGTACGATGGGCTTACCCTTTGGATCTCGCGAGACTGCCTGCTGAGGCACAAGGATGGCCCGCTCATTTGTGCCTTCTTTCACCACCGCCCGAACGAACATGCCCGGCAGGAGAACCCCTTCCGGGTTTGCAAAGATGGCTCGCAGGACGACGGAACCGGTCGAGGGATCCACCGTGATGTCGCGAAACTGAAGCGTCCCCTCCAGTGGATACGCTGTGTCGTCTTCCAGGATGAGCTTGACCTTGTCCTGGTTCGTTCCGTTTTCATTCAGGCGGCCATCCTGCAGGCGGTGCTTCAAGCGCAGCAGATCAGAGGTGGATTGGGGCACATCCACGTAAATGGGATCCAGTTGCTGAATGGTTGCCAGGGGTAGGGGTTGATACGCGATCACCAAAGCGCCATTCGTCACGTTGGATCTGCCGATGCGGCCGGAGATGGGTGCGGTTACACGGGTATATCCCAGATTGATGCGGGCTGTCTCAACCGCGGCCTTCCAATACTCAATATCGGATTCAGCCTGTTTCAGGAGGGCCTTCCTGTCGTCGTAGTCCTGCAGGCTGACAGCTTTTTCGGCGAGTAACGCCCTCCATCGCTCAGCCTTCGACCGGATCGTCGGCAGATTGGCTTCCGACTTAGCAAGGGATGCCTTCGCACTGTCGAGCGTTGCCTGAAAGGGGGCCGGATCGATCTGATAAAGCACCTGGCCGGCCTTGACATCGGAACCTTCCGCAAACAGGCGCTTCTGGATGATGCCATTGACCTGGGGTCGGATTTCCGCAACAAGGTACGCAGAAGTGCGTCCCGGCAATTCAGTCGTCAGCACGAGTTTCTGCGGCTGGACCGTCACTGTAGCCACTTCCGGGACAGGGGACTGGCGGGATTGCTGCCGGCGGTCGCAACCGCCCAGCAAAAGACCGCCTAACAGAGCGAGCAAGACCGCACTCCATTGAAGTGCTTTGTAAACGGTGCTATGGGGTTGCATCAGAGACCTCGTAAATATCGATGATAAACGGACTGAGTGCGAAAAACCTCGCACGAAATCACGGATCACCCAATCCTTAACGCTTCAACGCGGTTGGGGGATTCCAGGAGAAGACTAATCCAATACAGATCAGGATCACGAAATATTTGAGGGCTCTCTTCATTCGCTCAAAACTGCGCGGAGAAAGATTTCAGTGACGCCCGACAGTCCATCAGGACTCCTGACGAGTTCCGGCTTCTCCAGGACACGGAAAAGAAAGGCACTCATCGTTCCTTCCATCGCGATGGCCATGAGGTAGGGATCCAGATCCCGAAACGTCTTTTTTTGAATGCCGGAGGCAAACACGGAAACCAACCTCTGTATCATTTGATCGTAGATCTTCAGAATGTCTGTATCCAAACCGGACTTAAAGTTGAAACTCACACCCTGTGTTTCTGCAAAATAGAGCCGCCACACGGAGAGATCGGTGGAAAAGAGACTCCAACGAACGGACACGTACTTCTTGATCGCCTCCAGGGGTTCCTTCTCGTCTTCGAGTGGTCTCACCAGGGCATCGTGGAAACTCTGAGCTTTGGACAGCATAAGCGCCTTGTAAAGATCCTCCCTGTTATTGAAGAAATTGTACAATGTGCCGACAGCGAACTCCGCCTTTTCTGCTATCTCCTGCATTGAGACGCTGTGGTAGCCACTTTCCGAGAACAGCTCAAGCGCAGCAACCAGTATCTCTTCACGATGACGGAGCTTTTCCCTTTCTCGTCTGGGGAGTTTTCCGGCTTGCTCTTCCGATCCCAAGGCACCTCCGAAGGTTGTTCATGAAATGAATGTCGGTTCATCCAGTGAATCACGATATACTGATTGAACGGATAAGTCAATCAGAACGGTGCGCCTAAATCCACCGCCTAGTTTTGTTGGGGGTGTATTGTTTGATCCGAGAGACAGGAAGTCGGTCGGGTTAGGTTGCCGGATGAGCCTCACATGGATCGAATCCCCCGTATACGGTCATTTGTGCGGCCATTTGCCCTTTTTCAAACAAACCTCCCCCTGAGGCCGCCAAAGCCCCCCTTCAGACTGACTCCTTTCGTAGTGAGCGTACAGCCTTAACTCGTGTCACAGAAACTTGCCATCCTTGCTCGCGCTGCAAGCAGCGTCTCATTCGAACGATGCCCCCCGACCAGACGTATCACCAATTCCCGGCCACTCTTTGCCACTCGACCCGGTAGATTAATCAACCAGAATCGGACGGCCTTGAGACGCTTGCTCACCCACTCTCCACCAAGAACCAGACGCTTCATGGCTGAGTTCAAGTTCAGCGCCAATATCATGATCTGCCACCAAGCCGCATTCGCTCCGAATTTCCCTGAAGGCAGCCTGCCTCCCGCAAGGTCCTCCTTCATCACGGCATGGACTTGTTCACTTTTGCCACAACGTTGTCGATACCACCAGATCAGTTCATCACCAGGCATTGCTCTGTTGGTGACTATCCCCGTCACCTTGTATCTCGTCGTTCCAAGGTCCATGGTCGGAAACGGAAGCTCCCGTTGCAGATCCAGTTCGGGAAGATCCGGCTGGGACAGAGGTTCACGGATGGCTAAAAACCGATACTCAGGGCCATCCTTCTTGCGGGACAACTCCGAAGGGACAAAACAAACCTCAGCATACTCCTGACCAGTATCAACCAAACGGCCGTCAACCTTACGATAGAGACGATGCCAACCAGACTCTCCTACCTCCGATACCGACTTTCTGAACGACTGTGTCACATCCGCACCGATTGCGAATTTAGTGACCCCGAATCTCGAATTTGTGCCTTCCGCACAATACCTCAGAAGATCGTGTTGATAACCGGCCGTGTCCGATCGCAAATACACCGTTTCCACACCAACAGGCAACAACTCCAACGCTTCCTTGAATACGCGCAGCTGTTCGTAACCGGCCGGCACGTTGCCGTCTCGAAACTCGGAGTGCAACACAAGGTCCTGCTCAAACCAATACGTCTGCAGAGGTTGATATGCTTTGAAACTTTTGTAGCAATATAACGCCTCACTCTTGGTACTCTCCGCCAGGGTGGCGTCCATATCCAACGTCGCAGTTGTCTGAGGGGATCGCCTCTGAACCTGACCGACAAAATTCCCGTTGAGTCTCGTCACCCCCCGAAGATGCTCATTGGGCTCCGGTATGAACGCCTTGCCCGGCCTACGAAGACTCTCCTGATCACCGTCGTGAAAAGATTCCAGATACCGAAACACCGAAGTGGCCGAAGGAAACGTCCGCGTCCGCTGTTTGCGCCATCTCCGCTCAAGGGCTCGCCGCTCCCGACGGGGCATGCCGTGCGTCTTCACCCTGTCCAGCACACGACACAGACCTTCATCTCCTTCCAAAAGCTTGATGTCCTCTACGCCGTCGCCACCGGCCAAATTTAGAAGGACCAGCGACATCACCATCTCGGAATCCGTGAAGCCTTGCCCACCGTCCCGAACATTCACATAGCCGCAGATCGAATCAATCAATCCCAGGGTGTACGACAACTCCAGGTAATTCGGCAATCCAGCCAGAGCGGTCATCCCTCCACTGCGCTTCTCTTCTTCATACTTGAATGGCAAGATTCCTTGTGGCATGATCTGTTGCACCTCGTTGGTGATAGTTTCCTTCTAACAAATGCATTCTATCATCTTGATTTATCAAGAACAACGAGGTTTTTCACTTTTTTAGATGCGCGATCAGGGAGTTCTTCTCCGGGGGCGAAGAGGAGACCTTGTGCTCTTGTTCAACAGATCCGACAATCCGCACACTTTGCCCTGGTCGCAGGCGTTCGTTGCCGACGATGACCACTCTCAGACCTTCCTTGAGACCTTTGCCCTTCACCTCTATCAGGCTTCCCGATGTCTGGCCGGTACGGATGGGAATGGGCGTGGCCTTGCCGTCAACCACATGGAAGAGCAGCTTTTTCTGATCCGGAGTAGTGACTACCGCGTCCTTGGGCGCCACCAATGCTGTTCTGGGCTTGCCCAGTCGAAAGGTCACGTAGGCAAGCATTCCGGGCTTGAGCACGTGCTCGGTATTGGCAAGGGTTACCTTGACAGGGAATGTCCTGGATGAGGTGTCTCCGCGAGCGATGACCGACGCGATTTTCCCTTTGAGCAGCTCCTCTCCAACGGCTTCCACTCGCACATCAACCGTGTCCCCTGCTTGAAGTTTTGAGAGATCCCTCTGGGGAAAAGGGACTCGTACATAGATGGGGTCCACCTTGACCAGTCGAACGATCTCGCCGCCTTTCCCGACCCACATTCCCACGTGCATGTGTTCGCGGATTACGTATCCGTCAAAAGGCGCGCTGATAGTGTTTTTTGACACAAGGTCTTCGAGCCGTCTTATGGTGGCTTCCAGCATGCGTTTTCGGAATTTGGCGCTCTCCGCTTCAGACCACTCCTTGTCGAGCTCGTGCGTGGAGACGCTCTTGGACCGGGAAAGCGTCTTGAAGCGATCGTGCTCCTTTTCTTCCTTTTCATAAAGGACCCGTGCTCGCTCCCAGTCTTCCCGTTTGTTTTCAAGTTCGAGAATGAGCTGGCTCGAATTCAGCTTGGCAATAAGCTGCCCGGTTTTGACGAAATCTCCTTCTTTGACAGGGAAGCTTTCCACCAGTCCCTGAACCTCCGTGTGAACGTCCCCCTCGGTGAAGGCTTCCACATCCCCGATCAAGGTGATCTGAGGTCTGAGCGCTTGAGCCTGAATCGCAACAACTTCTACGGGCGAAGGAGGACGACCGCATTCACCGACCGGGACCCGGATGAGGAGCAACAGGAGCAATGTCAAGGGAGTGAGGGACCATACAGACCGCATTCAACCAAATCCTTTCTTCACTAGTGGGGCTGGAACGGAACAGCCGCTGCCGAGAAGCCCGGTAGCCGCTCTCAGCGCTTACTAGTCTTCTCCGCCATGGCGTAGTCTTGGCTTGCCAACTCCAAACGGTCAAACTTCTCGTTGACCCGAGCCCTGCTCCGATAGGCCTTGACGTTTTGCGGGTCGAGCCTAATGGCCGTGGAGAAGTATATGTACGCATCCTGGAATGAACCCCGACGCATCAGATCGTTTCCCTTGGTCACGTAGTGCGGGGATCTGGAGGGGTCGCTGTCGAAAACATATGCAAACGAACGGGAATAGTCGCTTTCACCCCGTTGATTCCAGGTGGTGACGGCGAACCTATTAAAGTCTCCTTTCTTGAGACCAGTGAGCAAAATTGAACAGGCAGGAGTATCCTGTTTGAATTTGTAGTTTCCAGGCTCCTTGCCCCAGAAAACCGTGTAGTGCGTAGCCGCGGGCACGCACTTCCATGAGATTCGGACTCCGTCCGATACCATTGATACCTGAAAATCACCGGGTGGTGTAGGCGGAATCGTGGACCAGTTCCCGTAGAAATCCGAGCTGCACGAAGCAACCAGTATTGATGCGCATAAGATAAACACGGCTCCTGGAGTGAGTTTACTTCGGATCAACCTACGACTCCTTCCCAAAGAATCGGTTGTCTTCACACTGTACGTGCAAACCTGTCGGTGTTTGCTACACACCCGGCCTCAAAAGTCTCAAAACACAAGAACTAGAAAAGCGCAAATCTGACCGCATTGCAACGATTTCTCTTCTTTGCGGCGATTTCGGCTTGGAAACGCGCACGGGCCTCTCTGAGGGCTTCGGTGACCTTGTGCCCATCTCTAGCCGAAGAGTAGAAGTTGCTCAGGAAACGATTGGCTTCAGCCTCTCCGCGGCGGTCTGTCTCCCAAAGAGGAAGGAGCACCCATCGTGCGCCGGATATTCCCAGGGCTTCCAACAACAGCGTAGTACCACGTTCGGAAGCGCGGTCAATTCTGTCTACCCACGCGAAGCTCACCACTTCCGTGGCACGGGGCGCTCCAAAAATGTCCGCTATTCCGCAAAAGCCGGCGGACAGGTCACGGTCTTTCGGAGCAAACGCAATAAAGGGTTGTCTCAACCTCCCGGCTGGAGTTGCGGGGATCAGCAACGGACACGCCAGGTGAATGAAGGGGTAAGCCGCTATCTGCTTCTTCAGGAAAGCTCGGCACGAAGCGCTTTGTCCTACGAGCAGAGTTCCCTTTTTGCCGAACGCAGCAGCGATTTGAGCCGACTGTTGAGAACCTTTGTATACCGGTGACGATTTGAAGCGGATGAGTGATCGTTTCCATATGGGCACAAGGGGGTCTTGATCATCCCGTGGCTTTCCGGTTCCGACGTCGGACGGGAAAATCGGTCCCGCAAAGACCACAACGGACTCTGCTTTTCCGAAAGAGGTCTTCCTCGACCGTTGACCCACGAATCTGAACGCGGAACTGGTTCTGGACACTTCCACACGATCCATGAGCAGAGGTGTTTCCTGTTTGGCCTTGGAAGCTAGAGGCGCCGGCGCCAGGGCCTCAAAAGGAAAGGAGTTGAGAAAACCGTCCGTCTCGATCACGAGCTTGCTGCAAGATGACAGTGCCGGCTGGGAGCTGCCGAACAGCTGATTCCACAGATCGTTGGAAAGTTTGCTGATCCGGTAATGACGTGGATTGGCAACGTCTTTGGTCAGGGAGAGCACGGCCTTACGTATCTTGGCCGCCGGCGCGTGCGCTGTTGCGGCCCTGAAGCCCGTTGCCCCGAGAAGAAAGCAGTGGATGCTCCTTTCGGTTACCAGGAAGGTCGTGTACATCTCCCCTTTTGCCAGAAGGGATTCCACCTGACCAACAGACGGCGGGCGACTCTGAAGAAAACTGAAGAACAGCGGAGACGCCGCCGAAAGCTTGGCGAGGAGACTCTCCATCCGGCCGTCCGACCCGTAGGGCAAGAGATCTAAACCGGCTGCCGCTTCTACACCGTATTTCTTCTTAAGCTTTGGATACCGATCCCGCCTGCTCTTGTTCGCGGAAGCGTACTGCTGTTTCTTAAGTTCTTTGAGCAGATCGGGAGACGTCCCGGGAAAGAGGTCTACTCCGATTGAGGCAAGTTGATACAGAGTCCTTCGCATTTTCAACACCTGAGAGAACTCCCAGGCTTTGCGTGCCTGCTCGACGGCCCCGGACTTCCGTGAGGCTTCCATGAGTAGGCCGATGTACTGTTCGTAGATCTTCTCCCGATCCCGCATGACCCGAGGAGGCACGAGCCATAAGCCCTCCCTCTTCTCGGTCAGCATAACCTCGTCGATCACTGCTCGCAAGGCTTCGGCAGTCCGTTCGGCCCTGCCTTTCCCGGGTTTGGTCATGGCCCCGACGTACCCGGGGCGCCAACCCCGCGACACACCGCTCTTTCGGAAAGCTTCCAGCGCGGCGGCGTAATCTCCTTTCTCGGCTAGAACACGAGCGAGGAGATAGTTGAAGCGGGCTATGGCGCTATCGTCCTTGTACGACCGAGCAACCTTCAGAGCATGGTCTACCGCGGTTTTCGCGGTTGAGATGTCGCCCGAGGCAACGGCCACCACGGCCCGCAGCGCGTGAATGTGGGCCCCGATGATAGCCGCGTCCGGGTCCTTGCCGGCTGAGTACCCATCGCCGGTCCAGGGCTGAGACCGGTAGGTCGGTCTGCGGAAATCTTCCTTGGTGGGCATCCCAAAGTCGGTACCTTGTGGACCGAGCCCCGGCCCGTATTGGATCAACCTTGCCGTCGGTGACTCCTCGGTCCCGGGGCTGACGACACGGTCGCGAAGGTCTCGCGCTTGAGAAGTCCTGGTCCAGGAGACGCCAAGGGGCCTACGAGCCACAGATCTTGCTCGGCTGAGATCATTGATGTCCAGAGCCAGGTTGATCTTTGCCGCCCGACACTTGATGACTCCGCGAGGGCTGACCATTGACGCATAGATCTTCTCCGCCCTGTCCCAGTAGGAATAGGCCTTCTCCAGGTTTCTCAAAGCCGTTTCTGTTCCGGCCTTGGCTTCGGCAAGCTGGGCCTTGGTCGCGGGGCTGGAGAGCTTGTCAATTATGACGTCCGCCTGATTGTATGCCTTGAGCGCGCCTGATTCATCCCCTCCAGCCGCAAGAATCAGCCCGCGCACAAAGAGCAGATCCCCCTTGCAGGCAAGGTCCTTTGTGGAATCAAGGCCGGCCTTCACGGTTTCCTCGTCTTGCTCGGCCCGACCCAGAAAACCGAGACGAACCAGGGAGTGGGCTCGCGCTATGAGGCATTCCCTTTCCGCTCTCGCGTCTCCCAGGGATCGGTTCAGTTCCAGTGCGCGGTCGTAGCTGACAACCGCTCCCGCGTCATCCTCAAGCTGCTGCCGAAGAAAGCCTTTAGCCGCGGCCGCGTCTATCTGCCCTTTCCGTGTCCCAAGGGCTTTCGCCAGATCCAGCGCCAGGTCCGTGTTCACACGCGCGCGCTGCAATCTTCCCTGCGTTATCTGGAGACGAGCCTGGGCCAGCCTGACCAGCATTTCGGTGTACGGAACCCTTAACCTTGTCACAATCTCCAGGGCCTGATCCAAGATTTTCGCCGCGTCCGGCAAGCGGCCCAAGGTGATGAGTGCCTTTCCCGTGTAGAGCATAGAGTGTGAGCGGTCCACCAGAGCTTCGGACTTGTCGAGCGTTTTTGCAGCGGCCTGCAGGCGCGTTGCGGCCTTCTCCGTCAGCCCTTCCTGACACATCACTGATGCAAGGACCGTCTCCGCCCGCGCTCCGGCTCTCTGGTCGCCGGACTCGGAAAAAAACTTCAGACAACGATAGATCTGTTTCTTGGCTTCCTTCAGGTTGCCCTGGTCGCGCAAAGTCTCTGTTTTCCGGACCAGGATCTTGTGTTCCAGGGATTTGCGACCTGCCTTCTTTGCTCGGACGACGGCATTGTCAAGAAGATCAAGAGCAGTCTTATATTGATTCCGAATGCGGTGAATCTCAGCAAGTCCCGAGAGATCCAACGCTTCGCGGCGTTTGTCATTGGTCGATCCGTGAACCTTCAGCGCTGCGGTCAGGACTTCGTGAGCCTTCGAGAAGTTTCCATGAATAATGTGCAGTCGGCCGAGCTGAGTCCTGATATCGGCTGCCAGTTTCCGGTCTTCCACCGCGGTCGCATTGGCCAGACCTTCGCGGAACAGTTTGTCGGCCTCGTTGAGTCGTGATCTCTCCGTCTCAACCACCCCCATGCGTAGAAGGACCTGGCCTTCACCCCGAATGTCCCGCGACTGAACCATGATCTCCCTGGCCTCGGCCAGTTGAACTGAGGCCTTTTCGTAGTCACCCCTGGCGCGGTAAAGGTCTGCCAGTGATACGCGGACCATCAAGACGCCCTTGTAGAAGCCTTCCTTTCGAAAAGCAGTCAAGACCTTATTCAGTTCCTGCAGCGCAATCTCACTGTCGCCCCGGGGGAAAGATTCAACAACCTCAAAATAGGAATCTATGGCCGCGGTATCCGCGGCAATTTGTCCGGACACGGGTCCGGCCACGGCTGAAATCATGACCAGCCCCATTATCAGTCCTGCGACAGACAGCCGAATCGGGCTCGAACTCCGCGCGGGCGGCTCAGTTGCGCTATACATGTTGAAGGCTTTTTGCATCCCTTGTCCCGGTTTCTCCAGCAAGGATCAGCGATTGAGATTGAGCGGAATGGTGAGCATAAACAGCGTTTCTTTCCCAGGCGCAGAGTGAACCTCCACGGTTCCGCCCAGTTCCGCGACCGATTCTCTGACTATCTCCATTCCCACCCCTCTGCCTGATATGGTATTTGCCAGGTCGGTCGTGGTCAGACCTGTGACAAAGATCAGGTCCAAGAGATCTTCGGCAGATAGCTTATCAGATTTTTCCCGTGTCAGTAGCCCTAATTTGACCGCTCTGTCACGAACCCGACCAAAATCGATTCCACGTCCATCGTCTGCAACACAAATAGTCACGGCATGGTCGCTTGTTGAAGCCTCAACGCGGATGGTCCCCTGTTCAGGTTTGCCCGATGCTATTCGCTCTTCAGGGGGTTCCAGTCCATGATAGACCGCATTGCGAATCAGATGAACCAACGGCTCGGTCAGCCTTTCCACTTTGTGCCGCTCCAGTTCGGCGTCCCTGTCGCTGATCTCCAGTTGAACCATCTTTCCTTCACGCTTGGCCGCGTCTCTGACAAGTCGTGGCAATTGTTCGAATAGACTGGAAAGGGGCGCCAGGTGGAGCTGGTGGCAAGACCGAGTCAATGCTGACGCAAACTGTTCCAGGTCCGCCTCCATTCCCTTGAGCCACGGATACGCTCTCGGTTTTATCAAGGGTCTCATCCGGCCCAGGTCGTCCGAAACCCGTTGCGCATACGCGGAAAAGTCACTCACGAGCGCTTCCAGCATCTCCACGTACTCGGCCTTGATTTCGAGGCGAGGTTCCAAAGAGTGAACGGGACGAGAAGGTGGCGACGGCAGTGCGCCGGAGTGCGCATGATTCGGCGCGGCCTTGTGTTCCAGCGAGGATCGAAGTTCAGAGATGATTGCGGCAAACTCCTCTACATATTCTTGGCTCCACTCCTGTTCCTTGTGCTCATCAAGGGCCTGCTGCGCCACGGAAGCCTTCTCTACCAGATCCTCCCGTGACGCCTCAGCCGCTTCCCTCAAGAATATACGTAGCTTGCGACTGATTGCGTTTGCAAGGCCCTTTTCGGGAATACCAGGTTTCAATTTCTCCAGGTAGAGATCCAGCCCGGCGAGATGAGCCTGCGCGGTTTCCACAAAAACGAGGCCCGAGTCCGAAGCATTGCGACCCGATACCGCTCTCTCGCGATTCTCCGCTACAATGAGCTGAAGCCGGCCCAGCCTTTCTTTCCAATCGTGGGAACGCGAGCTACCTTCCCCAAATGCTTCCAGCAGATTTCGCAGATCGTCATGGCATCTCAGCAGCACTTCCACCCATTCCGGGTCGAAGGATACTCCGTCGTCCCTGACCTGCGCGAGCAGGCTTTCCCCTGCATTTGCAATATCGATCATTTCCCTGGCGCTCACGTAGCCGGCTATTCCTTTCAGGCCGTGGAATCCTCTGAAGATCAGTCGCAACTGGTCCGCCGGCTCTTCTTGCCCTTCCAGGCGCAAGAGACCGGTTTCAATGTCCTTCAGGCGCTCCCCGGCTTCCTTCAGAAACTGTTCTCTCAGTCTTTCGGAAATGGAATTTTCTTCAGCCATCATGCCAAACCCGGTCAGGAGAGGGGGTCGAAGTCCTTTTGGCCCTGCTACCCCACATCGATCGAAGAGATTTTCCAGCCCACATCCTTCTTTATCATTTGGAGCCGGCCCATTCGGCTTTTCACGGTACCCTCAAACGCGTCAATAACACGCACATTGACCTTGATCACTACTCGACCATTCCCCGCTTTTCGGACGCTCAGTATCTTCATCCTCCACAGACGCGGAGTCCTGAAGAACTTCTCCCGGAACTTCTCGACTGTCAATTTCTCGCGAAACGCTGAAGTCAGCAAAGCCGCGGCCTGGTCGGATTGATCGAAATTCAATGATCCAACGAAACGGCTGAGCGCAGCCTTAACGGCATTGGCAGTGGCTCCATCGGCGGGCGTGGTCTCTGTGGGCGCAGGCGGCACGGTTTGGCTCTGTGTCTTCGCAACGAGTCCGGCCGCCGGCTTGGAGGCCGGGATCTTCCCGGGAACAGGATCTGCGGTCAATGAGAGCCCTATCCCTAGAGCGACGAGCGCGGCCAGACCGGCCCCTGCTGCGAGGAGCACAGTCTTGTTTCCGGCCCACTCTTTCCAGGGCGCTGATTTGATCGTGGGCCACCAAATTTCCCATCGTGAGACCAGCTTGGCTTTGATCTCCGCAAGTACCACCGCTGTCTTTTCGTACAAGGATTTGAGGAGGCCTGCTATGTCGGGTATCGTGAGCGTGATTTCCCTTTCGTGAGCCCCACCCGTATCGATCTGTGGCGGAGGCTCGACCGTTGTGGCCTCATCAGGAGTAATGTACCCCGGATCGAGGGAGGACGGGTCCTCCAGCCCATTGATCAACGGCCCACTCGCCGGCGCTCCAGTGCCCACTGAATCGCTTTGAACCCCGGTCTCCGCAACGAATGCCTCGCAAAAAGCATGCACACTATCGAACCGGTCCTGAGGATCTCGATGCATTGCCCGCAGAACGCACCGGGGGATCCCCTCATGTTCGATGATTCCGATCGGAACCGCGCCGGTCAGCGCGGTGTACATAGTGGCCCCAAGAGAATAGATGTCGGACCTATAGGAGACCGCCTTCCTACCACGATACTGCTCGGGCGGCATATATCCTACTGAGCCGGTGACAATTCGTTGAGTGGCGGTGGTGACTCTGTTGACGGCCATTCGGGCGATACCGAAATCGCACAATTTCACCGTATTGCCGGGACCCAGGAGGATATTGGCAGGCTTTATGTCGAGGTGTATCACGCCTCGCCCGTGCGCGTATTGGAGGGCATCGCACGCCTGAAGGAACACGTGACCGGCCTTTTCAAGTGACATCTTCCCGGATTTGTCCAGTCTGTCCTGGAAGCTGCCTCCAAGGACATATTCCATGACAATGAAATGTCCCTCCGCCATCTTCTCCATGCTGTAAACCTTCATGATGTTCTGATGGGTCAGCTCGCGGCAGACGATCACCTCTCGCTTCAGAAGGTTTATGGTGCCTTGGTCGCTGTTCAGGTCAGGGTGCAAGACCTTGAGAGCGACCCGTGCGTTCTGCAGACTAATCTGTCTGGCTTCGTACACTGTGCCGGAGCCGCCGGTTCCGAGTAATCTCACTATCCTGTAGTCGTCCTGCAGAATGGCGCCGGCGGAGATGATAGCGGTGTCCGGACCCGCCTGGTCGTAGTCCGGTTCAGCGGCCAGCACAATGAAGCGGCACTTGTGGCAGACGGTAGCGTCCTCTTCCAGTGGCGCTCCGCACTTGGGGCATTTCTCACTCATGTCAAATCCCTTTGCTCGGAGAATGCGCTTGAACCATGTCTCGGCGCCAATGCGCGATCGGGTTCATGCTGCGCGGAGGGAAACTCCCGTACCGCGGGATAGTGACAACGCGCCCGGCCTTGGTCCGGATAAGGTCGTCTTCCGGCCGCGCCCTGTACACTGATTACGTGTATTCCCCGGTCCTGGAAGTTCCAACAGGCCTGCGCGGATTCATAAGAAAAACCTTGGGATCCGAGTACGCCAAGTCCTGCCGTGGGGATACTTCCCAGGGACTCAAATTCCTCCGACTCTGCAAACTGAGAACACCATATTACCCGGTCAGGACAGCACATGGAATAGAAATCTTTTGCGAACAAAGGGGAGATAGTTCCGGACAGTGTGATGATATCCTGCCGGAGTCCCCCGAATGACTGAATTGTTACCGGCCGCCGGTTGCTCCATTTGCAGGTTAATCGTGCACTATGCTATAATTGCCTGTGGTATTGGCCATTAAGCAATCAAACCTTTGGGGATCCGGAGTCTTGCCATGGAACCTAGTGCGATCTCAGAGAGTTCAGTCGGGCAGTGCAATGGTGTATTGTTTGGCTGCATCATCACGACGCTTGTTTTGCTGTTGTTTCCTTTTGCATCGTCCGGCCAAATGGATCCAAACAGGCTTTCCATGCTCTTGGATTTGGCCGAAGGAGGGCGTGCCGACATTCAATATGAGCTGGGAACGATATATGAGGAAGGGAGAGGCGTTGACAGGGATTATGCTGAGGCGCTCATGTGGTACAGTGAAGCCGCGGAACAAGACTATCCTCAAGCTCAATACAAACTGGGAACCCTGTACCATCAGGGAAAAGGAGTTGAACAGGACTACGCTGAGGCCGCAAATTGGTACCGCAAGGCCGCTGAGAAGGGCGTAACCGAGGCCCAGTACAACCTGGGCGTGATGTACTACAGCGGAACGGGACTTCCCAAGGACGACGGAGACGCGTTCAAGTGGTTTCAAAAAGCAGCCGAGCATGGCTTGGCCAAGGCTCAGTATCATCTAGCCATCATGTGTGCAAATGGTGAAGGCGTTGTGGCTGATTTCGACAAAGCGGTTCTGTGGCTACAGAAATCTGCCGCGCAAGGTCATGCCAAATCGGAGCAGCGATTGCTCGGAGTGGGAATACCATTGAGGTAATGGTTCACCGGGCTTGAAGCGGTTCTGCGCCCGGTGAACCATTACGTTGACTGAAGTCGTTGATCGCCATACTATTTTAGCGATCTTGCGTTGGCGTGAGCGATCCATTGCCAGCCTGAATCGGTCTTTAGGAACACGCTCAGCCTCGGGCTCGGCTTGCCGGGGGGGAGACGTTTGCCCAAAAGCGTCTCCTCAGCCGCAACCAAATAAGTCACTACGATTACAGGGCCATTCTGAGTGGCACGGACATTGGTGATCTCGTATTTGCCAAGATTTACATCCTTGAGCAGCTTTCGCTGTGCCTCCATGCCACGCGTTCCGGATCGGTTTATGGCTTGGAAACCGTCGGCCAGAAGCTTCTCCATAGCGCTCATGTCCCGGTTCTTCAAATCCGCCCATAGCTGATGCACGAGTTTGTCTCCGAGGCTTTGGGCCGGCGCCTTATCGGAAGCCGGAAGATCCGTCCCGAGGATGAAAACACTCAAAATCAGTAGAACCGCAATCTTCATAGCTGTCATGACTACTCCTTTTCAACTCGATTTTGATACGTAAGCGTCCGTCCCGGAATAACCCTTGCAACTGACACGCGCCTCATCCTTGTAATAGGAGGGCGACGCATGCGTCGCGCCGTACGTCCTTGGTCCGCGGCGCCTTCTGTTACTGTCAGGTTTATTCTGTGACAAGTCCTAAACGTCTCACTCTCTTGGTTGTCTACAAGCCAAGGGCCAAGCAGGCCTTGATGTCCTCGCCGGTGATACCAGGGTAATTTTCCACTATGTCATCTTCGGACCACCCTTCGGCCAGGAGTCGTACAATAAACTCCACAGCGAGCCGAGTTCCCCTTGTCACCGGCTTACCAACCAGAATCTTGGGGTCAATGACGATTCACTCCTGCCGGGCCGTTGGCTCAACCTCCGTGTGATTCTTGTTTAACTACAAAGAACTATAGACGCTTCTCAAAACTCGGTCAACTCCACGAGTCAGGGACGCGCGACAGCATTTATTCTCCACCCCGGACTCTTTGCCGGTCATCTCATACCTTCTTTCTTCGATTTTGTTTGACCGGTGGCATTCCATGAGGTACTCTAAAAAGCTGAAAAGAGACTTTTTTTTGTCAGGACTACGGTTCAGCCTCAGTTGGATCACGATCGAGACGATACCGAGCCTTCTCGGGGTCCATTCAATCATCCCAAGATCCACACCGGCACAGAGGCTTCCGAAATTGCGAGACCGCCGCACAATCCCGGCAATAGGGCGGAGCTTATGAAATATGTGTGGGTCTACCTGGTTCTTTTTGCAATCAATGTGCTGATCGCATTGGCGGTATACACATGGGTACCGGAATACAGACCCCACTTTCTGATGGAAGATCGTCTGGTCGAGAATCTCACCGCCTTTTTCTATGTTGGCGCCTTTATTCTCGCCCTTGTATTTGTATTCAGGAGCAAAGAACACCAAAGAGCGTTAATAGTTATATCGGCAGTAGCACTCTTGGGTTTCTTGGATGAAATGAGTTTTGGCCAAAGATTGTTCGGATTGAATATGCCTCATATTCACGGCATTAGGATTGACGCGGCCCATGATTTCTTTTTCCTGGGATATATTTCAATCAGGAAATATGTATTGCCCCATACCACTCTTGTATATTCATTGATAGGGATTGGTGCAATAAGTGCTGTGATGGTAACATTGAAATGTCGATCCAAAATCATTGGTACATTTACAGGCAGTCATCACAAAGAAGCGTACATTCTGGCATCAATATTTGTATGTCTCGGTCTCTTCGCTCTTGTGCTTGATTTAGACATAGTGCCCTACAGGATTACCCCTCTGTTGGAAGAAATATTTGAAATGAATGCTGCAATAGCATTAATATTTTGCAGTTTGAGCTTGCTACAGTTTTGCCACCCTTCCGAAGGGATATGACCTTGGCCCAAGAAATCAGGGCGCCTGCCGAGGCTTGGGGCTGTCCAGGCGTGCGGGGGGCTCCTTCTGCGGCATTCCCATTCTGATCAATAGCTGTTGCGGTTTCCCATGACCTTGGGCTGCGGATTTCCGCAGCCACAAAACCGACTCGTCTAAATCAGCGGGTACGCCTTCTCCATTTGCACACGTGATGGCCGGCTGATACTGTGCCTTGGCAACACCGTGTTCGGCTGCTTTCTGAAACCATCTAAGCGCGTTCCGGTAATCCTCGGGGAACCCGTCGCCGCGAGGCTAGACCCGGCACAATAAAGGCCCCATCTGGCGTTACCTCTTTCGTTCATCAACGACGGGCCCATTTATGAAGTCTTTTGGAGGGGGGTGCGCTTCTCGGTTTCGGACGAGTTCAGGCGCGAGTTGGTCCTGTTCTCGTTGTAATTGCAAAAGGACGATTGCAATGATCACCAAAGCGCCGCCGACAATTTGCAGTGGTTCCAGGGATTCCCCAAGAAAGATGAACGCGATGAGTCCCGCGGAAATCGGCTCCAGGGTTCCGGTGATCAAAGCGCGAGTAGAGCGGATATGATTGATGCCCACGAAATAGAGGCCAAATGGAACGATTGTCCCGAACACGGCTATGTAGAGCATCGCGGCCCACTGCGGCGCGGAGTGAGCGGTCGTAAGGTAGTGAACCGGTGAGCGGAAAATGTGAAACGACACGGCAGCGAAGACCATGGCGTAGAACACCACTGTCCAGGGGCGATATCTGTGCATGCCCCGCTCGCCTGCCAGGGCGTACGCTGAGAACAGCACGGCCGAGGCAAACGCGGCCACAACGCCCTCTACGTTCAGACGGAATAGCTGCAGATCGTACGCCCCTGTAACGAAATAGCAGCCCCCCACTGCCAGAAAAAGAGCAGCTGCTTTTGCGGTTGTGAACCGCTCTCCCCAAAAGCAGATGGAGTACGCAGCCACGAGGATCGGCGCCAGATACTGGATCAGTACCGCGGCCACCACCTGGAGTTTGCTGATCGCAAAGAAATAGGTGAACTGTACCAGGGCCAGGATCACGCCACCAAGGAGCAGAAAATACGGCAGATCGCTCCAACGAATCCGAAAAAGCGGCCTGGCAAAGAGCGCCAGTGTAATCGCCATGATTATGGCAGACAATCCCACCCGCACCTGCACCAGTTCAACCGGAGTAATCCCCTGAGCAAACAGCGCCTTGCCCACGGTCCCGGAAGAAGCCCAAAGAACAGCCGAAATCGCCACACACACATATCCCTTTATAGGGCTGTTCATCACCGAAGTTTGCTTCATGGCATCAGCCTTTTGGAAGAGGAACTGGGGGCGCTTTCTCGTGAGAAACTGCCCCCAGACCCCCGCAAAGAGCTTTCATTTCTCGCGTGTACGCGTGCTCTCGCCTCTACCATAGACCAGCGAAAGTGCTGCGCGACTTTCGCCTTGGTCGCGGGCCATAGCTCGTTGGTTCAGAAGAAGCAGAATGCTGCTCGCAGCATTCTGCCGATAGAATCTGACCTGTTTCACCCTATAAAGCCGTTATCCTGACAGTTTCTTGATCTGAAGGGCACTCGCGATCTTGAGATGGCTGGAACACAGCCATCTCAAGCATTGCGGGTGTGCCAGATCAAGAGCATGAATCCACTGATTCGTGTCGATCCCCTATGTATCCCGGACATCACCCTAGTGCGTAGGGGCGCCGCATGCTGCGCCCTCTTAATTTCAAGTTGTTACAAACTGTCCTCCGTGAAAGGCCTCACTTGGGTAGCACGATCAGTGTGCGAGATTCAGTTTTGCAACAGCCTCCCAGCAGTTCATCAACGACGGACCCATTTATGAAGTCTTTTGGAGGGGGGTGCGGGGGGGACCTTTTCTACCGAGAAAAGGTCCCCCCCGCATCTTCTCTTCCTCTTCTCTTCCCTCTTCCCTCTTCCCTCTTCCCTCTTCCCTCTTCCCTAGAAGATATTCGGTTCTTTGAATTCGCCGAATACTTCTCTGAAGACTCCGGCCATTTCGCCGACTGTGGCGTATGCTTTGCAGCATTTGACGAGCGCGGGCATGACATTCTTTTTGGCTCTGGCGATGGTTTCCAATTCTTTGAGGGTTTGGGCGACCTCTGGGTCGTTGCGTTCAGTTTTGACCTTCTTGAGGTTTTCGATCTGTTTTTCCTGGGTTGTGGGGTCGTATTCGTGGAGTTCCACATCGGGTTCTTCTTCATCAACATATTTGTTGACACCGACCTTGATGTATTCGCCTCGTTTGATCCCCTTTTCCCATTCATAGGCCTGCTCTGCGACCAGCTTCTGGACGTAGCCGGAGGATACGCCTTCGATCATGCCCCCCACGTCGTGAATCTTTTGGCGTTCTTCCTGGATCTTCTCTTCCATTTGTTTGGTGATGGTTTCCACGAAGTATGACCCGGCGAGCGGATCCACGGTATCGCGCAGTCCGATCTCATCCATGAGCAGTTCACAGGTTCGCAGTGAGAGCAGCGCGGCCCGCGGTGTGGGAATAGTGAACGCCTCATCGAATGAGCAGAGCGCGGTGGTCTGAGCCCCGGCCAGAGCCGCTCCGAGCGCGTAGTATGAGCTACGGATTATGTTATTCTCAGGCTGGGCCTTGGTGAGTCCGAATCCACCGCCGCCGAAGAGCCCGCGTAGGTGCATGGACTTGGGATCTTGAGCCCCGTACTTCTCCTTAAGGTTCTTGGCCCACAGTTTTCTCGCGGCCCTGAACTTGGCCACCTGTTCCCACAGGTTCCCGAATATGTTGAAATTAAATGTGATTCGTCGGGCGATATCATCAATGGTCAAGCCTCTGGAAATGGCCTCGTCGATATACGCGTTGGCGATCTCCAGGCCGAATGCGATCTCCTGAGCGGGATTTGCTCCTGATTCCCTGATATGGTATCCGCACACGGACACAGGATTGCACCTGGGAAGCGTGGTAATGGAATACTCTATGGTGTCTCCGATGAGGCGCACTGCGTCTTCCACCGGATACACCCATGCCCCTCGGCCGATCATCTCTTTGAGGATATCGTTTTGAGGGGTAGCGCTTATGCGAGTGATATCGAATCCCCGCGTTTCCGCCATTGCCTGATACATGGCGAGCATCACGCTTGCCACTGCGTTGATGGTGAGTCCTGATCCGATTCTATCCAGCTCAATATCCGCGAACGCTATCTCGAAGTCCTTGAGCGTGTCAACCGCCATGCCGACTCTGCCCACCTCCCCTTCTACCACTGGATCGTCGGAGTCGTATCCCATCTGGGTGGGAAGATCAAAGGCCACATTCAGACCGGTCTGACCGTGAGAGATCAGCAGTTTGAACCGCTCGTTGGTCTCCTTCGGCGTCCCGAATCCCGAGTATTGACGGGTTGTCCACGCTCGGGAACGGTATCCCTGCGGATGAATGCCTCTTGTGAAGGGATATCCGCCCGGATCAGCGAGATCTTCTTGGTATTTGAATCCCGCGTCTTCCAGGTCTTGCGGGCCATAGCAAGGCTTCACCTTGATACCGGACTGATAGATCACTTCTTCTATGGCGTCCTTGTCGTTCTTCTTGTATTTGGCTACACCCATTGTCTTGCACTTTCAGTAGTTTGTGGCCATGCTTGCCGTCCGGGGCACATGGCGGGGTTATAGTGGATGCTTCTCTTATTCCCTGCCCCGCTCCAAGGGGGAGTGGGGATTTGAGGATCATCCGATCTCAGTTGTTTCATAGCAAACTCCTACAAAACCGGATGCGCTGGGAAGTCCCCCGAGTTCAGGCTTGGACCCCACTATCCAAGAGGGCGCAGCATGCAGCGCCCCTACGTGCGGGACCCACGACTTTGCGGACATTTTCATGCTTCGTTGTGCCCGGAACCGCACGGGCATGTTGGTTTATCTGAAAGTCCAGTGAAGAAACCACCCCTTTGCGGGTCAACGTATGGGGTGGTTTGGAGGGGAGATGAGTCTCCCCTCCAAGTCCATGCGCAGCGTGCGCGCTCTTTAGGGGCCCTGTCCGAGGCGAAGCCCCGGACCAGTAAACAACGGAAAAGACTATCATACTTCGTTGTGCCTTTGTTTCTAGGCATGTAAGTTGGCATCAGGTAATTCCATCGGTCTTGAGCGCGGCGATTTCATCGGCCGACATCCCGAGTTCCGATCCGAGGATCGACTCGTTATGTTCTCCGAATCGAGGTGGAAAGGACAGCTTCATACCTTGTTCCTCGAGGAAATCGGTCTTCACGGGGGGCGGCGCAAGGGTAAGCTCAAAACCGGACACAGGATCTATTGATTTCAGCAGCGATCTTGACACCAACGGGTCCTTCGCCACCTCCGCTATGGTGTTGATCTTGGAAGCGGCCACCCGGATCTGTTTCATCAGCGCAAGGAACTGCTCAGTGCTCATGGTCGAGGAGGCCTGGGAGATGGTTTTGTTGAGATTCTCAACGTCGGCTATGCGGCCAGCGTTCTTCTTGTATTCCTCCCGCGCCAGCGCGGAAAACTCGGGCAGCGCAGCAAGGGCCTCGAACTGACGGTCATTTCCGACCGCAACATAGACGTACCCGTCGCTCGTGGGGTACACGGAAACCGGAGCGAAAAACTCGTGGGTATTTCCGCGTCGAGAGATGGTCTTGCCAAAGGAGCACGTCATGGTCATGGGAACGGTGAGCCATGAGGTGGTGCTCTCGAACATGGACATGTTGATCCGGGATCCTTGGCCGGTGGCGGCCTTCTTGAACAGGGCCTTCATGAGCAATCCGTATGAGTGCTCACTGGTACCCATGTCCGGCAGCGGGATTCCCACAACCTCCGGCGTTCCGCCCGCCTCTCCGGTCAGTTCCATGAGACCCCCACGGGCCTGGAGAATCGGATCGTATGCGGCTTCGTTGCTGTCCGGGCCGAATCCTGTAATCCCAAGCCAAATCAGATCCGGCTTGACGGCCCGGAGGGTTTCGTAGTCAATGCCCAGTTTTTGGTAATTCTTCGGGAGCTGGTTCGTGGCGAATATGTCCACGTTCAATTTTCGGATAAGGTCACTCAATATCTCTTTTCCCTTGGGCTCCCCAATATTGAGTGTCATAGCTTCTTTGCCCGCGTTGATTGCCGTGTAGTAGCTGTTCAGCCGCTCTTCGCCGTCAATAAAGGGTTCGCCGACCATGCGATTGGGATCGCCGTAAACGGGGTGCTCCAGGCGTATGATCCGGCAACCGTCCATAGCCAGCCGATAGGTCAAGTACGGTAGAACCGTGGCCTGTTCCAAAGATAGAACCGTGATATTCCTGAAGAGATCCATCCGCCTCACTCTCCTTCCGTATCGGACAATGATGTTGACAGTGGCACGTTGAGCGCCTATTATGACGCTCGGAAAAGAGTCTGTCTTTGGGGTTAAGTAAATCCGATAACCACCATCGTGTCAAGCCTGTCGCAACAACATGAGACGGTTTTGGGCGCGGTATGGTTCCAGCGGGCTGTCTTTTCCGATCCCTTTGCCCATTCTATTCTGCGTTTCGAGGATCTCAGATGCGATTACCGAGCTTTGACTATTACGCGCCCGATTCCCTAAAGGAAGTCCTCAAGATCAAGGGTGAACTGGGTGCATCCGCTCCGGTGTTGGCCGGCGGGACGGATCTTGTGGTCCAGATGAAACACGGCCTGGTGTCTCCCCGGGCCGTAATCAGCCTCAAGAATATCACAGAAATCAAAGGCATAGAGGAAGAGCCCAACGCAGTGACCATAAGGGCCGGGACTTCATTGGCGCAAATAGCTGAAAGTGAAGTTGTGGGGCGCCATTTCCCCATTCTGAAAAAGGCGGTCGAATCTATCGGCGCTGTCGGCATTCAGCGGTACAGAGGGGCCATAGGGGGGAACATCTGTCTCACGCCTCGGTGCAACCTCTACAATCAATCCTTCTTCTGGAGGACAGGCAAGGGAAGCTGTCACCGGACAGGAGGGAAAGAATGCCACGCTCTCGAAGGTTCCGAGTCGTGCCAGGCTGTCTGCTCCGGTGACACCATACCGGTCTTGATAGCCCTTTCAGCGCAGGCCGGCGCTGCCGCCGCGACCGGAACGCGGATGATCCCGCTCACGGAATTCTACACGGGGAAGGGCGAGAGCCCGTTCAATCTTCTGCCTGAAGAGATCTTGACCGAGATTCGACTGCCCTTGCCTTGGGCGCCGATCTCCTGGTCGTATCAGCGGCTTGCCATGAGGTCGGCGGTGGATTATCCGATCATCAACGCGGCGTGTGTGGCCATTGTGGACAAGGGTAAGGTTGAAAATTTCAGGCTGGTCCTGGCTGCTGCCGGTCCCGCGCCTGTGATACTCAAGGAAGCGGAGCAGTTGATCAAGGGGTCGGAACCGGATGCGGAGATGGTCGCAAAAGCGGCGGACATGGCGGTCAGGGCGGTGGAAGGTATAATCGTGCAAAACACGGCCGCGTCTAAGGACTATCGGATAAAGATGGCCGGGACAATGGCCGCTCGCGCGGTCAAGGAGGCCCTGGGCCTCTGATCGGCTCAGCCCATCGCGGACCACCTTTTCCTTCAAGTGGAACGCGAACGAATCAGCCTGATAAGACCATTCTGAAGAAGGTCATGGAATGAAGAAACAGATTTTGAGCATAACGGTCAACGGAGAGGATTTTGATCTTGCTGTCGCGCCGAACACCACATTGTTGGAGGTTCTCCGCGATGGTTGCGGTTTCAGCGGGGTCAAGGAAGGGTGTTCGGAGGGTGTTTGCGGGGCTTGCACAGTGCTGATGAACGGGTACCCGATCCGATCCTGCTCCACATTGGCCCTGGAAGCCGAAGGCTCGGAGATCTTGACCATCGAAGGTCTTGCCACAAGGGGAAAGCTGCACCCGATCCAACAGGCGTTTGTGGACAAAGGATCTGTTCAATGCGGGTTCTGCACCCCCGGCATGATACTCTCGTCAAAGGCGCTGCTCGACGGAAACCCCAGCCCCTCCGACGATGAAATCAAGACGGCCCTCGCGGGCAACTTCTGTCGATGCACGGGGTACACCAAGATCCTCGACGCGGTGCGAGCCGTCGCAGGCGGAGAGTACTCGGACTGATGCCAATGCGCTTTCAAACATGTGATGTCCGGTCATGCGAGGGCCGTCAATGAGCGGAAGGAATCCTTTCGTTCCCCCCTTTGACAAAGGGGGGTTAGGGGGGGATTTGCTCCGTTTAACCGTGTACCCAATCGCGTTACTTCCTTTGAAGCGCCTTGGTGTACGATCTCTGAAACGCGTTTCCGGGAATAGTTCGTAAGTCGCAGTCCCGGCAGACGCACAATATGTGACTGAGTGAGGCGGAGGTATCTATCTTGCCTGAAGAATATACCCTGGTAGGGAAAAGCGTTCCTCGTGTGGACGCCCACTCCAAAGTCACGGGTGAGGCGATCTTCACAGCTGATCTGAATCTGCCGCGGATGCTGGTAGGCAAAGTGCTGCGAAGCCCTTATCCCCATGCCAGGATACTGAATATTGACACTTCTCGGGCCAAGGCCCTGAAGGGCGTTCACGCGGTGGTCACCGGAGCGGATACCGCAGGTGAGAAATGGGGGGTCTTTCGATACACCCGTGACCAACAACTGCTGTGCGTGGATCAGGTCCGGTACGTGGGAGACGAGGTCGCTGCCGTGGCCGCTGTGGATGAGGACACCGCAAATGAAGCGTTGAGCCTGATCAATGTGGAGTACGAGGAACTGCCCGCGGTTTTTGATTGTTGGTCCGCGCTGGAGCCGGACGCTCCGCAGATTCATGACGACAAACCCGGCAACATTAACGTTGCGGTAAAGATCGACGTGGGTGATGTGGAGGCTGCGTTCAAGAACTGTAAGGTGGTTCGAGAAGACACTTTTGTAGCGGAAGAGGACTCCTATTTCATGTCCGAACCGTACGCGGTTGTGGCGAACACGCAGTCGGACGGTTCCTTGGAAATCTGGATGCCCAATGCTTCACCTCACACCAAGGCCAAGGCGCTTTCCAATGCGCTGAGGATTCCTCTGTCCAAAGTCAACGTTCGCAAAATCACAATCGGAGGCGCGTTCGGCGGGCGTTCCGACGTGTTTCCAGCCGAGTTCATCACCTGTCTGCTCAGTATTCAGAGTCAAAGACCGGTGAAGCTGGTGTACACCCGGGAGGAGAACTCCATAGCGACCCGCATGGGCCACGGGATGATCACCACAATCAAGACCGGCGTGGACAAAGAGGGCAAGGTCCTGGCCCGAGACGTGGTCGCGTACCTGGACGGCGGAGCGTATTCCAGCACAGGCCCCATAGCGGTCTCGGTGCCGTTTCTGTGCCACGAGCAGACTTACCGGCTGGAGAATGTTAGGTTTCACGGGTACAGAATCTACACGAACAAGCCTGTGCGGGGAATGATAAGGATACACGGACGCTCTTTCGCTTGCGGGGTTGACACGCAATTGGACATGCTGGGCGAGGAACTGGGGATCGATCCGGTCACCATGCGGTTGCGGAACGCTCGGCTCCCGGGGGAGACGACCACCACAGGTTCGTACGTGGCCAGTTGCGGCCTGACGGAGTGCATTGAGAAGACCGCGGAGGAAAGTAGCTTCCAGGAAAAGTTCAAGAATTCTACGCCCAACCGTGGAATAGGTATAGGGATCAATTCGGTTCAGACCGGGTTCCCCCTGGGGATCCGCGGGGGTTCCCAGGCTACCGTCAAATTCCATGAAGACGGCGGCGCTACAGTAGTCTCAGGGGTTGTGGACAACGGTCAAGGCAACGACAATATGCTCGTTCAGATTGCCGCGGAGGAGCTGGGACTTCCAATGGACATGGTGCGCCTCATATCCGCGGATACTGAAGTGACCGCAACCGACGCGGGTTCCTATTCCATGATCTCCACTTTCGGTGGCGGTCAGGCGGTCAAGAGGGCCGGAGAGGACGCCAGGACACAGCTTTTCGAGGTAGCGTCCGATATGCTCGAAGCGGATCCGCAAGACCTGGTGGCCCGAGACGGGAAAGTATTCGTGAGAGGAGCCCCTGACGCGGGCATCCGCACTGCAAAAGTCGTTCGCAAAGCGCTGATCATGGGCCGTCCTATCATGGGTAGAGGAGCGTTCTCCCCGGAGGTGGACCACAGGCGTGAATGGGTCACCAACCCGTCGGGACAACTTTCTCAGGCCTTTTCCTTCGGCGCGACGATCACCGAGGTTGAAGTGGACCCGGAAACCGGCATGGTCAAAGCCACTGACGTCACGTGCGCGCAGGACTGCGGGTTCGCGGTCAATCCCATGATAGTGGAGGGCCAGTTTGAGGGCAGTGTGGCAATGGGAGGTCACGGCGGAATGCTCAGCGAAGAGCATCGGTGGCACAAGGGATACTGTCTCAATCCAACCATGCTCGATTATAAGACTCCCATCATCAAGGACATGCCCAACATAAAGCCGATTATCGTAGAGACCATCGATCCAGGCGGCCCGTACGGGGCCAAAGAGGCCGGGATGTCCGTGGCCATGTCCGCGGCGCAGGCATACTGTTGCGCAGTGGGACACGCTGTGGGAATATATTTCAACCACTACCCGTTGACCCCGGAGAGAATCCTGGACGCAATCGAGAACAAGAAACCGGGAATAGCAACCGCGTGGGATTTCAGGCCGGCAAGAGTTATCAGAACGGAGAAGTCGACGGATAGTGAATAGCCGTCAAATTCGCGGCAAGATCGACCTCACTGGCCGCCGCGACGCCGGCGATGTGGAGAATAGACGGCTGGGTTGCAGGGCCCAGGAACCGCCCCTCTACCCCGAAACGGTCATTAGACGGTTACAATGGTAAGACTGCCCCACTGTTCCAGCCATGGCGGTTCTGAACTCGCCGGTTTGAGGTCAGGGAGGTCACCGAGATCTTCACAGAAATAGGAGGTAACCACATGTCATTCTGGAGGCGATTGTTCAAATCAGGAACCTTGAAAGGGGAAGGTATGCCTAAGATTGGGATACTATTCGATATTGATGATCTTGGCGGTGGAATGTATGGATACGAAGCTTACAAGATATTTTTTAGCTCGATTGACCCACGCTTGATCCCGGGATGCACAATCACGGACGGCGACACCCAAGAAACACTTGCGGGAGGGGCACGACATTTTTGTATCGCCGTCGAATCGACCGACCAATCTACCGTAGACATCGTAAGGGCGGCCATGAGTAAGGCCAGCGCTAAGGGGTTGCTCCCTGTCGCCTCGCGTTTTCTTGAAGCGGCAAGCCTGATGGAAGAGCCACTGCCACTGTCATTTCGTATTAATCATTCTGGAGATCTCGTTGATGTTGAGTTTCAATCGGCAGTCGAGGCGCTCAAGGAATGCAGGGGAAGGCGACTTAGCAAGACGTCGAGCAAGTGGATACACATGGGGGACGTCCTTGCCCAGCATGCCACCCACTATCCGGACAAACTCGGGTGCCAGGACAAAAACAAAGACTTCACATTCAAGGAATGGAATGAGCGAAGCTGTCGCCTTGCCAACGGCTTGGCCGACATGAAGTGTGGGCACAAAGACCGGTTTGCGGTCCTCGCGTTCAACCGAGTCGAATGGATGGAAATCTACGCGGGATGCGCAAAAGGTGGACAGATTTGCGTGCCGCTCATGTTCCGGCTCGCTGGACCTGAAATTGACTACATTGTCAACGATTCCCAATGCAACGCAATGATAGTTGAAAAACCGCTGGTAGATTTGGTAGACGGAATCAAGGATAAACTTTCCATTCCTGCTGAAAACTACATTTACCTTGGGGACCCGGGAGACACAACTCCCCCTGGATACGTGGGGTATGAGGACTGGCTCGCTTCCGCGTCCGCGGAAGAACCCGACACCGTGGTGGACGCTGCAGACACCTGGACCTTCATGTACACTTCCGGCACCACCGGGAGGCCCAAGGGCGTGGTGCGCACCCACGAGAGTTACCTGGCTCAGTACTACCTCGACATGGCCAACATGGCGCTGGCGCCAAGTGACAAGGTGCTCATGGTAATGCCCATGTGCCATGTGAATTCCATCTTCTATTCCTTCCCTTACACCCTGGTAACCGCGCCGGTGTGTGTTTACAACGAATCGAGCTTTGATCCGGTGGATTTCTTGACCACCGTGGAGAAATACCGCATCACCTTCACGTCGCTCGTTCCAACGCATTACATAGTCATTCTGTCGCTACCGGACGAGATCAAGAAGAAATATGACGTGTCCAGCATGCGACAATTGCTGATAAGCTCCGCTCCTGCCCGAAAAGACACCAAGGTCGAGATATTGGAATTCTTTTCGAACGCTGAATTGTGGGAAGCGTACGGTTCCACCGAGGCGGGCCTTGTCACGCTGTGCAGGCCGGAAGATCAGCTCAGAAAGCTCGGGACCATCGGCACTGAAATATTCGGCATAGATCGCATCAAGGTGCTGGACGAAGACGGGAACGAGCTCCCCGACGGTGAAGTCGGCGAACTGTACGCTCGTACCCCCATGCTCTTCAAAGAATACTGGAACCTGCCCGAGAAAACCAAAGAGGTCTTCCAGGGTGAGTGGTTCACGGCCGGTGACATGTGCTATCGCGACCCGGATGGCTTCTACGTGCTTGTCGACAGAAAGGCCAATATGATAATATCCGGGGGCGAAAACATCTTCCCCTCAGAGGTGGAGAACGCGATCGGGAGCCACCCTGCTGTGAAGGATGTGGCCGTCATCGGTGTCCCGCACGATAAATGGGGTGAGTCTGTTCACGCGGTGATCATTCCCCATGAGGGAACCGAGCCTACTGAAGCGCTCGGTGAGGAGATCAGAAAGTTGACCCGAGAGAAGATAGCCGGGTACAAGGTACCCAAGACCATTGCCTTCATCCCGGAGGATGAGATGCCCCGAACCGGAACCGGCAAGATTCTTCACCGTGTGCTCAGGGAACAATACGGAAAGTGGAGCGATTCTCAGTAGGCGCGGAATCCCGTTCACTCGGATGAGCCTGGAGAGATGCTCCCGATTTGGTCGTCGGACGCGACCTGCGTGTTGTCGTCCGATAGGCCGCGGACCGGCCCAGCATGAGGCCGATCTCCACGACCGGTGGGTCCTCACGGACTTGCCGGCCAACATAAACAAAGCCTTCAGTCTCGCGGGGCAGATTGTCTCATCGAGCATGTCATTGCGCGGAGTGAAACGACGAAGCAATCCCCACATTCACTACGACGAAGATTGCTTCGCTGCGCTCGCAATGACATCTCACGAGAGCCCCCCGAATGACTGAATGATTACGACATAAGCTAATAATCTATGGATGTTATTCCTGCAATATGCTATACTCTATAGCGTTCTTGGCTAAGGTCCAGAGGTCTTCAATGAAACGCGTTCTTATCATCGCGGCTGCTATAGTAATCGTCCCCTCTCTCTCAATGGTCGGTAGCGCGGACGCGTATCGAGTCCAAGCCAAGAAGCGTCAGGATGCCAAGCAATTGATGAGCCATCAGATGCACCAACCCCCTCCTGGTTCGGGCAAGAGGTATAAAATGTCTCAGGAACGTCTGGAAGAGATCCGCCAGCTCTTCCTTGAGGCGGAGAACGACCGCAAGAAAAAGCCCGCAAAGTAAACCGCGTGCCGACATACGGACTCGCCGCATAACGAACCCTTTCTGATCGCTGTCTTCCCTCGCTCCCGAGCCCCGCCGGAAATGCACATCGCGAGGCTCTGCCGCGCTTCTCCACGTCACTTACACGTCCTTGCGCCAAGGCCCGCGTTTGCATCACTCGGCGTGGCCTGGAGGGATCCCGAGTCTGCCGGAGCTACCTGACTCGCTTGTTCCGGCCCCTATCGCGGCTTGGGTTTCGTCTCTTCCTTCGGAGTCTCGATTTTGGGTTTCCGCGCTGATTCGGAAAGTTCCGCAACCTTCTTAGTCAGATTTTCGTTCTCCTGAACAAGTCGCGTGTTTTCGGCCTTCAGCTTGTTGTTTTGAGCGGTGAGGTCCGCGGTCTCCCTCTTGAGCCCGGCGATCTCCGCGGTGAGCTTGGCGCTCTCCTTCTTGCGCAGCGCAGCCTCACCGGTGTACTCCGCATTCATTTGTTTGAGCTTGGCCGACTCTTCGGTCAGGTCGGCGTTCTGTTGCATGAGTTTCGCGGAGTAGTCCGTGAGTTCGGCAACCTCCTTTTTCAGTTCCGTGGTTTGCTCTGCAAGCTCCACGGTACTTGCTTTCAACTGCGCGATCATTCCACGCGCCTGCTCAAGCTCCTTCTTATAGGTTCCACACCCGGAAACGAGAAATGTGAAAAGGCCGATAAGGATTAATAATGCCGTTGCTGATTTTCGCATGAGACCCCTCCAATTCAGGCGGTTTGTGCGTCTTATGCCGGACGCGGCCGTGGACATCGTGATCCTCCCGATGACCCATTGCACAAATATGCGCCACAGAGCGGGCACAAGTCAACGCAAAAGACCGGGGACCGTAACACCTCACTCTCGTGTGGCACCATCTTCTCCTCGAGCACGTCATTGTGAGGAATGAGGCGACGAAGCTCATATTCAGCGCGCAGGAGATTACTTCGCTCCGCTCGCAATGACATGTTAGGAGAGCCCCCCGAATGACTGAACGGTTACAATTGTGCCCGGCTGCCACTTGACAAATCAGTCAGATCTGTACAAGAATGATAAACTTTTTTTTGAATAGGAGTGAGTTATGAAGTTTTCGAACCTATTGAAGGCCGGATTCCTGGCGTTGGCCCTGACAGTCGCATTCCCCTATTTCGCGTCCGCTGGTTGATGCTCCGTGGGTTTCTCCCGGTCGGGAGGCTCCAACTACTATCAGGGCGGTTACAACTACGCGACTCAAGCAACTTACGGATACCGCGCCAATTGGGACTACGATTCGTATTTCACCAAGTCTTCAAAGAAAAAGGCCAAAGCCCGCCGCAAATCCAAGGCAAGATAGAGAGCGAAACGAAACCGCGGAGGGCAACCCGCCCTCCGTACCCGGTTTCATTGTAAGAGTTCACGGCATGGCCACAAGTGTCTCCGATCACGAGTATCACCCTGAAAACCCTGACATCGGGAATCATGATTCCAGAGGGTAGGCCCGTCCCGGTGAACGGTTACGTTTCATTTGACAGACATGGGGCTTGCATTCCTTGGCGGTTCTGCGGCTACCGGCCGCGTCTTTCCCTTTTGCCCATTGGCACCGCCACCGGGATTCTGTACGAACAGTGGTACGTAGCCAATAGCCCGGCAGCGGAATTCCTGAACTCCACCAACAGGTCAATCTGCTCCTGTATACCCTGTTCCGGCTCCGCATGCTCCGTGATATCGTCGATACGGACGGTACCGAGGAGTTTCTCACCCCAACCCGGGGTTGTTAGATACCGGAATTCCTCCCGCACCAGTCGTACCAACATAGGATCCACGCCGAGATCTTCCCACACTATCAGCAGACAAGCTGCGCCGTGAAGTGTCAACAGAGCAGGCCATATCAAAGGCGGGGTCCGCGGCTCCGAAGTCGGGACATCCGGGGCTGAAGACCGTATTGAGGAAATACTCCCGAAAAGCCTGTCCACCTTGGCACAAAGATCCTCACTCAGTTCGACGGAGAAAGAAGGATATTCCTTTGCAACTGTGGAACGATCAATCACGTCTTGTCCTGCCCGGTGGTGTCATACCAACTTACATGCCTAGAAACAAAGGCACAACGAAGTATGAAAGTGCTTTCCGTTGTTCACTGGTCCGTGGCTTCGCCTCGGACAGTGTGCTCAAAGAGCGCGCACGCTGCGCCACCCTCCAAACCACCCATACGTAATCCCGCAAAAGGGTGACTTTTTCCACGGGACGTTCATGCGAATGCGCTTTTAAAGAGGAAACATATGGCTCAAGTCCGGAAGGGAAAAATCCCCCTGCCCCCCTTTGCTAAAGGGGGGGTGGTGCCGGTCCCAAGTAGGGGAGGCGGAGCCTCCCGGCATGCATTCCCAGGCAGAGCCTGGGAACGAGAGGAAAGGACCTTTATGCTTCGTTGTCGCTCTCGTGCGATGGGAGTTGGTATCAGACGTATGCAAAATCGGGAGAAGGAGTCCCGAAACGACTGCGCATCCGCTCCACCCTCCCCAGACTGAATTCCTCCACATCCTGCATCTCGGAGGCCAAGGTATCCAGATTCCGGAACGGCTGAACAATGAAATGTGAATCACTGCCCAACGATTTCCGGATTTGAGCCAACTGACGTTCCTCCACCAGCCCCGGGATGACCGTAGTGCGAAAGCCGACTTCCACGTCCGAAGACCTCAGCAATCCGATGCTGCGTCTGATCACGTCGGTGTCCACATGGACGCCCGCCACCCGGGAATATTCCACGGTGGTGAGAGGCGCTTTCACGTCCATCGACACAGCGTCCACGAGATCACGGTCTAAGAGATCCTCCAGCATCGAAGGATTGGAGCCGTTGGTGTCTATCTTGATCTGCAGGCCCCTGTCCCTGAACAATCCGAGCAGGCGGGGAAGGTCCTTCCGAAGAGTTGGTTCTCCTCCGCTCACGGTGACCCCGTCGATCCACGATCTCCATTTGTCAAGATAATCCAGGATCTCTTCCAAAGGGTAATCCGGAATGGACGCGGGTTCCAGGACCAGCCTGTGATTGTGACAGGCTGGGCAACGGAACCCACAGCCCCCGAGAAAGACCACGGACGTGATCCTCCCAGGCCAGTCCACCATAGAGGTTCGCACAAATCCCTTAATGCCCATACTCTCGGCAAGATTTCGATTCATCCCGGCCTCACCCACTATTCTTACTCAAATGATTTCTCACGTGAATAGCGCCCGTGATCACGTCATTGGACTCTGAGATCAATATGGGCAGCTTCTTCTCAGCGAGCGTGACACACTCGTAGTAGGCCAACATGGCGAGAGCGTCGGAGTTGTCTTCATCCAGGCTGAGCACCTGAACATCCGCTCTTTCCGCCAGATCGACCTTGTCCTTTACCCAGTCACATTTTTCGCAACCCTGCTTTGTAAAAAGATACGTCATGATGACCCCCTGTCATTGAATTCAAACCAAATCCGTCCACGAGATACGATCGAAAGACTATCCCACAAGCGCATCTCGTCTTAATTGCAAAATCAAATCGTAGGCGCCTGAGAAGATCCCGGTTGGGAGACCAGTTTTCAGCGCTGTTTCAACCCGTTGCGTTCGGGTCGTTTTCGTCCTTTGTTGTCGCTTACCGGCGACGGGAGATCCCATAGGGGATTTCCTTCCTCGATACCGCGTCGGCCTCAAGTAGGGGAGGCAGAGCCTCCCGGTAAGCATTCCCAGGCTGGAGCCTGGGAACGAGGGGAACCGATGTCTAACAGCACCGGTTGATTCCGCGCCCAAGAGGGCGTGCCATGCTACGCCCCTACGACCTCCCCCGATCAGGTGTCAAAGCCCAGCAGTTGGGCGAGCACTATGCCGAGCTGGTCATCGGCCTTGGACTGGGATTTCTCGCTCTCACGGTCCCACGGGGACCCAGACTTCTTGCTTGCTCCGTAGCCGGCTCCGCTGAACATAGACGCGGGAGGGCCCGGCGTGTCCCTCGGACCACCCGGCCACGGCATTTCCGGCGGAATATCCGAAGCTCTACCTTTGCCCCAGGGGTTCGGCGAGGAACCCAGCCACGCTGGTGGTTGATGGTCCGGAATAGCATCCCAGGTCCCACTACCAGCAGGTCGACGGCGGTTCCAGCTTCCCGCTTGAAACAACGTTGAACCCGGTTGCCTTGCGGCGTTGGTTCGCCAATGTAATGGTCGAAGGTTCCAGACGTCGCTGCTACCGCCCATCGCATGGGGGACTATGTGATCGATCTCCCACCCGAACTGAGAATCTCGATTCCCGTATTCGTGACGTGAGATGAAATAACCATGATCATCAACGCGTATGAATTCCGGCAGACAGCCTGTCACAGGCTCGCCTTTCTCCCAAACTTGCAAAATAGTTTCATTCGAAAAACTCATTTGCTTGACCTCTTGCCGTAGCAATTACTTTCGCTCTCATCATGTCACACCATGCTTGAGTTCGCGGACCGCATCTGCACAAACGAAACAATGCTGTCCAACGACGTGCCCATTTTGGGAGTTTTTTGGAGGGGGGTGCGGGGGGGCGCTTTTTTGCAAAAAAGCGCCCCCCCCGCATTCTTCTTCCCTCTTGCCTCTTCCCTCTTCCTCCTACTCCCTTCCCTCTTGCTTCGGTTCTTTTATGCCGAGCCCGGGGTTTCGGTATCTATCTTTGAGTTCACCTATTTTGCCTTTATTCCAGCTTGAGACCTTTGTGAAGTATCCGGTGATTCTGGTGATTTGTTCCACCTTGTCCGAATTGCAGTATGGGCATGAATCGTTGAGGCCGCGGCTCGTTTGGCCGCATGCAACGCATGAGGTCACTTCAGGCGAGAACGCCACCTGGTCGTTCTGCGAGTTACGGAAGGTCTTCACAACGAAGTTGGCCAGGGATTCGGGGCTGGGACGACTCTCACCGAGCCAGATATGGGTGAGCGCGCCCGCTTCGATCAATGGATGGAACAGGCCTTCCTTCTTGATCCGCTCGATGGGATCCACGCAAGCGCCCACATTGAAGAGGGTGGAATTGGTGTAATAGATCTGGTCCTCGTCCATATTGCCTTTGACCACGCTCTGAGCCACGGGATGGTGCTTCACGTCCAACTTGGCAAACCGGTATGCGGTGCTTTCCGCCGGGGTCTGCTCGAGCACGAAGCGCATGTTGTGCTTCTTTGCGAGACGGGCCGACACCAGATTCATGTGTGCGATGACCTTCAGGCCGAACCTTATGGCGTCTTCGCTCTCGTGCAATTCCTCGCCGGTGTGAAACTGGACGAGCTCGTTGAGCCCAACCATTCCGATGAGGTAGGTAACTCTGTGCATCCTGAGGTATGCTTCGCCGTCCCGGTCCATGCACAGCAGCGCCAGGGGCCCGGATTCACCCAATGCCAGCAGCCTCTCGATAAAGGCTTTCTTCTGCAAGTGGGCCCGTGCGCACAGCGACACCTTCTCAGTAATGAGTGAGAAGAGCTTCGTGTCATCTCCCTTTGCCTCGTAGGCGATCCTTGGAAGATTGATGGTGACATTCTGCATGGCGGAATATCTCATTTTCCACGGATAATTCGCATCTTCAAGGTCGCTCTGTTCCAACTTGAAAGATAGGCGACAACACTCTGAGATCTTGGCGGTCTCTCCACGATCAAATACGAAATAGGTGTTACCCTTCTCCGAGGAGATGTCGCATATGTGACGCAGGAACTTCTCGTGCCCCGGTGTCTGGAAAAACCTTTCCGTAATGTGAACGAGGGGCTTGGGGAAAAAGAAGGGGCGCCCTGAGCCATCTCCTTCACGATACACGTCGAACAGGGTCCAGACGAAGTTCTGAGCCTCGGGAAGATAGTCGGAGTAAGTGGAACCCGTAAACTCACCACCAGGTCCTATGGCGGGCACGTTCTCAAAATGCTTGGGAATCTCCCAATACAAGTTGATATCCGTGAAGATCGCCTGGCCTCCCCTGGCCACGGCCTGCTGTGAAAACTCAAAGATCAGCATTTGCGCTATCTGCTTAACTTCCCGCTGAGGGAGCCCCCTGAGATACGGAGCAAAAAACAGATTCACCGCGTCCCAACCGATCGCACCCGCAAAATGACTCTGAAGCGCCGCGGCAAACTTCACCATGTGGGCCAGCAGCACCTCCGGATGCTTTGCCGGCTTGGCCATTGCCAGTGAATTGGGAAGATTCAGACCGAACTTCTTTATGTATTCCAGCGACTGACCCGAACAATAGGGCCGGTCCACAAACCCCAGATCATGAAGGTGGATGTCCCCCCGCATGTGAGCGTCCCCCACATCCTGATCGAACACGGTGAGCAGCGCGTATTCCTTCTTGATATTCTCCGCGAGAGTGAGATTGGTAGCCTCGGGACCGTGGGGAACATTTGCGTTCTCTTTGTTGGGATTGGTGATGAGCTGGTCAACGTCGTACAGAGGAACCCCCAGCCGCGTATGGAGGCGCCTTACCGTCTCCAGTCCGCGTTCCAGGAGCTTGGCATTGACAATTTCCCTGATCAGCGGCGCGGTGATCACTTTGATTCCGCTTCGCGTGATCTCCTTCTCCACTTCGAGGCTGATGTCTTCCGCGGTTCCTTCGTCGATGAACGTTTCCCTGAGAAGCGCTTCCACAATCCTGGTCCGGTCCCAGCCGTCCATTGCCTCGCTTGAGGTCCTCACGAACAGGGCCAGGTCCGTAGTCTCGAGACGGGGAGACGGCTCCTTTTGATATTCTTTGATTTCAGTTACTGTGGCCATTGAAAACTCCTGTCAGCACAGCCGGTGTAGACCATCCAGCTGTCGGGCAATTAAGTGTTTCAGGTTTTCTTCCCGTATTTCAGTATATTGACCTTGCTCAATGTGAACGGGAATGCCATTTCAATATAGGCGTCCATGTGATTGGACACGCCCCTTTTGAGCGCTCAAACAGGTCCATCCATCGATCGAGCGCGTTGTTGTCCGAGCATGTTTGCGAACCACGAGATTCGCCCCTATGGAAAAACGCTTCCCATCCATTACACTTGCCACCTCAAGCGCTATGACTCGACTTAGTTTTGCTTCCCAGGTCTCAGCCGCCGTGTCTTACGAAAAGTCGAAGACTGTGCGGCAAGCCCCGAGAATCGGGGGATGAATCACTCGACGACCCTTGCTCTGTGTGTGGATCATCTTGTGGGGGCCATTCTTACCTCCACAACATATAGTGTGTCAAGAAGAAAAAACGGGTAGTGATCCTGAACACAGATAGGTCTGTGGAATTGCAAGCATTATTTTTATCTGGTGTATTATCAGTGAGTTAGGTCTAACCCCTCGAATTGTCGGAAGGGGGTGGCGGCGGCGGGCGCGCTGAACGCGGCTCCCATGCCCCCTCCGACACCGCCGGCGCGGGCCCTGCGCGTTTGCTGGTCCTTCTCAATCTTGGGACAGGTGTTGGGCATTTGCCCCGGACAACTGTCAACCAGCAGACCGCTTCATAGATGCCCTCACACCAATCCCCAGCCAGAGAGGGAGCTACCGGGCGCAGAACCGCTTCAAGCCCGATGAACCATTACGATCACACGAACCACCGGCGCGCTATTGCTCAATTCGAACGTGATCGGAGTTTCTCACCACTACAAAGATGAGTTCTTCAGGAGTGTACGGGCTCATCGGCCATGGTCTGTTCCAGTACCGGGCAACCTCGGCGGCCAGGTCGTTCACGGTCATGGCCCCCCCCTGGTGTTGTAATATCCCCAGGACGACGGTCATCAGAGGGGTGCGCGTATCGGTCTCCGTGTCCGCGTTTATCCGCTGAATATCCTCAAGAGTCGGTCCACCGGCGCGCTCGCCGGCCAAAGACACTTTGAGGCCCCCTATGTTCCCCTTTGGCGCAGCGTCGACCATGGTCTCAGGTCCGGGCATGTCAATGGCGGACACCATCGGTTCCTCTTCCTGATCTTCGGCACGGGTAGGTTCCGCTTCGCCTGCGGCCTCCTCGGCTTTAGCCGCCTGGTCTAGCTCCTCTTCAGAAGCGGGTTTGCTCTTCTTTCCTTCTCTGGCCATAAACGCCTCCTAGAAATCAGGTTCCTCACGTAGTGCAGCCGTAGGACCTGAATCAGATTATCATCGCCAATCAGTCAACACTCCGCAAAACCTTACTTTCTTATCCCACTGAGCTGGTTCTGTCAATTGTTTTGTGCGCAGGAGTTTAACCCTTCAGTCATGCGGGGTTAACTCACAAGATGTCATTGCGAGCGCGGCGAAGCAATCTCCTCCACTGTGGATATAGGGATTGTTTCGTCGTTTCCCTCCTCGCAATGACACGCTCCATGAGAACATCTGCCCCGTGAAACTGAAGCCTTACGCACGAGTTTAACCATTCTGTTTCCCCTTCCCCTTCCCCATGTAGCGGTTCTCTAAAGTTCTCACGGATTCGCAGGCCGGAAAGCCTGCGCGACAGGAAGAAGTTTCCGAGGCATCCGAGACCAATTTCGAGAACCGCTATATTCAGAGGTCTGAGACAGCCTCTTCATCGCAGGGTAGAGGACATCAAGAAAGAGTGCGCGATCCGGCCGGACCTTGACCCTTTCTTAATGCATTACTTTAAGAAACGACTCTAACATTTTGATTGACATAGCTTTTTCTTCGTGCTATGTCCCTATTGTCGTCAGGGAGGAGGGCATTTGGGCCCACTCGCATCTCCTCCTAACGATGATAAGAAAAGCCCCTTCTCGGGCGATTGCTGTCGAAAGGAGATCCTGACATGGGAAGAATAGGCGCCGCAATCGCGGCAGTCATATTACTGATAGCGCCGTGGGCATCCGCCGGCACTTTTGATGCGTTGGCGGACACGCAAGCGTTCAAGCCCGCCGTATCCCGTTACTTGGCGCCCGGGTCGATCATCAAGGCGGAGTTCAAGTCCAGCCACAGGAGGGGCTCGAACATTGAAGCCGAATCCGACACTCTGCTGCCTGAAAGGGCCCCGGCAGCGATCGGTCCCAAGGTGACCTCCAAGCCCGGTGTAATCCACAGAGAGCGACCCGCAGGGAACATGGCCCCGCCTCCCCGGACCGCGCAAAGAGAGAGGATCGACTCACCGGCTACACGCGACTCCAATAAACGCACCGAAGATCTAGAAACTGAGTTGGAAAAGGACCTGGTGCTGGCCCCACCACCACCAAAACCGGATGACGCTGCGGTTGACGCGGCCGGCACTACGCTGCTGCCTCCCCGGAAATCCAAACGGACTCCCCGGACACGCGTTCGAAGAGTTGCACCGGTACAGCCGGACCACTATGCAGTATCACAACGCCAGGTTCGTAAGGTGCGTCCTCTCAGCCGGAATTTGTGGCATACTCCCGCGGGGACCCACAACCCTCGGTCCTGCCCCGCTACTCGCAGACCAATGACTGCCGGCGCTCCTGAAATGACGCGCAACGCATCGGATTCGGAGCGATTCGTCCGCGACGGTGTCACGATCAAACTGACCCCCAGGGCGATTCCTGCTTCCTATCCCGGGGAAATGGAGCAGTCTATTCCCGCAGAGATCGTCTCTGCCGCCACAGATATCATCGGACTGCCTTTTGCCCTGATAAGCTCGCTATTCTAGTACACAGTCTCTCAAACCACGAAAAGGAGCGCCTGTCCTTCAAGGACTGGCGCTCCTTTTGCTTGTTCCAAGTCCGATGCCTCAGATTATAGCTGCTTCCGGAAGTTCCGTCCGAATACCCTCGCACTGCTGGGCAAGCCGGCAGCGGCTGAACATTGCGGACTCACCCTATTCCATGTCGGGAACCCTCGTTTTCGCTGTGATTTGCAGGGATTCGACCAGACGCGCAAGGGTCTTGTTGACCGGCGTTGGGACACCCAAACCCTCGCCCTCCCTCACCATGGCCGCGTTGATATAATCGATTTCAGTGGGGCGCGCCGCGAGGATGTCCTGGAACATGGAATTGATGTTCCCCGCGGTGGCCTCGCACACAGCGATGACCTTTGCCTCGGGATCGTCAAATATGAGTTTAATGCCCTTGGATTTGACGACGCTGAGACATTCTTCCACAACATCGTGTACAAGCTCTCTTCCGGAGCACGTAGACACCAGGTCACCGTTACGCACCCTCAGAAGTGTGGCAGGCGCGTTGATGGCCGCATTGAGAATCAGCTTCGACCATACGCACCCCATCGCGTTGTCCACCACGTGAACTCCCCCGGCTCCCATTCCTTCCAGGAGAGCGCCCACTGATTCGGCTCTGTCGGTGATGCTCCCATCAGGTTCACCCAGATGGGTTTCTCCGAACCCGGTGTGACGGAATCTTCCCTGTCCGAGGGCCAGCGCTCCGATCGTAGTTGTGCCCAGGAGGACCCGGCCCGGAAAGGCCTCAGCGATTGTTTCAAAGTTCCCGATGCCGTTCTGGAGTGTCAGCACCGTGCCCGTGTGACTCACTGTCTTTTCAATGGTCGGAATGGCCCCGCGCGTGTCATAGGCCTTTACCATGACAATTGCGAGGTCTACCTGCCCGTAATCCTCCTGCTCTGCAAAGATCGGAGCGGAGATGTTTCGGTCTCCGGAAACGCCTTCCAGACGGAGACCCTTTTCCCGGATCAGGTCCACCTGTTCCTTGTTGCGACGAATCAATGTCACATCAGCGCCGGCGCCCACAAGGAGGGCGCCGAATACTGATCCGAGCGCTCCTGCACCCACGATACCTACCCGCATCTGGTTTCCCCTTCTCTATGCGGTTTCCACCGATCCACAGCGCATCAATCCTTGTACAACTTTGCCAGTTCCGTTGCCACATCGTCCGGCATGGGATAGCAATGCTCGGGGCCAGGGAACGATCCCTCGGCCACTTCCTTCTTGAACTCTCCGAGAGCTTCCACGATTTGCCGTCCAACGTCCGTGTATTTCTTAACGAACTTGGCCACCTTGCGGTCGTACATGCCGATCATGTCGTGAATCACGAGCACCTGGCCGTCACAATGAGGGCCTGCGCCGATGCCGAAGGTGGGCACTGAGGCCCGACGGGTTATGATTTCAGCCACCTCGGCGGGAACGGCCTCCATGAGCAGGGTGGACACGCCGGCTTCTTCAAGTATCTTGGCGTCTTCAATGAGCTTCTTCGCGGCGTCCAGGTCACGACCCTGTGCCTTGAACCCGCCCATCTGCGCGGCAGCTTGTGGCGTCAGACCAATGTGAGCCATGACAGGAATGGTGGCGTCCACCATGGCTCGAATGGTGTCGGCCATCTCCCGGCCTCCTTCCAACTTTACCGCGTCGCACCCGCATTCGGCCATGAACCGGCCTGCATTGCGGATAGCCTCGCTCTTGGACACCTGATAGCTCATGTAGGGCATGTCGCCGACCAGATAAACATCCGGCGCGGCCTGCCGGACCGCTTTGACGTGCGGAATCATGAGATCCATGGTCACCGGCAGCGTTGAGTCGTACCCATACACCACCATGCCGATGGAGTCGCCCACCAGTATCACGTCGATTCCCGCGTTTTGCTCCATCATCGCAAACGCATAATCGTACGCGGTCAGGTAGGTCATCTTCTCACCTTTGCCCGCCTTGTCCCTCAATGTTTGGATTGTGATTTTTGCCATAGTCGCTCCTCTTTTCTATATAGTGTGCCGTCACCACAAAGGGTGTACAGCCGAGAAAAGCCGGTCGCGCAGATCAGAACGGCGTGGGGCCGAACTATCCGAGGGAAAGAAGGTAGGATACATGAATCAGGCACGAAATTGCAACAACCTTTCCACTATTTTTAGTAAGCCCTCGCGATAGCCGCAGCTCTGACGGGCGAGTTTTTTTGCGCGTTAGAACGGTGGTATGATCCGCGCTTTTGATGTATCTTGTCCGGTGTTAGAACTTTTTTTTCGCGCTCGAACGGTAGTTCTTCAAAAAGGAGCC